>Ga0335078_10003171_pt1 | contig 24533 bp, 20 predicted proteins | sample Lox_Sample_32_FD_206711 | JGI IMG/M metagenome (GOLD analysis project Ga0335078, IMG submission 206711) | Soil microbial communities from Loxahatchee National Wildlife Refuge, Florida, United States - Lox_Sample_3.2 | ecosystem: Environmental > Terrestrial > Soil > Wetlands | place: USA... | reverse complement strand
AGGACTTACCCCCTATCAGTTCATCTGCCAACAATGGCAGAAAAGCCCACTCCGATTCTCCATCAACCCGCTCCATCACACCGTGGGACTAAACAACTACATCGCCAATGGCAATCTCGCCGATCTTTACCTTCAATCGGGCAACGTGGCCGAGGCGCTGCCGCTGCTTGAGCAGGCGCTCGCGATCGACCCCGGCGCCTGCGATAACAGCTACGACGTGGCGCTAGGCCACTTCCTCCTCGGACATCTCGACGCGTCGCGCCGTGGCGGGCGAGATTGCCGGAAAAAACGATACCGGCGAACTGCCTTTCACCGGAACAGTCTGCCAATCTCTTTCACGATGCGACCACCGTAGAAGAGAACATGAAGGTGAAAGCTGGAAATTCTCGACATCCGAGCAGACCATTGAGAACGCGTCGCTGCCGACTCGTTCAGCGTACTTCCAGGAATGACGTGGCGCAGTGCAGGCCGTCTACGATGCCTCTGCGCATTACACTGAGACATCGCAAGAGGCGCCAATGCAGGTCGGTCATCTCTGCCGCTGGCCTTCCTCGGCGACGCGCTGCGCGATTGGGTGTCCTTATGAGATCGGTGCTAAAGTGGTACCGCGAGCCTTTTCCCAGTTGCCGGCATTTGCATACCACGAGGTTTTAGCCCCGATGCAAACGGCGATAGGCAAGCCGCGGAGATCTTCGTGGCATTGCAAGTAAGCTGTTCCTCGGGCGGAAACAAAGGACCGCAATGAGGTGGAATATGAACAGCAGAACTATCCGCGCGATGGTGGTCATCGCCGCCATCTGTATACCTTTCGCCGCGCGGGCGCTCGACAACGGCCTTGCCAAGACACCGCCCATGGGCTGGAACAGTTGGAACAAGTATGCCTGTGACGGGCTGAATGAAGCCGTGGTTCGCGCCACAGCCGATGCCATCGCCGACAACGGCATGAAGGACGCAGGATACCAATATGTGGTCATCGACGATTGCTGGCAGGTCAGCCGCGATGCCAATGGCAACATCGTCGCCGACCCATCGAAATTTCCCTCCGGGATCAAAGCCCTGGCAGATTACATCCACAGTAAAGGCCTCAAGTTCGGTATTTATACCGACGCTGGGACCCTGACCTGCCAAAAGCGACCTGGGAGCATGGGCCACGAATATCAGGACGCGAAGCAATATGCAGACTGGGGCGTCGATTACGTGAAGGAGGACTGGTGCAATACCCTCCCCGGCCAGAACACCGAAGCCTCCTACACATTGTTTCGCAACGCGCTGGCGGCCACCGGCCGTCCTATCGTATTCAGCATCTGCGAGTGGGGCTCAACCAAGCCTTGGTTGTGGGCCGGGCCGGTGGGCAATCTGTGGCGCTCCACTCCCGACATTCAGGACTGCTGGGATTGCAAGAGGTCCTGGGGCGGCAATGGCCTCGTTTGGATCATCGACCAAATGAACGGCATCGAAAGCTACTCCGGACCGGAGCACTGGAACGATCCCGACATGCTGGAAGTCGGCAATGGCGGCATGACGACCACGGAATACCGCGCACACTTCAGCATGTGGGCTCTCTTCTCAGCGCCGCTGATGGTGGGCACCGACGTATCCAACATGTCGGCCGACACGCGGGAGATTCTGCTGAATCGCGCTGTCATCGCGGTCGATCAGGATCCTCTGGGACAGCAGGGGCGCCGCGTGAAAAAGGACGGCGACTTCGAAGTCTGGTCCAAACAACTGGCAGATGGCGGCCGTGCGGTCGTGCTACTCAATCGCTCCGCGGCCCCGGCAACCATCGAAGCCGCGTGGACCGATATTGGCTATCCGGCCAGCCTCGCGGCGACGGTTCGCGATCTGTGGAGCGGAAAGGAAGTCACGGGGCAGAAGGGAAGCTATAGCGCACAGGTTCCCAGCCACGGCGCCGTCATGGTTATGATCGAACCATAATTGGCTATCGAACCCTGTATAGACGATGTCCGCTGCCATCCTGCCCAGTTCATTCTCGCGCGGCATGAGAATCGATCTGAACGGAGTGAGCTTTCGCGTATGGCGTGAACCGCCAGGCCTTCTGCGTTTCAGGCATGGATGAACGCAACTCGACACGCCCCATAACGAGATCGCCACTGTTTGCGCAGTATTGCGCACATCGCGCGTGGCAATTGCGTGCGTTAGCGAAACATTCAGGAGAAATCCCCATACGTTCTTAACCGGGAAACCACCGTAGTTGTACACTGCGGTCGCAGGGATGTAGTCACTGCCAGAAAGAAGAGGGGGACTGCTCATGGGCCGGATCGCAGTGGACAGGAGTTTGTGCACGAAAGACGGTGCTTGCACTGAGGTTTGCGCCGGCCGCTCGCTGATCTTCGACCACGAGGGATTTCCTAAAGAGGTTCCCGGGAGCCGGTGCATTCTCTGCGGCCACTGTGTTGCCGTTTGCCCCCACGGCGCGCTGACCCATGCCGAATTGCCTGTGGACTCCTTCTTGCCCGTCCCGAAAGAACTGCCTTCTGCGTCGCTGGTAGACGGGTTTTTGATGAGCCGGAGATCGGTGCGGGAGTTTAAGGACCGCCCTGTGTCGAAAGAGGTTCTGAAAGCGCTGCTCGATGTGGCGCGGCGGGCTCCTACAGCCACAAACTCGCAAAGGCTGCACTGGATCGTCGTTGAAGGCAAGGAAGACTTGCACAGGCTTGCGCAGGAGACGGTGATCGGGGCGCGATTGGCGGGAGTCGGCGCGGCATTGCTGCAACAGTGGGAGGATGGATACGACTTTGTTTTGCGCGGCGCTTCCACGCTGGTGGTCGCGTGCGCTCCCCAGGACTACGCCTGGAGAAAGGAAGACTCCGCCATCGCGCTCACCTATCTAGAACTCGCGGCGGCGGCACGGGGCCTGGGTGTGTGCTGGGCCGGATATCTGACGCGCATCGCCGGCCTCCACGAGCCGCTGCGCCAGAAGTTGCTGGTCCCCGCCGGCTTTGCGGTGTGCGGCGCTCTGATGCTCGGCGAGGGCAAGTACTCCTATCGGCTGATCCCGCCGCGCAAGCCGCTCAGTGTTCAATGGAATTAGAGCGCTCTTCGGATTGGCATGGCATCTCGAATGCAAGACGACAGCCGGGCGCCCAAACGCCCGCTCCCGAATGACCGGGAACCGGTGCCAGCCGTCTCGCCTCTTACTCTCGGCAAGCATCTTGGCCCCGTCGTGATTTTGCTGGCCGCCTTCGTCGCCATTGTGCCACAACTCGTCCGCGGCAACTCCTGCGGCCACGACTTCGACGTTCACCTCGTGTCCTGGATCGATTGCGTGAACGCATGGCGGCACGGGATTGTCTACCCGCACTGGGCGCCCAGCCCCAACTACGGCGCTGGCGAGCCGCGCTTCGTTTTCTATCCGCCGCTCACCTGGATGTTGGGCGCGGCGCTCGGACTTGTGCTTCCCTGGAACCTTGCGCCTATCGCCCTTACGTTTTTGACCCTGGCCGCAACCGGCCTGGCCACGCGCGCCCTGGCGCTCCAAGCTCTCGACGATCTTCCGGCAACGCTCGCCGGGTGCGCTTCGCTTTTCTCCGGCTTCGCGCTCTTCACTGCGTATGAACGATCCGCATTCCCAGAGTTCGCCGGCGGGTTCTGGCTTCCGCTCATCGTGCTCTTTGCGATGCGCGATCGGCGCTGCTCGGGCTCGCTCCTGCGCCGCGCCTTCGACGGTTCCACCGTGCCCCTCGCCGTTGTGCTCGCCGGCTCATGGCTCTCCAACCTGCCCCTCGGCGTGATGGCCGGCTACCTTATGGCAGGCGTCGCCATTCTTTGGGCTTTGCTGAAAAAATCCTGGGCGCCGCTCCTGCGCGCCGCGCTGGCTGCGGTGTTGGGCCTAGGCCTCGCTGCAATCTACTGGTTGCCCGCAGCATTCGAAAGGAATTGGGTCGACATTAAACAAGCCACCCAGGACCCCGGCTACAACTTCGAGAACAATTGGCTCTTCATCCACAACGCGAATCCGATTCTCGCCTTGCACGACGCGATCAACCATCAGGTCTCATGGATTGCCGTCTCTATGATCGCTGTGACCCTGGTCTGCATCATCGTCAGTTGGCTTTGCGGCACACTACCCATCGGCAAATCCTCCACATCCCTGCTCTGGTGGATTCCCGTCGCTGCAATTCCGGCCGGGGTTTTGCTTTTTCTGTTCCCTGTCTCGCGGCCTCTCTGGTATCTGCTGCCGGAAATGCGCTTTTTGCAGTATCCATGGCGCTGGCTTGAGGCGGTGGAAGCGCCTATGGCAATCTTCTTCGCCGCCGCAGTGTGGCCCTCCGGCCGGCGTGCGCGCGCCACCGTGCTGGTAATTTGTTCGGCGGCCCTTCTCGCAGCCACAGGGTACGCGGCAAAATATTTCTTTCAAGTCTGCGATGACGAAGACACGGTGGCTTCGATGCTCGCCGTAACCCAAGCCGGCGGGGGCTCTGAAGGCATGTACGAGTACGAACCTCCGGGCGGCGACGACTCCAGTATTGCCACCGGCCTTCCCGACGCCTGTCTCGTCAGCGATCCCGCCGTGGTTCTGGGCAAGCCCGATCCCGACAGTCCCGACAGCAACCCCGTATGGAGCAGCGACCAGGGAAGTTGCCAGGCCGCGTTTCATTTTGTTCACGGCATCGCAACCAACCCCGAGCACCGCGAGATGCGCGCCACAACTTCCCGATCCGGCTACTTGGTCCTGCGCCTCCTGAGCTATCCTGCATGGCGCATTCGCGTGAACGGCCAACTGCAAGCGGTGTTGCCCAAGCGCGACGACGGCCTCATTGTTGTGCCTGTCCCCTCAGGCTCCATCGACCTGACCGTCGATTGGGCAACTACGCCTGACGTTCCGCCCGGCCGATGGGTCAGCATTTTGGCGCTGGTCTTGCTTCTGGTGCTGGCCGGAGTGGAGCGAAACGCGACTGACGCTTCGGTATAATCTGCCTCATGCCAAACAGCGACGCCGATTCCCGATCTGAAGTGAATCGCGTGGGGCGCTCGCGCAAACTTTTGCCGGGCGGCGCGGCGGCCGGCTGCTTTCTGATCCTGTTCGCGGCGGCCGCGGCCACTCTGCCCATCTTTCTGCGGGGTCCATCCTGCGGTGCCGACTTCGATTTTCATCTTGGCCTGTGGTTCGATGCGCGATCGAGCTGGCAGCATGGCCTCTTTTATCCGCATTGGATGTGGAGCGCCAACTACGGCGCGGGTGAGCCGCGATTCATCTTTTACCCGCCGATTTCCTGGATGTTGGGCGCGCTTCTGGGGACTTTTCTTCCCTGGAATGCAGTGCCAACGGTCTTCGTTTTGCTCTCGCTGGCCGCGACGGGCCTGGCCACGCGCAGCTTCGCGCGCACGCTCTGCGACGAGGCTCCTGCAACATTGGCAGGCTGCGCGGCGCTTTTCTCCGGCTACGTTCTTTATAACGCTTATGACCGGGCGGCATTCAGCGAGCTCTTCAGCGAATGCCTGTTTCCATTGTTGCTGCTTTTTGCGCTGCGCGACCGCAACCCGGCGGGCCGGCTATGGCAGCGCGCCCTGGATGGTTCTGCCTGGCTTTTGGCTGTCGTTATCGCTGCCTCCTGGTTGTCCAGCGGCCCCTTGGGAATCATGGCCTGCTATACCCTGGCCTTTATTTCTCTTGTGGCCGCCGTGCAGATGCGCTCCTGGGCGCCGCTGGTTCGAGCTGGATTTGCTGCCGCCGTGGGCATTGGCCTGGATGCTTTCTATCTTGTCCCCGTTCTTCGGGAGAAGCCTTGGGCAAATATCGACCTGGAGATTACCCGGCCGGGCGACATCATTGAGAACCGCCTGCTCTTTGTCCGCCATCCCCTGCCGTCGCTCCTCGCACATGGCATCTATCAGCCCATGATTCTGTTGATGACGCTGACCATGTTTGCGGTGGCGATGGGAGGTTTGTATCTTGCGTGGAAGAAGGGCCGCGTGACGCTGCACGATGCAAAATGGCTGGCCTTAGCGCTGATTCCGCCCCTCGTGGTTTTTCTTCAGTTGCCTTTTTCCACGCCGTTTTGGAATTTGCTCCCGGAATTTCGTTTCCTGCAGTTTCCTTCCCGGTGGCTAATCGCGATGGTAGCTCCGATGGCAGTTTTCTTTGCCGTGGCCATCTGGCCGGGCAAAGATGCGGGAAAGGGCAAACGGGGATTTGCGATTGTGCTCTGCATGGTAGCTTTTCTGGCCGGCACCGCATTTGCCGACCGATTTTTCTTCAAGGTTTGCAACGTGTATGAATCGCAAGACAGCGTCTCCCGATTCTCGGAGCTTGACCGGCAGAAAGGCGGTTTGCCGGGCGAGGATGAGTTCTCTCCGTCGGGCAACACTCGAAGCGTCGCGCCCGGTCTTCCCGATGCATGTTTTGTCTCCGATCCTCTGAAAGCGCTGGACGGAAGCGCTCCGTCCGAGACAAAGCCCGCCGGCACATCCGCCAACGGCTCCTGCGAAGAGACCTTTTCTTTGCAACACGGCCAGCCCGAGCGCCTGCGCTTAGATGCAAACCTTCCTTACTCGGGGTTTCTGATTCTGCGCATACGCAGCTACCCTGCATGGCGGATCACGATCAATCGCCAAATCGCCACAAATCTGCCCCAACGCGATGATGGCCTCATCGCCGTGCCCGTCCCGCAAGGCCCCATTCACCTCGCCGTCGATTGGACGAATACGCGCGACGTTCTTGCCGGTCGATGGCTGAGCGCATTATGTGTGCTGCTGCTCGTAATGTTGGCGTTCTTTGAGATCCGCCGCCGCCCCGCTCATCTAACATGAAGAAAACCCTGCTGACGTGAAGCCGCTGTTCCAGGAGGGCCATGCAGAAAATGTCTACGGACGTAAAATCGTTGCTCCACGAGGGCGTGGCCCTAACCGATCGCGCGTTGGAGTCGCTGCTTCCATCCGCAGGAACCGTTCCGGCGTCGATCCACGGCGCCATGCGCCACTCGGTCTTTGCCGGCGGCAAGCGTCTGCGGCCGGTTTTGACCATGCAGGCAGGCGTCACCGTTGCCGGTGTGTTGCCCAGAGGGATCGAGCGCCTCGGCGCAGCCCTCGAAATGCTCCACACCTATTCGCTGATCCACGACGATCTGCCCGCCCTCGACAACGACGACTTGCGCCGTGGCAGACCCACTTGCCACAAGGTCTTTGGCGAAGCCATTGCCATCCTGGCAGGCGATGCATTGCAAACGCGCGCCTTCGAAGTACTGGCCGGACTCGACTGCTCGCCGACGGCCACCGTGCAGATTATCGGCCTTATCGCCAACGCCGTGGGCACGGTCGAGGGCATGATCGGCGGCCAGGTGCTCGATATCGAAAGCGAACATCTAAAGCCTACGCCAGAGCTTGTAGAAGCCATCCATCGCGCCAAAACCGGCGCGCTCATCCGCGTCAGCGTGGTCTCTGGCGGCGCTTACGCGGGCGCCGCGCCTGATGACGTTGTTCGCCTCGATGGCTTCGGTCGCAAGGCCGGCCTTGCTTTCCAGATCATCGACGACATACTCGACATGACCGAAGACTCGGCCCAGCTTGGCAAGACCGCGGGCAAAGATCAGGTCACGGAAAAGGCCACATGGCCGGCCGTCTACGGCATCGAACAGAGCCGGCGCGACGCCGCGCAGCTCATTGACGAAGCCTTCGCCGCGCTCACACCCTACGGCAGCCGCGCCGATGGTCTGAAAGCCGTAGCCCGCTACCTCGTCGAGCGCAAAAACTGATTGGAAACAGCGGACCTGGCGGACCTGGCCCTGCGGCGCTGATGGGATTTCATGCGCGACGGATCGAAACCTCTGGCTGAGGCCTGAAGCAAGGCAGAGCGCTGGACCGGAACTACTTGCCCAGAACCCGGCGCAACTTCTCGCCCTGTACCGACAGGTCTTCCACCGCCGCTTGCGCGCGGCTGAGCACGCCCTCGATCTCTTCCAGGTGGCCGGGAAGAGCACTCCACCACTTGCTCACGGCTTCGCGCTGGTCGATCATGGCCAGAGCAGCTCCGGTGACAGCCGTTAGAAGGCCGGCGCGCCGCTTGCCGGCGACAAGCAAAGCGCCGCTCGCAGCTAGCGTTGCCGCCGCGGCCATCCGAACCCAAGTCGTGGAATTGGCTTCATTCACGGATGTATCGTCTGCGTTGCTCTCTCTTTTGGGAAGCGGCACAACCACCATGACCTCTCCTTCCATTCCCAGCATCGTTTCAATGATACTGAATCTCTACCGCCCTTAGCAGCCTGTGGCGAAAATCCGGGTTTAAAAGGGCGCGAGGTTACTCGTGCCGCAGCAACTTGGAAATCAACGCGGCTTTAGCCTCTGAGGGATGGTTTCCTCGCAGTTTTGACTTTCACCAAGGGCTGTTAGGTGTTTAGTCCCACGGTGTGATGGAGCGGGTTGATGGAGAATCGGAGTGGGCTTTTCTGCCATTGTTGGCAGATGAACTGATAGGGGGTAAGTCCTCGAAGGGTCTTGAGGCGCTTGGCGAAGTTGCTATTGGTTAAGAAAATCGCGACCTGACATGAGACCTTAAAGTCCCGAAGATAATCGTCCATCCCTCTTGATCGATAACTTGCCAAGCTGCGCGAGGTCTACTGGCTCAAGCAAAATCGCTTCAAAAACCGGCCTACAGCAGGGGAAACTCAGTTCGCCGCCGCAGCCATCAATCCAGATCGATCTCGCGCACGGGCTTGTCCTCGGGAGCGTCCTTGGCCTTGCGCAGCGCCTCGGCAAACCTTTTTTCGAGCAAATCGGCCTTGTTCTTCTCCGCATCCACGCTTTGCCGGAAGATCGACTCCGTCCGCTCGCCATGTTCGCGCATTGCCTGGGCCGCGGTCTCCAGGTCCTCGAACATGCGCTTGCGCGGCGCCGGCGTATGACTCACCACCAGGCCTGTTGTACCGTCGATCTTCAGCATGGCTCCGCAATCCGGGCAGGCCACCTCGAACGTTTTGTCCTTGTTCTTGGCCATCTCAACTGGTATTTTATGCGTTCGCGACAGTTTTTAGCAGCGCTTTCTGCCGCGCCTGCGTCACTCAATCGTCACGTGCAGACTGAACTGCTCCTCGTTCGGATCAGGATTCATCCACGAACGCACATAGTGCAGCAGCAAAACGCCCGTCCCTGTTGCTTTAGGCGCAAACTCGAAGATCTGCACGACCGGCGCGCCCAGGACGCCCTGCGGCGTCTGCGTCTGCGTTTGGCCCGTCAGCTTCAGCAGTGGAGTCGATTGTTTCTCCAGGTACCACGCGAATCCGGTTGTAGGATTGGCGTGGAGCCGGACCTCCAGCACGTCTCCCATCTTGATGGTTACCGTTTTGCCGTTGTCGGCATCGGTCACGGTTTTTGTGGCCGCTCGAGCCGGGGCGGGGCAAAAAGCCAGCAGGAAGAGGGCGGAGAGAAGAAGCCAGGAAGAGACAGCAGACCTCTGGTGCATTCGTGCAACGTGCATGACGAAACGCCTTTCCCGCGGCCGCGGCAAATTTGCCGGTCACGCCGCGCACACCGAAGATAACTCCATCGCACCGCGCTTGCAACCGTCGTCTCTACGTCACCGGCCCGGGATTGAATAAGGCAAATTCATTGTGCAAGCCCCAGTGGTCAGCCCAAACTTTCTTCTTCCCGCTGGCCACCTCCAAAACCAGGGAGAAAATCTCCCAGCCAACTTCTTCCACAGTCGCCCGGCCAGTCGCAATGCGCCCCGCATCAATGTCAATAAGGTCGGGCCAGCGCCGCGCCAATCCGCTGTTCGATGCCACTTTGATGACCGGCGCCATGGCCAGGCCGTAGGGAGTACCGCGCCCGGTGGTAAAGATGTGCATGTTCATCGAGGCGGCCAGTTGCAGTGTGCCGCAGATGAAGTCGCTGGCCGGCGTGGCAGCAAAAACCAGCCCCTTTTGCGTCACGCGCTCGCCCGGCCCGGCCACGCCCACGAGCGCAGTGCTGCCCGCCTTGGCGATCGACCCCATCGCCTTCTCCACGATGTTGGCCAGGCCGCCCCGCTTGTTACCCGGCGTAGGATTCGCCGCTCGATCTACCCCGCCCTGCCGCAGGTACTCGTCGTACCACGACATTTCGTGCACAAAGTCTCGCGCAATCTCCGGCGCAGCGGCGCGCGCCGTGAGCAGATGCGCGGCGTCGCGCACCTCCGTCACTTCCGAAAACATCACCGTGGCTCCTGCGCGCACCAGGAGGTCCGCCGCAAAGCCAACGGCGGGATTCGCGGTCACGCCCGAAAACGCATCCGAACCGCCGCACTGCAGGCCGACAACGAGATCCGACGCGGAACATGTCGTTCGGCGCCGCTCATTAAGCCGCGCCAGTTTCTTCTCGGCCAATGCCATGATCGTGGCCACAATCTCGCCGAAGCCTTCCTTCGCGTCCTGCAGTACGGCGACGGAGGGCTCGCCTTCGATCACCGGCAGTTCATTTGCGGACATGAGACGCGCCGGCTGCAGCTTTTCGCAGCCCAGGCTCACCACCAGCACTTCGCCGCCGAAGTTAGGATGCAGAGCCAGGTTGCGCAGCGTGCGCACGGGAATTTCCGCGCTTGGCGCATCGATGGCTACGCCGCAACCATACGGATGCGTGATGGCGACCACGTCGTCCACATGCGGAAAGCGCGGCAGAATCTCCGCACGGATGCGCCGGAACGAATGTTCGACGGTTGCCGCCACGCACTGCACCGTGGTGCTTATGCCGAGAATGTTCTTGGTCCCCACCGAGCCGTCGGGATTGCGATAGCCCTCGAAGGTGTAGCCCTCGAGCGGGAGCAATGGCTTAGGCGGCGCGGTGGCCAAGGGACAACGGTCGAGCGGCGGCGCCTCCGGCAGCGTCATCAGTCCATCGTGCACCCAACTGCCGCGCTGGATCGCGCGGCTCGTGTAGCCGATGGTGACGCCGTAGCGAACAATGGCATCGCCTATCGCGAGGTCGGTCAGAGCGACCTTGTGCGCTTCGGGAATCGTCTCGCGCAGTTCAAGACCCGATGCGAACCTGGTGCCCGCGCGCAACCCGCCTTCATTCACGACAATCGCGACGTTGTCGTTGGCGTGTACACGAATGTATCGAGGCTCGTCGTAATTCATCAAAGAATACGCCTCCTGTCTCCAATTCCTGACTCCAATGATCGCACCAGGAATGCTCTGTCATCCTGAGCGAAAGCCGTCCGTCGCGACGGGCGACCGAGTCGAAGGATCTGCGGTTGCTCTTCAGCGACCGTTGTATTCACCGAAGTAGCTACGAATTTCGCCACCTTGCTACTGGCTACTCCCTGTAGCGCGGTAACGCGCGCTCACGCGCGGCACAGGCACGGCCGCTTCGGGTCGAACTTCCAGCCGGGCATCAGAAACTGCATCGCGATCGCATCGTCGCGCGCACCGAGTCCCTTCTCCTTGTACCGTTCATGCGCGCGCTCGATAGCGTCAAGGTCGAGATCGACGCCCAGACCTGGCCGCTCCGGCACCGCAATCGCGCCATTCTCTATCTTGAGCGGATTGCGCGTCAGATGCTGTCCATCCTGCCATATCCAATGTGTGTCGATCGCGGTAATCGCGCCCACGGCCGCTGCGGCCACGTGGGTCACCATCGCCAGCGAGATGTCGAAGTGATTGTTCGAATGCGATCCCCACGTGAGCCCGTTCTCGCGGCAGGTTTCGGACACACGCACAGATCCCTGCATGGTCCAGAAGTGCGGATCGGCGAGCGGAATATCGACGGCGTGCAGGGCAATCGCGTGCCGCAGCTCGCGCCAGTCGGTCGCAATCATGTTGGTCGCGGCAGGCATGTTCGTCGCCTGGCGAAACTCCGCCATGATCTCGCGACCTGAGAATCCGTGCTCCGCCCCGCACGGGTCTTCCGCGTAGGCCAATACGTCATGCCTGTCCTTGCACAGCGCAACCGCTTCCTTCAGGCTCCATGCGCCGTTGGGGTCGAGCGTGATCCGCGCATCGGGGAACCGCTCGTGCAGCGCATCCACGGCCTTCATCTCTTCAGCGCCCGCCAGCACGCCGCCCTTCAGCTTGAAATCGTTGAATCCGTATTCCGCCTGCGCCGCCTCAGCCAGCTTCACAATCGCATCGGGAGTTAGCGCCTCTTCATCGCGCAGGCGGAACCAGCCGTTCGCGCTTTCGCCCGCCCGCCGGTATTCGAGATTTGTTGTTCTACTGTCTCCGACAAAGAAGAGATAGCCCAACACCGGCACACTTGCACGTTGCCGACCCTCGCCGAGCAGCGCCGCAACCGGCACTTCGCGAAACTGGCCGAGCAAATCGAGCAGCGCCGACTCGATCGCCGTCATCGCATGAATCGCCACGCGCAGATCGAAGGTCTGGTGCCCGCGCCCCGCGGCATCGCGATCGCCAAACCGCTGGTGCACAGAATCGAGAATCGCGTTGTAATTCGCGATCTGGCTTCCTACCACCAACGGCGCGGCTTCTTCCAGCACGCGGCGAATCTTCTCTCCGCCCGGAACTTCGCCCACGCCTGTGTTTCCGGCTTCGTCGGTGAGCAGAACCAGGTTGCGCGTGAAGTGCGGCCCGTGTGCGCCGCTCAAATTCAGCAACATGCTATCCAGGCCGGCCACGGGCACGACCCGCATGGCGACAACCCGCGGCGATTTTCCCGCAACGTCGATGTTCCCGCTGTTCATTCTGATCGCATAGCGCATCTGACGCCGCGCATCCTGGCAATGCAGATTCCCGGCGTCATTCCGCTCGCATCACTCCACTTTACAGACGCACCCCCATTCGCATACAAGGTTGAGGATGCGCCAAAGGAAAAGCCATCCATGAATCGCAGAGAGTTTTTGGTTTCGAGTAGCGCTGCCGGTATTGTGGCTTCAGCCGCCATCGCCCCCGCAGGTGCAGCACCCGTCGCCGAAACCGAGCGCATGAAGCTCGGCGACCAGACCAGGCCCACCAACGACACGCATCTCAAGTACCTGGCCCGCTACGGCGTGCGCAACATCTGCGGCTATCCGGAGATCGAGGGCGGCCGGCTCTATGCCACCGTTGACGAGCTGAAGCGCATGACCGACATGGCCGCGAAGTACGGCATCGGCGTCGACTGCACCGCACCTCCATTCCTCGAATCGAGCTACATCGATCGCGAAAAGCATCCGGCCATCATGCTTGCCGAGAGCCCCGAGCGCGACCGCGATATCGAGCAACTGCAAACCTTCATCCGCAACTGCGCGCAGGCCGGCATTTCCTCGATCAAGTACAACATGAGCATTCTCGGCGTGCTGCGCACTGGCCGCGTGCCTGGCCGTGGCGACGCCCTCTACCGCCAGTGGAAGCTCGCGCAAGCGCAACCTGAAACGCCGCTCACCAAGGCTGGCGCAGTCAGCGCAGACGCCTTCTGGGAGCGCATCACTTACTTTCTCGATCGCGTGATCCCCGTGGCCAACGAGTACAAAATCCGCATGGCCTGCCATCCGCAGGATCCCGGCTTGCCTCCCGAAGGCTACCAGGGCGTCAATCGCGTGCTCGGCACCGTCGATGGCCTCAAGAAATTCATTACCATTCAGGAGAGCCCTTATCACGGCCTGAACTTCTGCCAGGGAACTATTTGCGAAGACCTCGAAGATCCCGGCACGCAAATCTTCGACGTGATTCGCTACTTCGGTACGCGCAAGAAAATCTTCAACGTACACTTTCGCAACATTCGCGGCCATCGCAACGACTTCGTCGAGGTTTTCCCCGACGAGGGCGACGTAGCTTTCGTGAAAACGATTCGCCTGTACAAAGAAATCGGCTACAACTACATGCTGATGCCCGATCACGTGCCGCTGGCAGCGAACAATGCCGATCCCAATGACCTCCAGTCCTTCGCCTATTGCTACGGCTACATTCGCGGGCTAATTCAATCGGTCTACGAGACGGCATGAGTCGTAGCTCCGTCGTGTTACCGTGAAACCGAAGCGTCTGACTGGAAAGGATCGGGCTTGATCCAGCGAGGGCAAACTCGCGTTCGCTATTTCATCATCACGATTCTTTTTGTCGTGAGCTGCTTCAGCTTTGCCGACCGCTCGGCCCTCTCGCAGGCTGTTACGGTCATGCCCAAAGATATGAACCTCACCGCGCAGCGCATGAGCTATCTGCTCTTCGCGTTCGGATGGGCTTATGCGCTTGGCCAGTTGCCCTCGGGTGGCTTGCTCGACCGCTTCGGATCGAAGCGCGTCTACGGCATCGCAATTGTCGGCTGGTCGATTTGCGCCTTCCTCACTGCCTTCGCAGGCTATCTGGCAGCCGGCGCCGCGTTCACTGCGATCTTCATTCTTCGTGTGCTTTCCGGCCTGTTTCAATCGCCGGTATTTCCCGGCAACGGCCGTATCGTCGCGTCGTGGTTTCCCACTTCGGAGCGCGGACGCGCCTCAGCCATATTCAACTCGGCGCAGTATTTTGCGCTACCCATCTTTGCGCCCATCTTTGGATGGTTGATTCATCTCTCCGGCTGGCGCAGCTGTTTCTGGTTCATGGGCGCGCTAGGTTTCGTACTCACCGTGGTCTGGTACACGAATATCTACGGCGTCAAACAGCATCCGCGCATTTCGTTGGCGGAGATTGACGCCATCGAGCGCGGCGGCGGCCTCGTTCATACCGACTCGGCAGCGAGCACCAAGAAGAATACGCTCACCTGGGCCACGGTGAAAAAACTTCTGAGCTATCGCATGCTGGTGGGCGTTTACATTGGCCAATACTGCATCACCACGCTCACGTGGTTCTTTCTCACTTGGTTTCCACTTTATCTTTCACAGGCGCGCCACATGTCAGTGCTCAAAGTAGGCTTTGCGGCGGCCGTGCCGGGTCTGTGCGGAGGCGTTGGCGGAATTCTCGGCGGCGTTTTGTCTGACCGGCTGCTGCGCAACGGACGCTCGCTCAGCTTCGCGCGCAAGCTGCCGATTATGGCGGGCATGACGCTTTCCATGACTATCATTGCCTGCAACTACGCATCTTCACAGAGCCTCATGCTTCTCTTCATGTCGATCTCGTTCTTCGGTAAAGGCATCGGGGCACTGGGCTGGACTGTGGTCTCCGACACTTCGCCCAAGGGCATGGTCGGCATGAACGGCGCCCTCTTCAACCTTTTCGGCAATCTGGCGGGCATCACCACGCCGTTGATCATCGGCTACATTGTTGAGAGGACCCACTCGTACAACGGCGCGCTGATTTTTGTCGCCTTCATCGCCTTCTGCGCCATCGTCAGCTACGGTCCTATCGTGGGCGAGATCAAGCGGCTGGATTTTGGCAATGCCGCGACATCGTAGCGCCCATCTTCTGACCGGGTCGCCGCGACGACTGCGCGCCTCCAGACGCGTACCGTCGGCGCTTACAATCGCCAAAGGAGATACGACCCATGCCCGAATGGCCCGGCAACATTCCCCGCAACGCATTCAAACAGGCGCTCTCGCACTGCGAGCGGCAGGTTGGACTTTGGTCGAGCATGGCCAGCCCCGTCGCGGCGGAGATCTTGGCCGGAGCGGGCTTCGATTGGATCGTGATCGACGGCGAGCACGGACCCAACGACATCACTACTTTGTTGCCGCAGTTGCAAGCCATGCATGGCGGCACGGCCGAGCAGGTTTTCCGCGTGCCGTGGAACGAGCCGGTCATCATCAAGCGGGCGCTCGACGTGGGAGCGCGCTCCCTGCTCATTCCCTTTGTGCAGAATGCCAACGAAGCGCGCAAGGCCGTCGCTGCTACGCGTTATCCTCCGCTCGGTATTCGCGGCGTGGCCGTAGCGCCGCGCGCCACCGACTACGGACGCACGCAGGGCTACCACCGCAACGCGCACCTCGATACCTGTGTGCTGGTACAGCTCGAAACCAAAACAGCTCTCCAGGAGATTGAGGCTGTTGCCGATGTTGAAGGCGTCGACGGCATCCTCATCGGCCCCAGCGACCTAGCCGCGGCCTTCGGCCATCTCGGCAATCCTAAACATGCTGAAGTCCAAGCCGCTATTCTCGACGCCGCCCGACGCATTCGCGCCAAGGGTAAATCGGCGGGCACGCTCGCCGGCAACGCCGACGATGCCGAGGCGCTTTTCGAGGCCGGCTACAACTTCACCGCAGTTGGCAGCGATGTGGGCATTCTGGCGCGCAACGCTGAAGCTCTGGCGGCGCGATTCCGCAAACCATAGCCTCTTTGTCGCGACCGCAATCTCTGCTCGAACTGCTTGTCACCTTGAGCGGCCGAGCGACCGCCTCAGCGAACGCGAGGCAGTGGAAGGAACTGTCCTGAAAATAGTGCGGCCATGTAGCGCCGGTCTCCAGACCGGCTGTCGCGCGGCCCTCCCGGCCTGCGCAGCGCCGCCCGACGATATTTCCACCTTTTCCAGGTGCTGCAAAGCGTCGGTTATCCATTGCGCCCGCTTGCGCACAGCATGGTCGGCGCTGCACGCGGTCAGCCCCGCTAACACTTCCTTAACGGCACAGCCATCCGCCATCCACCACCAATATGTGACCCTGCACGTAATTGCTCGCCTCTGAAGCAAGAAACACCGCCGCACCGGCCAGATCCGAAGGCAAGCCCCAGCGGCCCATGGGAATTCTGCTCAAGATCGACGCAGAACGCACGGGATCGGCCCGCAATGCCGTCGTGTTGTCTGTGGCCATGTAGCCCGGAGCGATGGCGTTCACGTTGATGCCCTTGTCGGCCCACTCATTCGCGAGTGCCTTGGTCAACTGCGCCACCGCGCCCTTGGCCGAAGCGTACCCGGGCACCAGAATTCCTCCCTGAAATGCCAGCAGCGAAGCCGTGTTGATGATCTTGCCATGCCCCTGTTTCAGCATCAGGCGGCCCGCATACTGGCTGAGGAACCACACGGAGTTCAAATTGGTGTTGATGACCGTGTTCCAAAACTCCTCGGAGTGCTCGGCAGCCGGCGCACGCTTGATGGTTCCGGCGTTGTTGACGAGAATGTCGATGGAGCCGAACTCCTTCACCGTGTCGTCCACCAGCATCTTGCGAATCGCTTCGTCGCATACGTCGCCTGAGCGTGTGATGTAACGGACCCCCGTCTTCTTTACCTCCTCGATGGTCGAATCCAGAACTTTGTCGTAGTTATGTAGCGTTACGTTGGCGCCGGCCTGCGCAAAAGCTATCGCCATTCCGGCTCCCAGGCCTTGACCGGAACCTGTGACCAGCGCGTTTTTCCCTTTTAGGCTGAAAAGATCGAGGATTCCCATGCATTTGCTCCTTATATCGCGAGTATTAGGCGCCGAGGCACCCCAATCCATTATCCTCGCGACGTCTCGACTCCCGTTTCGTTCACGGCGACCTCGAACAATTTGGGCGGTTAAGGGGCGGGGTGAGGCAGAGCGCAGTCAACGCTTCGCAATGCGGACTAGATTCTTGACTGATTTGCTCCAAATTCATTGGAGCCAGGCTTTTTTATCGTTCGCGGTGAGCTGAGGTCTGTGATGAATAACACATCCGACTGTGATGAATTCAATTAGTCTGCCCGTTGTCGATGGGCGCATTTCCTGGGCCCGCGGCGCGGCCAACTTCTCGCAAGCAGCGGCGTTCGCGTGTTCAAAGGATTCGTTCCGCAGGATGACGCGATGAAGAGACCAAACTCGTCAATGCAACTGACGCGCGCCGCCGATTACGGCGTGCGTGTGATGATTCAACTAGCATCCTTGTCGGGTAATGGGCGGGTTTCGCTTCCGGAGCTGGCTCGCGCAACAGGCGCGCCGCAAAGCTTTCTCTCGAAGGTCCTGCAATCCCTGGCGCGGGCTGGGCTCATCACTTCGCAGCGGGGGCAGACAGGCGGCTTTCACATTACACCACGCGGCGCCGCGGCCTCGATGCGCGAGGTGATAGAAGCCATCGACGGCGCGATTTATCTCAACGTCTGCCTCATGGGTGGCCGGACCTGCGCAAGAAAGGCGCGGTGTCCGGCGCATCCGGTGTGGGCTGAGGCACAGCAGGCCATAACGAGAGTACTTTCCGGAGCCAGCATCGCTTCGCTGGCAGCCTCGGGGAGGCCAACCATCGCCCGCGCCGCCCGGTCGTAGGCAAAACAAGACACAAGATAAATCTGCACAAACGCGCGCCCATTTGCCAAACTCCTGCTCACGGTGTTTCAATCGTCTTATTGAAACAGGGGTGCTCCGCAGCATTGCGGGGCTGAGAAATACCCTCGAACCCGATCCGGATAATACCGGCGTGGGAAGTTTTCTCCAGCCTGAGCCGCCGCTCTTCCGTCCATCGCAGCTCAAGTTCCTTTGTTTCAGGCAAAACGAAGCAAAGGAGTCCCATGTTAACCGCCGCTGTTATTGCTTCCGACCGCAAAGCTCCCGCCTGCGTTCTCCTTGACTGTTTTGCATGGATCTTTCTGCCGTGCTTCTGTCTTGCGCCGTCGACCGCACAAACCGCGCCGCCAAGCCCATCTCCGTCAACGCAAAACTCGCCGAATCTCACGCCCGCGCCGCAAAAGCCGGCGCCCGTCACCACCACCGTCGTGGTGCACGGCGAAATGCAAGACAACTATCTGCCCGAATCCCTCACCGTGGGCACGCTCAATGGCGCACCGCTGATGGAGGCGCCGCTTTCGGCCACGGTCGTCACGCGCGACCTGCTCAGCGATCAGGTTTCGCGCCTGCTCTCCGACGTCGTCAAGAACGACGCCACGGTCGGCGACGACTACGTGCCCGTGGGCTATTACGGCGACTACCAGATTCGCGGTTTTCCCATCGATCTCGCCACCGGTCTTGAAGTCAACGGCATGACCATCGCCGGCGAGCAGGATGTGCCGCTCGAAAACAAGGAGAGCGTCGAATTTCTGAAGGGCATTGCCGGCGTGGAGAGCGGCGTGGCCAATGCGGGCGGGCTCATCGATTACGTGACCAAGCGCCCAGCCAACATCACGGCCCTCGATCTGGCCACCGACCAGCGCGGCACAGCTTATGGCGCCGTCGATCTCGGCCACCTGTTCGGCAGCCGCAAGCAGGTGGGCGCACGGCTGAATCTTGCCGGCGAGCGCATCGTTCCCTACATGAACGACACCAACGGCTGGCGCGCCGTGGGCGCGGGCGCGGCGGACTGGAAGATCGACGCGGCCACCACGCTCAAGGGCGACTTCGAATACCAGCACAAGACCGAGCGCGACGGCAGCGGCTATCAATTACTCGGAGGGACTGCGCTGCCCGACATCAACCGCATCTATCGCTCTACCATGCTCGGCGATCAGCCCTGGGGCCCGCCCGATACCTACGACACCTTCAACACCGACGCACGTGTCGATCACACGGTTTCGCCGTCGTGGCTTGCCTTCGCCGCCGCCAGTTTGAGCCATTCGCTCATCCAGGACAACGTGATCTACGCGTACGGCACAGCAATGGCCTTCGATTCCGGCGACGGTCTTTACGATATTCCCAATTGTCCCGGCGCGCCCGACGCCTCAGCTTACTTCTTCTGTCCCGCTATTCCCGGCGTGACCGATTCTGGCGGAGATTACGGAATCTACGATTATCGCGACCCCGGCGAGCTGCGCATCGACGCCGAAGCCGAGGCCATGATTACAGGACATTTTCGCACGGGAGCACTCACGCACAACGTCGCGGCAGGCGCCGAGGTATTTCTTCGTAGCGTGCAACAACCGGGATTCTACACCCCGCAGAACCCCTACGACCCCAGCGGCGTGGACGGCGCCGTCTACACCTACGTTGGCTCCGAGAATATATACCAATCTATAACTGCCTTTCCCAGCCCGGGCAACGTGAATTCACTCGAGCCGACCTTCCAGACCGCGGGTCCGCGCCGCCTGTGGGAAGACAGCCATCAATCTTCGGCTGTCATTCAGGATCGCGTGCAATTGCCCGGCCGCATTCAGCTCATCGCCGCCGGCCGATACGATTCCCTGCACGACCACAACTACTCCGCTTACGCGAGCTGTACTGACTTCACCGTACCCGGTGAATGCGATCCAAAGCTCAAAAACAAGCCCGTCTGGCTGCCGCAGTTCGCCGCCACCTACAGCCCGATCAAAGACCTCACGCTTTATTCGAATTACGGCGTGCTTCTCTCGCTCGGTCCGCAGGCACCCTTTTGGGCAGATAACAGCAGTCAGTTCCTCGCGCCCTACAACACGCGCCAGGCCGAGATAGGCGCAAAGTACGAGCCCGGCTCACGCATTCTGCTCACCGCTGCGTTCTTCCACATGCATGCGCCGTTCTTCTATCCCAAAACCATTCAGGCCGCCGACAGCTTTTGCAGCGAGAACACGGCCACAGGGAACCCGATCCAGGCGGGCGATCAATGCTTCGAGCAGGAGGGCCGCGAAGCCCACAACGGCGCCGAGTTCAGCGCCGAAGGCAAGGCCGCGAACTGGCTGCGCCTGAACGGCTCGGCCGCCGCGATGAATGCCACGTCCACCAACACCGGCACGCCCGCCTACGACAACAAACAGGTGATCAACGTGCCGCACGTGCAGGTGAATCTTTTTGCCGATGTGACAGTGCCGCACGTGCCCGGACTGCACGTGATGCCCGGCTGGAACTTTGCCTCGCGCAAAGAGGCCCTGCGCGACGACACCGTAAGCGTCCCCAGCTACAATCTCTTCAACCTGGGCGCGCGTTACACCCCCGGCGGCGAACGGGGACGCGTGACCTTTCGCATCTACGCCGACAACATCGCGAACAAACGCTACTGGTCCGACACCGGCGCGAGCTTAGGCGACACGTTTATCTGGCTAGGAGCGCCCACAACTGTGCGCCTCTCCGCTCACTACACGTTCTGATCTGCAAAGCTTCGAAATGACCGCAACCGCAACAGCTCACGGCATGGACGGCACGCTAGTCGCACCCGATTGGCCATCGCTCACATTGGCCGAAGTGCGGGCGCTGCTCAGCCGCTTTCCCGTGCTTGGCAAGCCCACGCGCATTCTCACCGTGAGCCCGCGGCCGTTTTCTGCGGCCGGCGTCGTCGCGACAACAAACGGACGGATTTTCATCAAGCGCCATCACCAGTCCGTGCGCGATCGCGAGGGGTTGCTTGAAGAACACCGCTTCCTCGCGTACTTATTCGACCACGGCGCGCTCATCCCACGCATCTTTGCCGATGCCGCCGGAGAGACCGCGGTCGAACTGAGCGACTCGACCTATGAAGTGCACGAAATACCCGCCGGAATCGATCTCTACGAAGACGCAATCTCCTGGACGCCGTTTCGCACCGCGGCGCACGCTCACTCCGCGGGTGGGGCGCTCGCGCAACTCCATCTTGCGGCACGGGACTTCACCGCTCCGCCCCGCCAGCCCCGTCCGCTTGTCGCGAGCTTCACAATTTTCGCAGCACGCGATCCCGTCGAGGCTATGGCGCGTTATTTGGCCGAGCGCTCATCGCTTTCCTGTCACAAAGGCGTTCGCGTGTGTGCAGCGCGCGCACTTGACCTGCTCGCCCCCTTCTACGCTGAGCTTGCGCCGCTCCTTCCCGCGCTCTTGCCTCTTTGGACCCACAACGACCTGCACGCCTCGAATCTCTTCTGGAACGATCGGATTCCCGATGCTCGCGCCACGGCCATCTTTGACTTCGGCCTCGCCGACCGCACCAACGCCGTGCACGATCTGGCTCACGCCATCGAGCGCAACATCGTCGAGTGGTTGACACTCGTCCAAGACGCAAAACAGCCTACCGCTGTCCACCTCGACCATCTCGAAGCGCTTCTCGATGGCTACGAATCTATTCGCCCGCTTTCATCGGCAGAGGCAACCGCACTAGCGCCTATGACCGCTCTCTGCCACGCCGAGTTTGCGCTCTCTGAGGCCGACTACTTTCTTGGTGTTCTCCATTGCGAAGAAAAGGCTGTGATGGCCTACGATGGCTGGCTCGTCGGCCACGCACGTTGGTTTCACAGCGCCGCCGGCCGCAAACTGCTCGACGCTCTGCGCCGCCGCGCCAAATCGCCCTCGCGGAGCGCCGATACCGCGGGGGTGCGATGAGTGGCGCGGCCATCACGGCGTACATTGCCGCGCACGGGCTTGAAGTCGCCGGCCTGGTGGCCACTGTGCTCGGCATCTGGCTCACCACCAAGCGTCTGCTCATCTGCTGGCCGGTGGTCTTGCTCGCCGACTTTCTTTACCTCATTGTCTTTTATCAGTCGAAGCTCTATTCCGATGCATTGCTGCAGGCTTTCTTCGTTGTGTTTACGGTCTACGGCTGGTGGCACTGGTGGCGCGGCGTGCGCGCCGAAGGCGAAGTACGCGTGGTCCCGCTGCCGTCCATAAACATGATCGGTGCGCTCGTTGCGGGTGCCGTGGGCAGCGTCGTGCTGGGTGGACTCGCCGTCCGTATGCATGCGGCACTGCCTCATCTCGATGCCGCGCTTACCAGCTACTCACTGGTTGCCAGCTGGTGGGGTGCGCGCAAGCACATCGCCAACTGGTGGCTCTGGATCGTGGTGGATCTGGTTTACATCGGTGAATACATTTACAAAAATCTTTGGCCCACGGCGCTACTTTATGCGGGACTCGTGGGTCTCGCTATTCTTGGCCTGCGCGACTGGAGCCGCGCCGCGGCGGAGTCCCCAGCCCCTAGTCCCTAGTCCTTGCCTTTCTGCACCACGTTCTTCAGCGGCTCGCCGTTCATATAGCGCCGCAGCTCATCGGCCGCGACGCGCAAAGCATTCGGCGCAAATTGCGGCGTCGATCCCCCTATGTGCGGTGTGATCAGCAGATTCGGGCAGCTCCACAGCGGATGCCCTTCGGGCAATGGCTCGGGATCGGTCACGTCGACAGCGGCACGGATTCTTCCTGCCTGCAACGCTTCCACCAATGCATCGGTATCCACGATCGGCCCTCGCGCGGCATTCACCAGCAGCGCTCCTTTGCGCATTAATGCAAACTGCCGGCCGCCGATCAGTCCCTTTGACTCTGCGGTCGAGGGAAGAATCAGCACCACGACCTCGGCCTGCGGCAGCAGCCGATCCAGTTCGCTCACGGCGTGCACATCGGGCGCGGTGCGTGTGCTGCGCGCCACGCGCAGCATCTTCACGTTGAACGGCTCCAGTAGACGCTCGATCTCTTTGCCGATCGCTCCGTACCCCACCAGCAGCACCGTCTTTGCGGTCAACTCTTCCAACATTACGGGGGGATACAATGGGCGCTCGTCGCCGGTGATTGCGGCGTAGTGCTTGCTGGCCTCGAAGCGGCGTTTCCACACCCCCGACCGCTGGATATCGAGGTACAAGGGGAGATACTTCAACATTGCGAGAATGGCGGCTAGCGTCCACTCCGCCGTAGAAACATTGTGCGCCCCGTGCGCGTTACAAATGGTTACATGCGGACCCACCGTTTCCGGAATCCACTCGGTCCCCGCCATCATCGATAGCACCAGCTTCACGCCGCGCAAGTGTGGCCAGGCGCGCTTGGCGAGCTCTGCATAAGGATCGGGAATCCACACGTCGATCGCGACGTCGCGGTCCATTTTCTCCGACACCGGGATCAGTTCGATTCCCTCGGGAAAATCGCGTAACAAGTCCACCGAGATGGTGGCTGGATATCCGATGCGTAGCATGGAGTCTTTGAGCCGCGGCAGGCCGCTGGTTACCTGTTTGTATGCTACTCGACGCGAGCCCGGATTCCGTGCCTGTCTATTTGCGGCTCATGTAAAAAGGTGAGACGGCCGACTCGTTGGTTGCTGACTTGCAGCTTTTCTCACACGGCCAGTATCTCCGTGTACACCGCCATCCCTACCACGGCATCGGCTCCCAGCGCGCCGAGAGCATCAACCTCCTGCCGGCTACGAATGCCTCCGGCCACGATGAGCTGCTTCTTCGTCAGCTTGCGCAAGCGCGCGGCGACATCGATGGGGAATCCCTGCATCGTGCCTTCGGTGTCAACGTGTGTATAGAGAAACGCTGCCACATGCGGCTCGAGCTGCGGAATTGCCTCGTCAGGTGTCAATTCAACTTGCGCTTTCCACCCCTTCACGGCGATGCGCCCGTTTTTGGTATCGATGCCGGCCACTATACGTTCCGCGCCCACACTTGCCGCAAGATTGGCCGCGAATTCGGTGTTCACCTTGCCTTCGGCAGAAAAAAGCGCCGACCCGACGATGACGCGTTGCGCGCCCGCCTCCAGCACCTGCCGCGCCCGCTCGACCGAGTGAATCCCTCCGCCTGCCTGGCACGGAAGCCGCGCGGCAATCTGCTCGACAAGCGCGGAGTTATCCCCCTGCCGCATGGCAGCATCGAGATCGATCAGTTGTACCAGGAGATACTTTTTGAACTTCTCGATCCAATATTCGAAATCGTCGAACGCCAGGCGCAGCTTTTCGCCCTGCACCAACTGCACAATGCGCCCGCCCAGCAAATCAATCGAGGGAATCAGCATGGAAGCCTCACCGGTACTCCCGCCTGAGCGAGCGCCTCTTTGAGCGACCGCGAAGTCGAAACGCCGAAATGAAAGATGCTCGCCGCGAGCGCCGCGTGGGCCTTGCCGCGAAAGAAAACATCGGCAAAATGCGCAACGGTTCCCGCGCCGCCCGAGGCAATCACCGGAATCCCCACGGCCTCGCTCACCGCCGCGGTCAGCTCGCAATCAAAGCCGGCGCGCG
>Ga0335078_10003170_pt1 | contig 24534 bp, 21 predicted proteins | sample Lox_Sample_32_FD_206711 | JGI IMG/M metagenome (GOLD analysis project Ga0335078, IMG submission 206711) | Soil microbial communities from Loxahatchee National Wildlife Refuge, Florida, United States - Lox_Sample_3.2 | ecosystem: Environmental > Terrestrial > Soil > Wetlands | place: USA... | reverse complement strand
GTGGCGGCGGACGGCTCGCTGCTGGCCACCGTCCGCGGCCCGGGGCTGCGGTCGGCCCACGATCTGGGGCCCTGGCTGGAGGCGCTGGCCGGCCACATCGCCCGGGCGCAGGAGGACGCCGGGGTCACCGGGCAGATGGCCGCCCGGCACATCTGTGCCTGCGTGGCCAACGCCGACCTGCCCGAGGAGGAGGTGCGGCTGGCCGCGGCGCTGCGCGCGCTCGGGTGGAGCGCCACCACGCAGGTCGCGAACGACACCTTCGCGGTGCTGCGGGCCGGCCTGGACCCGGCCGTGCTGGCCGGCCGGGTTGAGCCCGGACCGGGCGGCCGGGCCTGGGGCGTGGCGGTGACCTGCGGTGCCGGCATCAACTGCGTCGCGGTCGATCCGGCCGGGCGGACGGCGGGCTATCTCGCGCTCGGCGAGACCAGCGGTGACTGGGGCGGCGGCTCCGGCCTGGGCCTGGCCGTGCTGTGGTGGTCCGCGCGGGCCGAGGACGGCCGCGGGCCGGACACGAAGCTGCGCGAAGCCGTGGCCGCGCACTTCGGCGTCGAGACGATCCGCGACGTCACGATCGGCCTGCACCTCGGCACGTTCCGGGACGAGGAGCTGCTGCGGCTGGCCCCGGTGCTGCTGGAGGTCGCGGACGGCGGGGACCCGGTCGCGCGCCGGCTGGTGAGCCGGCAGGCCGAGGAGATCGCCGTCATGGCGGTGGCTGCCATGCGCCGCATCGGCCTGACCGAGCGGCCAGCCCCCGTGGTGCTCGGCGGCGGCCTGCTGCGGGCGCGGAACCCGAAGCTGACCGCGCAGACCATCGAGCGGATCATGGCCGCGGCCCCGCGCGCCGTGGTCATCGTCGCGGCCGTGCCGCCGGTCGCCGGGGCGGCCCTGCTCGGCCTCGACCACATCGGCGCGGAGCCCGGGGCGGAGGCGCGGCTGCGGGCCGCCTACAACGAAAGGGCCGGATCATGAGCAATGGGCACAGGGCCGCGCTGCTGGCCGGTACCGGGATCGCGGCAGCGAGCCTGCTGGTCACGTCGCTGGCCGGCGGTGCCGCCGCGGCCGGCGGTGCCGCCGCGGCGCGGGGCGCCGGGCAGGTGCCCGGGCCGGCCGCCGCGGGCAGTGCCGCGCCGCAGGTGCGGGTGGACCAGGTGGGGTATGCGCCGGGGAGCCAGAAGCTGGCCTACGCCATGCTGCCCCGCCGGGCCGGGGCGGTCAGCTTCGCCGTGACCGGCCGCCACGGCGTGGTGTTCCGCGGCCGCTCCGCCGTGGACGCCGGCTCCTGGAACGCGGCCTACCCGGCCGTGTACGAACTCAGCTTCACCGGGCTGACCACCCCAGGGACCTACCGGATCACGCTGACCAGCGGCGGGCAGCGGGCGGTCTCGCCCGCCTTCCGGATCGCCCCGGCGGCCGCGCTCTACCACCGCCTGGTCCTGAACGGGGTCCGCTACTTCACCTCCGAGCGGGACGGGGCGGACGTCCGGCGGCCGGTCCTGGACCGGCGGCCGGCCAACCTCACCGACCGGTTCGCCGCGGTGTACCGCGACCCGCGGTATGACAGCAACGACAACCTGCTCGGCACGCTGCACCGGATCGGCGGGCCGGTGAACGTCTCCGGCGGCTGGTTCGACGCGGGCGGCGGCTACGAGAAGTTCGCCTACACCGCCAGCTACGCCGACGGGCTGCTGCTGCTCGCGGCGCGCGACTTCGGCGCCCGGTACCCGACGCTGGCGCCGGAGGCCTCCTTCGGCCTGCGCTGGCTGCGCAAGCTGTGGCACCCGGCCGCCAAGGTCCTCTACATCCAGGTGGGCATCGGCACCGGCAACGCGAGCAACACCATCCAGGGTGACTACAACTTCTGGTTCCCGCCGCAGGCCGAGGACCGGATGGACGTCCAGCCGGGCGGCCACCCCGGGCCCAGCGCGTACTACGTGAAGTACCGGCCGGTGTTCCCGGCGGCGCGGCCCGGCGCCCGGATCAGCCCGGAGTTCGCCGGGCGGTTCGCCGCCGACTTCGCCCTCGGCGCCCAGCTCGGCGCCGCCCGGTCGCCCGCGCGCGCCCGGCACCTGCTCGGGCTGGCCCGCGGCATCTACGCCATGGCCAAGACCAGCCACGTCGGGCCCATCGTGACCACGTTCCCGCACGACTTCTACCCCGGCACCGAGTGGCGCAGCGCGATGCTGTGGGGCGCCGCCGAGATCGCGCTGGCGGACGAGGCGCTGCGGGCGCCTGCCGCGCGCGTGGCGGCGGACCTGGCCGTGGCGGCGCGCTGGGCCCGCGCCTACATCGCGCAGGGGCACCAGGACACGCTGAACCTCTACGACAACGGCGCGATCGGCGAGGCGGAGCTGCTCCAGGCGATGCGCGAGGCGCACGGCACCCCGGTGATCGCGCCGGGCGCGCTGCTGGCCGACATGGCCGCGCAGCTGCGCGTGGGTGCGGGGCTGGCCAAGGGCGACCCGTTCGGGCTGGGCATCACGCTCGGCCAGGGCGACGCCACCCCGCACGCGTTCGGGCTGGCCGTCACCGACGCGCTGTACCAGCACTACGGCGGGTCCGCCGCCTACCAGGCCTTCGCCCAGCAGCAGCTGAACTTCGCCCTCGGCGCGAACGGCTGGGGCAGCTCGTTCGTGGTCGGCGCGGGGGATGTGTACCCGCACTGCATGCAGAGCGAGATCGCCAACCTGGCCGGGTCGCTGACCGGGCACGGGAACATCCAGTACGGCGCCACCACCGACGGCCCGAGCGGCCTCGGCAACTTCGCCGGGCTCGGCACGGTCCCGGGCATGCGGGCCTGCCGCGCCGGCCACTTCAAGCCGTTCAACACCACGACCACCGGCTACGAGGACAACGTGGTGAGCTGGCCCTCGGTGGAGCCGGCCGACGACTACACCGCCATCTCCACCCTGGCCTTCGCCCTCGCCGCCCGCTGACCGTGCCCGTGGTTGGCTGTTTGCTGCCCTGCTAGGGGCCGCAAACAGCCAACCATGGCCGGGCTCAGCCAGGGACCGGGGCGGGGACGGCGGTCACCGGCACGTTCCAGCCGGACACGGTGATCACCGGGGTGGCGCCGTGCAGGTCCGCCGAGTCGTAGCTGACGGTCAGCGCCTGCGACTGGCCGGGGAACAGGGTGATGTCGTTGCCCTGCCAGATCGAGGACTGCAGCTCGCTGTCGCCGGGCAGCACGTGCCCGCCCGCCGTGCCGCGCCGCACGTCCGCGCGGAGCAGGAACGCCAGCCTGGACGTGTCGGTGATCGTCACGGTGGTGGCCAGGTCCGCGCCGTCCGGCCCGCCGCGCCGCACCGTGGCGGCGGTCACCGCGACGTGCCCGGCCGGCAGCGTCTGCAGCGCCTTGAGCCGGGCGTACTGGCTGATGATGCCCTGCGGCAGGTCCAGCGACTTGGCGAAGTTGGTCACGTCCGGGCGGGTGGACAGCCAGTACACGTTCCGGTCCACCAGCGCCCCGTGCTGGCGCAGGTCCAGCGCCACGAAGTAGACCCGGGCCGGGGCGCCGGCCGGCACCTTCGGCGCCAGCACGCCGGTGCGCACCTGCTGGCTGGCCAGCGTGATCCCGCCGGCCGACCGCTCGTCGAGCACCTTCCCGGCCAGGCTGTAGACCCGCGCCTGCACCGACAGCCCGGACTGCGCCCGGCCGCCGAGGTTGTCCACCGTGACGGTCCCGGTGTCCAGCGCGTAGAGGACGTGCAGCGGCCGGTTCGCCTCCTGCGCCCCGAAGTAGCTGCCCGCCTGGTCGCCGTCGCTGCCGTACAGGTTCCACAGCAGGCTCGGCCAGCCCTTGTTCATCTGCCAGTAGATCGTGCCGGTGGACGGCAGCGGGCCGAGGTGGGCGTGGTCGATGAACGCCTCGAACTGTGCCCGGGTGTTCTCGTAGTCCTGGGCCTGCGCTTCCTCGACGTACTGGCCCAGCCCGGACCAGGCGCCGTACCTGGCCCGCAGCGCGGTGTCGAAGTGGCACAGGGTGCCGAAGGAGTAGCCGGTCCCGCAGTGCGGCTCGTAGTTGGCGTGGTACTGGTTGGCCAGCCGGTTCCGCCACAGCGCCGAGAGCTCGGCGGCGGACATGAACCGGTGCAGCGAGTCGGCGGTGGGGATGGTGTCCCCGGCGCTCTCCTCGCTGTCGTAGCCCCACGCCCCGCCCGCGTTCGTCTGGGTCGAGTCGTGCTTGTCGTACTGCATGCTGTACCAGTAGTCCGGCGGCACCCAGTCGTAGGGCCCTTCCTTCTCCCCCGCCTGCCCGAGCTGCGGGCTGCTGTTGTACTCGGCGGAGGAGATCAGCGGGCCGGTGAAATCGGCCTGGTGGAAGGCGGCCAGCGACACCGCCTCCTGCTTGCGGGTCGGCGCATTGTCACTCCACTGGAAGCTGTCCACGCTCGGGTGGTTGCGCAGCTCCTGCCCGATGGCCAGCGCGGACAGCCCCATGATCTTGAAGTCGGCTGGCTTGTTCAGCCGGTGGACGACGAACTGCCACGCGTCGCAGCACTGGTACCCGGCGTTGACCAGGATCCCGGCCTGGTCCATCTGCTCGAAGAAGCCGGGCGGCATGATGTGCCCCTCCAGCCGGATCGTGTTCACGCCCATGTTCTTCATCAGCGCGATCTGCCGGGCGATGTCGGCCGCCGAGTAGTGCAGGAAGATGTCGGGGGAGAACCCGCCGCCCCGGATCACGATCGGCACGCCGTTGATCTTGAATGCCCGGGCGCCGGCGGGCTCGGCGGGGGAGTGCCCGGTCAGGTAGGACGTGACGGTCCGGATGCCGAACGTCTCGCTGGTGGAGTTCAGCACCGTGCCGTGCTGGGACACCGACGTGCTGAGGTGGTACAGCGGCTGGCGCCCGAGCTGGTAAGGCCACCACACCGCCGGGTGGTTGATGGTCAGCCCGCCGAACGTCACCGTCTTCGTGCTGTCCGCGGGCACGGTCACCGGGCCGGTGGCACCGTATCCGTGGTGCCCGTCCGGCGCGGTGATGACCGCGTTGACCTCCCCGGTCTGCGGCGAGCCGGTGTTGTTGGTGATGTCGGCCCGCACCGTCAGCGTGGACCGGCTGAGGTCCGCGGCGTTGGCCTCCAGCACATGCGCGTTGCCGTCGGACAGCGCGCCGTCCACCGCGAGCTGCACCGGGAACTGCAGGCCGGTGTTGTTGTCCGGCGGGATCTGGTTCCAGTCCACGTCGTCCACCGTGAACATGGTCTCCGGGTTGTTCGGCCTGACCTCGATCGCCACCGCGTTCGCGCCCGGCCGGGCCAGCCTGGTGATGTCGAAGGAGAACCGGGCGTAGGCGCCGGTGACGGTGGCCGAGGTGGCGACCTGGTGGCCGTTGACCCACACGTCCGCCGCGCCGATCACCCCGTTGACGACCAGCGTGGCGCGCTGGCCGGCCCGCAGGTGCGGGGTGAAGCTGGCCCGCCACCACCACGGCACCCGGAACAGCGGCACGGTGTCCGCGCCGATCCGGTTCTCGTAGCCGTAGCACCTGCGCATGTTGTCGGCGAAGAAGACGCTGTGCGGGCTGTCGCTGCCGGCGTTGACCGGCTGCAGGGCGGGGTCACCGGGGCAGCGGCCGTTCTGCAGCAGCGCCTCGATCTCGGTCCCGGGCGCGCCCGCGTCGTCGTTGCGCACCCGCAGCCAGGAGGCGGCGTCGAACGACGGCGCGGAGATCGCCGCCCCGGACTGCGTGGCGGTGGCGCTGCTCGCCACCCGCCAGCCGCCCGCGCCCAGGTCGGTGACGTTGCTGGCGCCGGTGCCCGTCGCCGCGCCGGTGCCGGCCCGCGGTGGTGCGGCCCGTTCCGCTGCCATACGGCTGGCCGGGGCGGCCGTGGCTGCCCGGGTGACCGGCGGGGCCAGCCAGGCCAGCGACAGGGCCACGCAGGCGATCGAGGCGGGCAGGGCGAAGGACCGGCGCGGGGCGGGTGCTGGGTACACGGCTGGCAACTCCTGACTGCGGCCGGCCGGCCGCGTCGTGCTGCCCCCCGCGGAAGGACTATTAGTTCGTAACCTTTCCAAACAAACCCTGTCAAGACCCCGCACCGCCACGGATGCCACGGCGGGGCGGGTGCCGTCGGCGCGCGTGGCATCCGCATTCCCGTCGCGCGGGGGCGCCAGCGCGGGTGTCACCGCAGCCCGCGGGTCAGGCTGCGATGCCGACGATCGGCTTGACCGTGGGCTGGATCGTCCCGCCGGGCGGCTCCACGGTGATGCCGAAGATGTCGCCGGGGAGCACCCCGGAGACGAGCACCGGCCCGCCGCGCCCGTGATGCGGCGCCAGCAGGCCCTCGGACCGGATCTTGTTGCCGTGCGTGCCGATCAGCCAGAGCTGGTAGACCTTGCCCGCGCCCAGCCGCGGCAGCCCGGCGGTCGTCACCACGAGCTGGTGCCTGGACGCCGACGACACCACGGTCACCACGCCGCCGACCGAGGTGGCCTTGGCCAGGACGTGGGCATCGGCGGCGGTCCGGACGGCGTTGATCGCCGCGAGCTGGGTCTGCGCCGCGCCGAGCTGGCGCCGGGTCTGGCTGAGCTGGCTGCGGGTGTTGACCAGCGCGATCGCGAGGACAACGATCGCGATCAGCCCCACCGCCGCCCCGGCCATCGCCAGCCGCGGCGCCGTCTGCGTCCGGCGCCGCTGCCCGGGCCGGGCGTGGCGCGCGTGCTCCTCGCCCGCCGGGACCTGGCGGGTCCGCGCGACCGCCGACATCACCGCGTCCCGCAGGCCCGGCGGGGGCTGCTCCGCGGCCGCGAAGCCGAGCCTGGTCGCGGTCTCCCGGAAGCCGCGCACCTCGGTGGTGCAGTTCCCGCACCGGTTCAGGTGGCGCTCGAACCGGGTCACCTCTGCCGCCGTGTCCAGGGCGTCCAGGGCGTAGACCCCGGTCAGCGCGTGCAGTTCCCGGCGCAGCGCCATGGTCAGCTCACCCCCAGACAGTCGCGCATCCGGATGAGCCCGTCCCTGATCCTGGTCTTGATCGTGCTCAGTGCCACGTTCAGCCGGCCGGACACCTGCCGGTAGCTGTAACCGCCGTAGTAGGCCAGCGTGATCGACTCACGCTGGGCCTCGGTGAGCCCGTCGAGGCAGCGGCGGACACGCTCGGCGTCAAGGCTGGCCTCCACGGTGTCGGCGACCTCGTCGTGCGCGATGGGCACCTCGACGTTCCGCTGTTCCCGGGCCGCCGCTGCGGCGGCGGCCCGCACCCGGTCCACGGCGCGGCGGTGGGCGATCGTCATCACCCAGGTGGCCGCGCTGCCCTTGGCGGCGTCGAAGCGGGCCGCCGTCCGCCACACCTCGAGCAGGACCTCCTGGCTGACCTCCTCGGACTGGGCGGGATCGCGCACCACCCGGTGGATGAGGCCGTACACCGGGCCGGCCAGGTCGTCGTAGATGGCCTCGAACGCGGCCTGGTCGCCGCGCGCCACGCGGGCGAGCAGCCCGTCCAGGTACTCGCCGCCCTCCGCGCGGGGAGGATCCGGCTCGTATGCACGCATCGCGCGTGGCCTCATGCCCTTCATTCGGCGCCCCGGCGCGATCGGATGGCCGGTCCGGCCGCCGGGGTTACACCGACACCTTTCCGGTGAATGCCGCGCCGCTACCGGGCATTAAATAACGGTTTGGTAACGACCGCTGGCCAACGGCATCCGCCGGGCGGCCCGGCCCCGAACAAGGCTCCGAGACCGGGCCCTTCCGTTGGCCCGGCACAGTCCGGCGCCGGCCGCCTTCGCACAACTGGAGGGGAGTTGTGCGGAGGCCGCCGCGCCTGAAGGGGGACCACCTCATGTCGTCGCACAACCACCCGGATCAGGCGGCGGAAACCCCGGCGCACGACGCGCCGCAACCAGGGCCGTCCCGGCGATCGGTGCTGCAGGGTGCCGCGGGCCTGGCCGGGGCCGGACTGGCCGCCACCGCGATGGCCGGCACCCTCGCCGCTCCCGCGGCCGCGGCCGCGGGCGCTGCACCGCGGTCGCGCCCCGGCCGGGCGGCGGGGGTGCCACACCAGGCGGAACCGGTGATCGTGCACGTCCGTGACCTCCGCTCCGGGGAGATGGACGTGTTCGCCGGAGAGGCCACGGCCAGGCTCCACGATCCCGGCCTGGCGGCCAGGCTTGTGCAGGCCATCCGCTGATCCGGTCAGGCGCGCCTTCCCCTGTTGCACGTTGACCAGGCCGTCCGCCGCCCGGGGCGGGCGCCTTGACCGGTCCTGCCCGCGCCGGGCCCGCCGGATGGCCGGCCTGCTGACCACTCCAGACCCGTTCTGCCACGCCGCGCGCCGACGCCGGCCAGGCGGCAGTCCCACGACAAGCCTGTGAGGAAACTGATGTCTTCCCATCGTGAGGCCCCGGAGATTTCCCAGGATCCGGTCGCCGACAGCACCGACCTCTACGCGTTCGTCAGCCCCGACCGGCCCAGCACGGTCACGCTGATCGCCAACTACATCCCGCTCCAGGAGCCCGCGGGCGGGCCGAACTTCTACCAGTTCGGCGACGACGTCCGCTACGAGATCCACATCGACAACGACGGCGACGGCGTGGCCGACATCACCTACCGGTTCCAGTTCACCAGCCGGCTCCGGGACGCCGAGACGTTCCTCTACAACACCGGGCCGATCACGTCGCTGAGCAGCCCCAGCTGGAACAGCCGCCAGTTCTACTCGGTCCGCAGGCTGATGGACGGCGGCGGCACGGGCACCGAGCTCGGCAAGAACCTCGCCTGCCCGCCGTGCAACATCGGCCCGCTGTCCACCCCCAACTACGCCGGCCTCGCGGCGGAGGCCGTGCATGACCTCGGCCACGGCATCAAGGTGTTCGCCGGCCAGCGGGCCGAGGGCTTCTACGTGGACCTCGGCGCGATCTTCGACCTGGGCGACCTGCGGCCGTTCGAGAACCTGCACAACCAGTACGGGATGAGCGTGTTCAGCGGCCCCGCGCCCGGCGTGAACGCGACCAACTTCCTCAACGTGCACTCCATCGCGATCCAGGTGCCGATCAGGGAGCTGGTGCAGCGGGGCGCCAGCGGGGAGTCCGACCCCAGGTCCGTGATCGGGGTGTGGACCACGGCGAGCCGGCAGGCGGCGAGCGTGTTCGACGCCGAGACCGGCAAGACGGTCAGCAGCGGGCCCTACCGCCAGGTCTCCCGGCTGGGCAACCCGCTGATCAACGAGGTGATCATCGCGCTGGGCGACAAGGACCGGTGGAACGCCTTGTCCCCGGCCGGCGACAAGCAGTTCGCCCACTACTACGCCAGCCCGGGCCTGGCCGCGGCGCTGCCCTCGCTCTACCCGGGCGTGTTCCCGAACCTCGCCGCGCTGGTGAAGTCGGGCAAGCCCCGGGTCGACCTGGAGGCGATCCTGCTCACCGGGATTCCCAGCGGGATCATCCCGGACTTCCAGAACAACACCGGCTCGGTGCTGTCGGACATGCTCCGCCTCAACACCGCGATCCCCCCGTCGAGCAGCCCGAACATCCTCGGACTGCTCGGCGGCGACCTGGCCGGCTTCCCCAACGGGCGGCGGGTGTTCGACGACGTCGTCACGGTCGAGCTGCGGGCCGTCGCCGGGGTGACCTACGCGCTGGTGAACTCCGGCTACACGCCGGACGCGGCCGCCAGCGCGGTGACCGACGGCCTGACCGCGTCCAGCGTGAAGGCGCCGTACCTGACCGCGTTCCCCTACCTCGGCGTGCCGTACAGCGGGTTCGACAACCCGTCCTGATCGCCTCCCGGCGGGCGGAGCGCCGGCCCGGGACCCACTCGTCTCACCCGGGCCGGCGCTCGGCCATAGGCAGGCCGGGCCAGCACGGAAAGGCAGCCGCATGACCGAGCACAACTACGGGCCCACCGGCGCGGGCACGGTGCTGCTGGAACTGGGCCCCGACACCGGCGCGCTGGTGCTGTACACCCCGGCCGGGCTGGCCGGCGCCGAGATCGAGATCAGCCCGGACCCGCCGGGCGCCCGCCGCACGCACGCCGCGGTCCGGGCCCGGCCCGGCCGGCGCGGCACCCGCTACGCGGCCGTGTACCCGGGGCTGGCGGCCGGCCGCTACACGATCTGGCGGGACGCCGCCACCGCGGCGGGCACCGTCACGATCACCGGCGGCGCGGTCACCAGCCACCAGTGGTGACCGCCCCGGTCAGCCCTTGAGCGCGCCGGACACCAGCCCGCGCACGTAGTAGCGCTGCAGCGCGACATAGACGATCACGCACGGGATCATCGCGAGCACCGCGCCGGCCAGCAGCAGGCCGTAGTTGACCGCGCCGTAGGTCCCGGTCTCCACGTTGCTGAGCGCAACCGGCAGCGTGAACAGGTTGTCGTTGGTGACGAAGCTCAGCGCGCCGAGGAACTCGGTCCAGGAGAACAGGAACGCGAACAGCGCCGTGGTGGCGATGCCCGGCATCACCAGTGGCCGGAACACGGCGATCAGCGACGTGAGCGTCGACGCCCCGTCCACCCGGGCCGCGTCCGCGAGTTCCTGCGGTACCTGCAGGAAGCTGTTCCGCATCACGAAGGCGCCGAGCGGCAGGATGAACGTGACGTTGAACAGGGCCAGGCCGATCAGGCTGTTCAGCAGGTGCAGGAAGTGCAGTTCCAGGAACAGGGGCGTGAACACCGCCTGGAACGGGATCATGAAGGCGACCAGCACCAGCCCGAAGGCGATCCCGGAGCCACGGAACGGGAACATCGCGAACCCGTAGCCGGCCAGGGTCGCCACCACCGCGGTGATCGCCGCGGTCAGCACGCCCACGATCACGCTGTTGATGACGTTGCGGAGGATGTCGTCCTGCCCGGACAGCAGCGCCGTGTAGTTCGCCAGGGTCAGGTGGGTGAAGCTGGCCGCCGAGGGCGCGTTCGTCACCGTCGACTCGGGCTGGAACGAGCGGAACACCTCCCACAGCAACGGCAGGACGAAGACCGCGCTGATCGCGACGCCGCCCGCGATATACCAGCCGGCTCTCTGCTTGTCCCGCCCCCGCGCTTCGCGCCCGCCCCCGCTCTGCTTGTCCCGCCCCCGCGCTTCGCGCCCGCCCCCGCTCTGGGGGCGCCGGGGTGCCCGTGCGCGTGCCGCCGCCATCAGTACTCATCTCCCTGCAGCAGGCGGAACTGGGCGAACGTGATGAGCCCGACGACGACGACGAGCACGACGGACATCGCGCTGGCCAGGCCGACGTTCATGTCCGCGAAGGCGGTCTGGAAGATCGCCATCACCACCGACTCCGTGCTGGTGCCCGGGCCGCCGTCGGTCATGATGAAGAACTGGTTGAACGCGAGGAACGAGTAGACCACCGAGACGATCAGGCTGAGCGCGATGGACCGGCGCAGCAGCGGCACGGTGAGGTGCCACTCCGCGCTCCACCAGGAGGCCCCGTCCACCCGGGCCGATTCATAGATCTCCGCCGGGATGGCCTGCATGCCGGCCATCAGCAGCATCATGGTGAACCCGGAGGCGAGCCAGATCACCAGGATGCTGATCGCGGTCAGCGCCAGCCCGGTGTGCACCAGCCACGCGGTGGTGGCCTTGACGATGCCGAGCTTGGCCAGGACGAAGTTGGCCGTCCCCGATTGCGGCTGGAGTTCGACGACCGCCATGAAGCTCAGCGTCACCAGGCCGACGATGTACGGCAGGAAGATCATCGTGCGGAACACGGTCGAGCCGCGGCGGTTCGCCCGGACGAACACGGCGAGCGCGTACCCGGCCACGAAGATCGGGACCGTCACGATGGCCGTGTACTTCAGCGTGAACAGGATCGACTGGAGGTACACCGAGTTGTGCACCAGCGCGGTGTAGTTGGCCAGCCCGATGAGGTGGTACGGCCCGATCAGCGGCCAGTTCGTCAGCGAGATGTAGATGCCGAAGGCGAGCGGGAACAGGGCGAACACGCACACGAAGGCGAGCGCGGGGCTGACCAGGAGCAGGCCCGTCCGGTTGGTGCGCCGTGCCATGGCGCGCGGACCGGGATCGCGCCGGGCGTGGTCGCGCCGCCGGAGCATGCGCTCCGCCGGCGCGACCTTCACGTCGCCGGGCACGGGCTCAGCCCTTCACGCTGTCCAGCGTGCTCTGGATGCCGGACTGCCCCTCGGCTATGCCCGCGCCGAGGTTCCCGTTGTACACCGCGTCCTCGAACATCTTGAACCACGGCGAGCCCGGCTCGTTGAACACCGCGTCGTAGGCCAGGGTGTACTCCACCGACCCCTTGGCCAGCGCCTTGAGCGCGACCGCGTCGTAGGGGTTGGTGGTGGAGAACGACGGGGTCAGGATGTCGGTGCGGATCGGCGTCATGCCCTCGGACGGGTACTTGACCTGCTGGGCCGGCTCCAGCGCCCACTTGATGAACTCCCAGGCGCCGGAGGCGTTGGGCGCCCCGGCCGGGATGACGAAGTCGTCGCCGCCGTCGAAGGTGCTGTAGCTGTCACCGGTCACGCCGGGCAGTGGCGCGTCGGCGAACTCCGCGTGCTGGGCCGGGGTGGTGAAGGCCGCGGCGAACCCGTAGTCGCCGGGCAGGATGCCCACCTTGCCTGCCTCGAAGTCCTTGCCCCAGGTGAGGCCGTTCTGGGTCTGGTCGGCCACGGGCGTCTCATGCTTGGCCCACATGATGTGGTAGTCCTGCAGCATCGTCTTCAGCGGGGCGTCGCTGGCCACGTTGGCGGTCTGGGTGCCGAGCGGGCCGTTGATCAGGTGCTCGTTCACCGCCCACAGCGAGGGCAGCATGGTGAAGCCGAGGCAGCCCTGGCAGTTCCCGGCGAAGGAGAAACCGTAGATGCCGTGCCCGAGGGCGCTGATCTTCGCGGCATCGGACACGATCTGCGCGTAGTTGGCCGGCGGCGCGTCCGGGTTGAGCCCGGCCTTCCTGAACAGCGTCTTGTTGTACCAGAGCACCGAAAGGTCGGCCAGGTAGGGCACGCCGTAGTACTGCCCGTTGATGGTGGCGAGCTTGAGGTGGCCCGGGCTCAGCGCGGCCCGGTATGGCAGCGCGTTCACGTACTTGGTGATGTTCATCAGCGCGTTCTCGTGGCTGAACGTCGGCACGTCGATGTCGTTCAGCCCGACCACGTCGGGCACCGAGCCCGCGCGTATCGCGGTCGCGAGCTGGCTGGTGTCGTCGTTGGGCGGGGTCAGGTGCAGCACGATCTTCAGGTTCTTGTGGGTCGCGTTGAACGCCGCTACCAGCGCCTTCGCCGGGCCGTCGGTCGCCTGGCGGGCCCAGAAATGGACCACCCCGGTCGCGTTGTCCCCGAACGTCTTCGACGATGGCGAGGAGGAGCCGGACGAGCCGCATGCCGCCGACACCAGAGCGACGGCGGCGGCGGCCATGCCGATTGTTAGCGTTCTCATTTTGCTTGTTGGCGCTCCCTTGCCAGGAAACCCTCGCATCTCTCATACCTCCGCGGTGAAGGGGTTGCGCGGCCCGGCCGCGCGGTTAGAAGTCGGCCTGCTCAGCGGGCTGGGCCGGCTGGCTGACGGTGGGCGGGTGTGCCAGCGGCATCCAGACGCGCATGGCCCGGCCGTCGCGGTTGTCCCACTGGAAATAGGGGACGGCGGTGGCAGCGGCGGGGGCGCCGGCCGGGGCGCCTCCGGGCTGCCGGGCATAGGGCAGCCCGGATCCGGTCACCGGCGGGAGGGACACCGCGGGCGCCTCGACCAGGACCGTGTCGCCCACGCCCGGCAGCGTGGCGGCGCGGTCGGTGAGGGCCCCAGCTACCAGGGCGATGTCCTCGACGTCCAGCCCGGCGGCCTGGTCGGCCTGCTCGACGCAGTACACCAGCGGCCCGCGCTCGATCGCGGCGGTACCGCGCAGCGCGTCGATGCGCCGGCCTGGGTAGCTCAGCCGGGGCACCGCGGCGAAGTCGCAGGTGACCACGTCACCGGGCTGCCACTGCCGCCGCAGGACCAGGTAACCGCGCTGGATGGCGGGCACCAGGGGAGTTTCGTTCAGCAGAAATTCCGGGCTTGAACTCCAGCCGGGCACCCTGACCGCCAGGCCGCACTCACCGGGCGGGGCACTGGTCACCCGCAGGGTGACGGTGCCGGACCAGGGATACTCGGTGATCACGTCCAAGGCGAAGGTGCCTCCGGCGAGGAGGGTACTGACCTGCGCCCCGGTGAACTGCTGTAGCTGCAGGGTATCGCCGGACACCGTCGCGAGATAGTGCTCCAGGGACGCGACCGTCCGCATGATGTTGGGCGGGCAGCAGGCGCAGGAGTACCAGCGGCGGCGCCGGGCCGGCTCGTCGCCCTCGACGTGGTCCGCCCGCCGCTGCAGCGGGTTGACGTAGAAGAACCGGTCGCCGCCGGTGGCCGTGGCGGCGGCGAACCCGTTGTAGAGCACCCGCTCCATCAGGTCGGCGTACCTGCCCTCGCCGGTGGCCAGCAGCAGCCGCCAGCTCCACTGGAAGCTGGCGATCGACGCGCAGGTCTCGTTGTAGGCGCGGTCGGGGGGCAGCTCGAACCGGTCGCCGAAGCTCTCCCCGGCGTGCCGGGAGCCGACGCTGCCGGTCAGGCAGGTCTTGGCCGAGACCATGTCGTCCCAGCGCACGGCGGATCCCGCGAGGAGCTCGGTGTCACCGGTCTCGGTCGCGAGGTCCACGACCCCGGCCTCCAGGTAGAGCGCGCGCACCGCGTGCCCGGCCAAGTGGTTGGACTCGCGCACCGGCCGGTGGTCCTGCAGGTAGCGGCTGCCGAACCCGGAGTCGCCGATCAGGCCGTGGCCGCGCTGCTCGATGAACTGGCCGGCCAACCGCAGGTACGGTTCGTGGCCGGTCTCCCGGTAGAGCTCCACCAGGGCGGACTCCACGATGGGGTGGCCGTCGAGGCCGTCGTGGGTGCCGAGGAACTCCTTCACCAGATGGTCGGCGAACCGTCTGGCCACGCCGAACAGGCCCGCATCCCGGCCGGCCCAGTCGCCGCTCCCGCCCGGGCCGCCGCGCCCGCTCGGGCCGCCGCTCCCACTCCCGCCCGGGCCGCTCCCCCCGTCCCGTGCGCCACGCCGCGCCGCGACCGCCGCCTGGATGAGGTGGCCCGCGCAGTACAGCTCGTGGCTGTAGGCGAGGTTCGCGTACCGGGGCCGCCCGGTGACCTGGATGTAGGAGTTCAGGTAGCCGTCCGGCTGTTGCGCGGCCTCCAGCAACTCGGCCGCCTCCACGGCGAAGCTGGCCAGCGGCTCGGACGGTGCCCGGGAAACCTCCCAGGCGATCGCCTCCAGCGTCTTGTACAGATCGGTGTCCATGAACGGCGGGCCCTGGTACTTGCCCCCGTCCGGGCTGATGGCCAGGCGCAGGTTGGCGAGGTTGCCCGCCGCCTCGAGCTGCCGCAGGGCCATGGGCAGGCTGGCCGCGCGGTTACGCTCCTGCCATTGGTGCAGCAGCCCGCCGGTAAGGCGGACGCTGCCGCGGCCGAGCGGACGGAGCGCTACCGCGGCGGAGGGCGACGGGATGGCCGGCCCGAAGCCCACCTGGCCCAGGGCGCTCTCGTCACTCAACGCTGACCCCTGCTCGCCAGTCTCATCGGCGCCGGTCCTTTCGGTGCGCTCTGGGCCTGTTGTGATTCATGGACCTCTTGCGCCCCACAAGTTGCGCTGGGAACGCCCACTTTGGATGCGTCTTGGCGCCGTGGCGGTGGAGCGGTGCCGCGGCGGGGCCGTGGCGGTGGAGCGAGGCCGTCGGTGATGCCGAAGGGGCGGCGGGGCCGGGGGAAGCCGCGGGCTCCGGCGGGGGCCGTACTGCCTAAGGAATACCTTTTCCCCGTAAGGTACGATGCTTCAGGACACGGCGTCAAGACCGGTCAAGTCCCATTTTCCCGGCTGCCAGCCGGGGGGCCTGGCGAGGGAGCGATGGAGCAAAGGTTTGTCACCGCAGGACACTAGCTCGCGGCGGGTCACCATCCGGGACGTCGCCGCCATGGCCGGCGTCTCGATCGGGACCGCTTCCAAGGCGCTCAACGGCCAGGGCAAGCTCCGTGCCGAGACCAGGGACAGGGTTGCCGCGGCCGCCCGTGAACTGGGGTTCGCGCCGAACGTGCTCGCCCGGGGACTGCTGGCCGGGCGCACCTACACCGTCGGCGTCATCACCACCGACAGCTTCGGGCGGTTCAGCATCCCGGTCATGCTGGGTGCGGAGGACGCACTTGGCGTCGGCCAGATCTCCGTGTTCATGTGTGACACGCGGGACGAGCCGGAGCGGGAGCGCCGCTACCTGGACATGCTGCTCGGCCGGCAGGTGGACGGCCTGATAGTGGCGGGGCGCCGGATCGAGCCCCGGCCGAGCATCGGCGTGGGCCTGGGCGTCCCCGTTGTCTACGCGATGACACAGTCGATGGATACCGACGAGCCCGCGATCCTGCCCGACGACACCGGCGGCGGGCGGATGGCGGCCGAGCACCTGCTCGCCATGGGCCGCCGCCGCTTCGGCCACATCACCGGCCCGGAACGGTTCCTGTGCGCGCGCAAGCGGGCCCGCGGCTTCTGCGACACGGTCGCCGCGGCGGGAGCGGATTTCACCGCCGCTGACGTGCTGTACGGCGAGTGGAGCGAGGCGTGGGGGAGGCAGGCGGCGAACCTGCTGCTGCGCTCGCCGGCCGGCGTGGACGCGATCTTCTGCGGCAGCGACCAGATCGCCCGCGGGGTGTCGGACACGCTGCGGCTGAGCGGCTGCCGGGTGCCCGACGACATCGCCGTGGTCGGGTTCGACAACTGGGACCCCATGGTTCTCGGCGCGGATCCCTCGCTGACCAGCATCGACATGTGCCTGGAGAATGTGGGCCGGGTGGCGGCCGAGCACCTGCTGTCCGCCCTGAGCGGGGAACCGGCCCACGGCGTCACCACGGTGCCGTGCCAACTGGTGGTCCGGGGTTCCACCACTGGTTCCGTGGCCGGCTCCACCACCGCGGTAAGCGCCCTGAGCTAGGGACGGCGCCCGGAGGCAGAGCGGTGGCGGGAGAGCGCCCGTGCCCGGGAATGCCGCTGCGGGGAGGGCTTACGTCGGGAGTGCCGGCCCGGGAGAATGCCGCCGCGGGGAGGGCTCACGTCGGGAGTGCCGGCGCCGGTGGGGTGGCGCCGGGGAGTCGCGGCGCCGTGCCCGTGGTCAGCCGGAGGCCCCGAAGTCGAGCGGGGCCAGCGCCCGCCGGTCCGCCTCGGCCACCTCGCGCGCGACGCTGGTCCACAAGCGCGAGTCCGCGTCGGCGAGCCGCAGCGATCCGCGCTGGGCGGCGCCGCGCACCGCGCCCGAGATCCGCTGCCAGATCAGCGGGTTGCGCACCAGGCACCGGATGTCGATCTCGGCCCTGTTGCCTTCCTCGTCGATCAGCACGATGCTGCCCGCCACCCGGGGGTTGCCAGACAGCCCCGAAAGCCGGTCGGTGCGGACCCGCTGCCGGCGGCCCAGCCGGGACACCGCCAGCCAGCCACTGTCGAGCGCCACCCGCGGCGGCCGCGCCGCCAGATCAGCCGCGAGCCCTGCCGCCAGCGCTACGGCCGGCCCGGCGGCGAGCACGAGGGGGAGCGGGACCGGGTGCCAGCGGAACAGGGCCGCGACGCCGAGCAGCACGGCGACCGCCGCGGTGGCGGACACGCCGAAGACGTGCGCCACCCGGCAGGCCCGCCGCCGGTCCCGGTCGGTGATCGAACTTGTCGCGCTCATGACTGGGTCACTCCCTCCGGGTGGCCGCCGGGTCCCGGCTCTTCCCGGGCCAGCGCGGCCTGTTCCACAGGGCATACCTTTTCCGGGCAGGCCGCAATATCACACAGGCGGCAGATCTGGTCGGCGTGTGCCCGGCCGGCCGTGATCCCCGCGAGCACCTTCTCCAGCGTCGTGGTGAAGGCCTTGCGCTCGGCAGGGCTGAGCGCGCCGGCCGCGCCGGTGAGCGCCTGTTCCCTGCTGCCGAGGACCCTCGCCGCTGCCTGCCGTCCCTTTCTGGTCAGCACCACCGCGACGCTGCGCTGGTCACGCCCGGGCTGCCGCTCCGCGAAACCCTCCGCGGCAAGCTGGTCGACGACGCGGACGGTCGCCGACTGGGTCCGGCCAAGCGGCACCCGCAACTGCTCGATGGACAGGCCGGGCTCCTGGGCGAGCACCGCGAGCGCGGCGCCCATCGCGCCCGCGTGGCCGCTGGCCGTCTCCACGGCCGATGAGATCTCGTCCGATAGGGCGACGGCCAGCGCGCCTAGCAGGTTCTCCAGTCGCCGGCTCACCCAATAAGCATGCATCACTCATGCATTGATCTGCAATGGAATTACGCAGCGGGCCGGCCAGCGTCACGCAACCTCGCTTGAGAACGCCCGCAGGCCGCCCAGCCACCCTCTTCCCCGGCTCTTCACGGGCTACGACGCGCAGAACCGGGGCAAATCAGGCACCAAATGGTCGCAGCCCGTGAAGGGGAGTGGACCGGGCAGGGGCGGGCGCCGGGACTGGGCGCGGCGCGGTGCCTGTGGTCACCCGTTCTGGTCATAGGCCAGGCGCAACAGGTGCAGCACCTCGTCATCGACCTCGGCCACGCTGCGCAGCACGATCTTGTGGGTGGCCTGCCCCGGCCCGGTGGCCGGCTGCAGTCGCGCCGCCGCCGGGGGATCGGTGAACCGCAGCCCGAGGTCCACCCGGTCCCGTGCCGCCGCCGCCACCGCGGCGAACTGCCGGCGCCGCATGAAGGGCGTGTACCCGCCGCGGCCCTCGACGCTGACGTCGTCGCCCAGGGCCATGATCGCACCGGCGAGGGCGTCGTAGATCGGCCGCAGGCCCGCCTTGGCGCCGCGGTACTGGCTGTCGACGTACTCTGCCACACTGGGCCGCTCCCAGCCGGCGGCCCGCGCGGCGGCATCGGCGATGGCCCACTGGCTGTTCTGCGGGACCCCGTGCTGCGACCGCAGCCAGCGGCGCACCGCGTTCTGGTCCAGCGGGTCGATCCCGGACGCCTGGACCAGCGCCAGCCACTCCGGCAGGGAGCGCCCGGTGCGGGCGGCCAGTGACTCGGTTACCGCGCTCATCATCTCGTCGGGCGTCTTTGCCACGGTCGCAGCCTAGCCACGCCGGGGCAGGCATGCCCTCGGACCCGGCGGGTAGGGTCTCGACCGTGCCCCTGGTCCCCGGGCAGGGGAACGGCCAAGGCCGGGCCGGCGGGGCACCGAAAGCCTGAGGGCATGCCGCTCGCCGTGGTCGGGGGAGCGGCATCGCACGACCCCGGGCGCCGCTGCTTCATAAAAGGGGAAATTCATGCCAGCACGCAGCTCCTACGAGCAGGGCACACCCAACTGGGTGGACCTGCAGACCACCGACACCGAAGCCGCCAAGGCCTTCTACGGGACGTTGTTCGGCTGGGCTTACGCCGACCAGCCGATGGGCGAGGGAGCGGTCTACTCCATGGCCACGCTCGGCGGCCAGCACGTCGCCGCGATCGCGCCGCAGTCACCGGAACTGGCCGCCGCCGGAGCGCCGCCCATGTGGAACACCTACATCGCGGTGGACTCCGTGGACGACGTGGTGACCAGGGTCGGGCCGGCCGGCGGCAAGGTCGCCATGGAGCCGTTCGACGTGATGGACGCCGGCCGGATGGCGTTCGTCCTGGATCCCGGCGGCGCGGCGGTGGCGTTGTGGCAGGCCGGCCAGCACACCGGCGCCACCCTGGTGAACGAGCCGGGCACCCTCGCCTGGAACGAGCTGATCAGCGACGCCCCCGCCGCCCTGCCGTTCTACGAGCAGGTGCTCGGCGTCGCTACCACGACGATGGACATGGGCGGCGGTGACTACACCCTGTTCCAGGTGCGCGGCCGGGAGGTCGGCGGCAGCATGCCGCCGCAGATGCCGGGCGTGCCCAATCACTGGCATGTGTACTTCGCGGTCGCCGACGCGGACGCGTCCGCGGCGAAGATCGCCGAACTCGGCGGCACGGTGATCGTGGCCCCGTTCGACACCCCGGTCGGCAGGATCGCCGTGGTCCAGGACCCGCAGGGTGCCGCGTTCAGCATCATCCAGCTGGCGCCGTCGTCCGGGTAGCGGGTTCGCCGCCGCGCGCCCCGGCCCGCGGACTACCGTGGGCCAGGGGGCGCGGATGCGTTGCCTCGCAGGTCAGGAGCGAGCCAATGGAGATACCCAAGCCGAGCGAGGCGGACAAGGACTTCTTCCGGTCCGTCCTGCCCGAAGACCCGGCGGTCGAGGTCAAGCCGATGTTCGGCAACCTCGGCGCGTTCGTGAACGGGAACATGTTCGCCGGGCTGTTCGGGCCCGCGGTGGGCGTCCGGCTCGACGAAGCGGGCCGGGACGAGCTGGCGGCGGTGGACGGCTCCGGGCCGTTCGGGCCCGCGGAGCGCCCGATGAGCGGCTACACCAGCCTGCCCGCCGCGTGGCGCGGCGCGCCGGAGTTGGCGGAGCCGTGGGTGGAGCGGGCGCTGGCGCATGTCAGGATGCTCCCGCCAAAGGTGAAGAAGCCGCGGCCGGCGGGCCGCAAGGCGGCGCGCTGAGGCTGCCGCTCGCCGGAGAGTTACCCGTTCTGCGGGTCAGCGCGCCACTGGCGGTAGACGGCGATGAACTCATCCTGCATCTGCGGGGTCAGGTCACCCGGGGTGAGGGTGCCGGTGAGCTCGATGGTCTTACGCATCTGGGCGAGGTACTCGGTGCAGTGCGGGCAGCCGGCCAGATGCGCCTCGTACCGGCGCCGGTCGCCGCGGGCCAGCGCGCCCTCGAGGTAGTCCGTCACCAGTTCCACGGCCTGGCGGCAGACCAGGTCGCGCCGGCGCAGGCGCAGCCGCATCATGACGGCCCCCCGAACCTGGTCTCGATGACCTGTCGCAGCCGGCTGCGGCCGCGGTGCAGCAGCACCCGCTGGTTGCCCTCGCTGATGTCCAGCACGCTGCGCACCTCGTCGCTGCTCAGGCCCTCGATATCGCGGAGCGTGACGACAAGCCGCTGGCGGTCGGGCAGGTCATCGATCGCGGTGCGGATGAAGTCCGCGAGCTTGGCGGCTTCGAGCCGGTCCTCCACGTCGTCGGTCCACCGCTCCGGCGGCGAGAGCCAGTTGCCGTCCTCGTCGAACCGCGACGCCGCCACGGCCGCGCCCGGGTCGCCGACCGCGATGGTCCGCCGTTCCCTGGCGCCCGCTGTCCTGGCCCGGTTCACCAGTATCCGGAACAGCCAGGTGCGGAACGACGAGCGCCCCTCGAAAGCGTCAATGCCGCGCAGGACCCCGATCCAGGTCTCCTGCACGACCTCCTCGGCCACGGCCGAGTTGGGCACAAAGGAGCAGGCCAGTCGCAGCATGGCCGCGTGGTGACGGCGGACCAGGGCAACAAACGCCCGCTCGTCGCCAGCGCGCAGCGCGTCGAGCAGGTCCGCGTCGGTGTCCTGGCTCACTGCCGACAGGTTAGAGCCTCGCTTTCGTCAGCTACCCGGCGGGCGGGCTGGCCGCCCGCCCGCCGGGTGAGCGTGGCTGGGATCACGGGTGGTTCAGCAGTGCTGGGGCACGCGGCCGTCAGGACGCGGCAATGCCCTCACCGCCCACGGCGCCCGCCACGGTGACGCTGCCGATCGCGGTGAGCGAGCCGCCGGAGCCGACACTGAACTCGTCCACAATGCCGTTTCCGCCGGTCTGCACGTACAGGAACCGGCCACCGTGCGACGCGGCGGCATCCACCGTGCCGGGGTCGGTGGAGGTCTGGCCGAGCAGCGTCAGCTCACCGCCGGCGCTGGAGGTGTATCCGCTGATGTTGGCGCTGCCCGCGTTCGAGGCGTACAGGGTGCCGGCGGCGGAGGTGACCCAGCAGGTCGCAGCCTGGCCGGTGCCCACGGAGTCGATCAGCGTCACCGTCCCGGCAGAGCCGAGGGCGAACGTTGACAGCGCGTTGGTGCCTGCGTCCGCGATCACGAGGTGCCCGGCCTGGTCCCAGCCGACCGCGAACGGGACGGTGCCGGGCTCGGAGTTCACCACCGGGCTGGCCGAGGGACGGCCGCCGGGGCGGATGCCGAAGACGTCGATGTCGTTGCCGTTGGCCTTGGTGGTCACGATCAACTGGGACCCGTCAGGCGAGAACGCGACCTGGCCGGGCGTGTTGGTGAACTGCGGCGTGGCCGTGGGGTCGAGGTTCAGCGGGCGGTTCGATCCCTGGAGCGGGAAGAGCCGGCCGAAGAACAGCCGGTATCCCTGGACCGACCCGCCGTTCAGCGCGTTCAGCACGTAGACCAGGTCATGGTGGATCGCCACGCTGACCGGGAAGGTGCCACCCGAGCTGATTACCTGGCGCAGGAAGAGCCGGTCACCGAACACCCAGAACACCGAGACCGTGTTGCTGCCCGCGTTGACCGCGATGAGGAGCCGCTGGTGCGCGTCGTACTGCAGCGACCCCTGGGAGGCGAGGTGATCGACTACCGATCCGGTGAGCTGACCGCCCAGGCCGCCGGTGTTGTAGGTGCCCGCTAGCGTCAGCGCGCCGTCGGCGGCCCGGTGGTAGGCCGCCACCTGGTTTCCTGCGGTGTTGTCGGTCTGGACGAAGACGACGTGGCTGGCCCCGTGGAACCGGCCGTGTGCGGTGGCGGCACCGGCGGGCGCCGCGAGCGCCAGGGCCGCCACTGTCGTCGCCGCTGTGCCGGCGAGCAGCGCTGAGAGCCTCGCCCGGGCACGGCCGGGGCGGCTGAGGACTGGCATGCGTTCTCCTCGGTGGGTGAAGTTGGCGTACTCCCTTCAGTCCCGCGAGGAGCGGCCGCGTTACAGTGCCCGCCCCGGGGAGCACGGCGCGACCGGGGATCCCCCGGACAGGCGGCGGCCTGGCGCCCGGCTAGAGCGGCCGTTCTTCCTGGTATTCACGGATGATGTCGAGCAACTGTCCCGCGGGATGGCCGTTCGCCGGCCGGGTGCCGCGTGCCTGGCTCAGCGCGCTGCGCGCCCGGTCGGCCGCAGCGGCCTCGAACTCGGCCAGGGCGATGAGGTTGCGCAGGCTGAGCAGCTCGAAGAACACCGCGTCGCGGTAGGGGCCCGTCAGCGAGCGGGCGAACTTGGCCTCGATCTCGCGGAGCCGGGCCGACCAGTCCGCGGTCCGGTCGCGGTAGTCGGCCAGCAGGGCGGACAGGTCCTCCGCTGGCAGGAGGTGGCCCAGGAAGAGGCGCATCATCATGTGATGGCGCATGTCCGGCCAGGCGATCGGGTGCTTCAGCCAGCCGGCCAGCAGGTCGCGGCCCGCCTGGGTGGGCGAGTAGACGCGCTTGTTCGGCTTGGACTCCTGGACTATGTACTCGTGCTCGATCAGCCGCCGTGACTCAAGTTCGCGCAGCTTGGGGTAGATCTGCGTCCGGGGCGTGTCCCACCACGGCGCCAGCGCCCGGTCGAAGTGGTGCCTGATCTCGTACCCGGTCATCGGGCGCACGCTGAGCAGGCCGAGGAGCGCGGCCTCGACATCGGAGAGGGCCTCGCCGGGTTCGGTCACCTACGGTCCCCGCTTCTCCCTATCGGGGCACGACGCAGCCCCGGCGGCATGACTCTACGCCAGCGGGCATCCGCCAGCGGCGCTGGCTTGACGCCATAGTCCGAAACCATCATATGATGGTTTCCCCCTATTTCCTCGCAACGCCAGGTGAGGGCTCATGGCGTCGCTGGTTCGGGTCATCGAGGACCACGCTTCCCGGTCTGCCGACAGCCTCGCCTGCGTTGTCGGCAACACCCGGCTCAGCTACGGGCGGCTCGCCGGACAGATGCTCCGGTTCGCGTCCGCCCTGCGCCGGCTGGGGCTGCGGCCGGGCGAACGGCTCAGCCTCTACCTGCCCAACTGCGCCGAGTACGTGCCGTGCTTCTACGGGGCGATGCGGGCAGGCCTGATCGCCAACCCCATCAACAGCGCGTTCACCCCGGCCGAGGTTGCCTACCTGCTGGCCGACTGCGGCGCGGCGGGCATCGTGAGCACGCCGGAGCTGCTGGGCAGGCTGGGGCTCAGCCCGGACGGCGGTTCCCCCCGGGTGGTGATCAGCACGGGCGACGCCGCGCTGCCCTGGCATTCGCTCGGCGGCCTGCTGTCCGGCCCGGCTGACCCGGTGCCCGCGCCGCCCGATGACGCGCCGGCCTGCCTGCCGTACAGCTCGGGGACCACCGGCCGGTCCAAGGGGATCACCCACACCCACCACTCGCTCGCCATGCAGGCCGTGCTGTCGGCCAACCACCTCCAGCTCCGCCCCGACGACGTGCTCGTGCACGCGCTCCCGCTGGTGCACCTGTACCCGGGCAACATCCTCATGGGCGGCCTGTTCGTGGCCGGCGCCACCATGGTGGTGCAGCCCGCCTTCGACCCGCCCGGCTTCGCGCGGCTGCTCGCCGCGCACGGCGCGACCGCCTGCGCGGGCGTGCCCACGACCTACGCGATGCTCTGCCAGTTGCCGCAGCAGCAGATCGGCGGGCTGGACCTGAGCCGCCTGTCCGTCGCGTTCAGCGCGGGCGCGCCGCTGCCCGGCAGCATCCGGTCCGGGTTCGGCCGGCTCTTCGGCGCCGACGTCCTGGACTGCTACGGCATCACCGAGGCCGCCGGGAACCTGGTGGCCAGCCTGCGTTACGGCGAGCGCCCCGACCTGTCCTGCGGCGTGCCCA
>Ga0335078_10003169_pt1 | contig 24536 bp, 22 predicted proteins | sample Lox_Sample_32_FD_206711 | JGI IMG/M metagenome (GOLD analysis project Ga0335078, IMG submission 206711) | Soil microbial communities from Loxahatchee National Wildlife Refuge, Florida, United States - Lox_Sample_3.2 | ecosystem: Environmental > Terrestrial > Soil > Wetlands | place: USA... | reverse complement strand
CGCCGTGCGGTGAGAGGTGCGCTGACGGCGGCGGGCGGATGGGCGATGCTGGTGGGGTGATGCTGCGGACGGTGACTGCGACCGACTACCACACCGCCGGGGAGCCGTTCCGGATCGTGGCCGATCCGCCGGTGCCGCTGCCCGGTGTTTCTGTCGCGGACCGGCGGGTGCGGGCCACCGGCAGCCCGGACGCCCAAGGGCTGCGCGAACTGCTGTGCTTCGAGCCGCGCGGGCACGCCGACATGTACGGCGGGTTTGTCGTGCCGCCCGACGATGACGGCGCCTGCCTGGGCGTGCTGTTCTGGCACAAGGACGGCTTTTCCACCGCCTGCGGGCACGGCACGATCGCCCTGGGTGCCTGGGCGGTGGACACCGGTCTGGTGCACGCCCCCCGGGACGGCAGTGCCGACGTCGTCATCGACGTCCCCTCCGGGCGGGTCACGGCACGGGTGCACCGGGACCACGGCCGCACGGTGGCCGTTGATTTTGTCAACGTGCCTAGTTACGTGCTCGCCCGGGACATCCCGCTGGCCACCTCCCGTGGGCAGGTCGCCGTCACCGTGGCCTACGGCGGGGCCATCTACGCCAGCCTCGACGCCGCCAGCACCGGGCTGGCCGTCGACGCGTCGCACTACCGCGAGCTCATCGCACTGGGCCGCGAGGTCAAATGGGCGCTGAACGACACCGGGCACGCCGTCCATCCGGTCGACTCCCGGCTCAGCGGGGTCTACGGCACGATCTTGCACGAGGACCTCGGCTCCGCCGGGGGCCAGGTGCATCAGCGCAACGTGACCGTGTTCGCCGACGGTGAGGTGGACCGCTCGCCCTGCGGATCGGGCACCTGCGCCCGGCTGGCGGTCCTAGCCGCCCAGGGTCGCGTCGCCCCGTCGGGGGCGGTTCTGCGCCACGAGTCGATCGTCGGGTCCGTCTTTACCGGCACCGTCGTTGCCGCCGCCACCGCCGCGGCCGGCCGCCCGGCCATCGTCCCGCAGGTCACCGGCATGGCCTACCGGACCGGGGAGCACACGTTCGTCGTGGACCCCGCCGACCCGCTGGTGCCCGGGTTCGTGCTCCGCTGAGCCCTCCGCTGGTCCCGACGCCGGCACCGTACGCGCCGCCTGCCGCTGCGCCGGTCAGGCCGCAGCCGGTTCGGCCGGATCAGCCGGCGGTCGGGGGGCCGGGGCCGAACTGGCGGCGCTGCTTCGAGCGGCCTGGTGCTGGACGGCCGACGGGGTGTTCTCGCCGGCGATCAGGGAGCTCCGGCTGAGGGCCGCGGCGCCGGCGATGACCACGGCCAGCGCCAGCGCCTCGCCGGCCAGGGCGACCGCGTCGGTCCGGATGTGCTCGCCGAACAAGAACACCCCGAGCAGGCTGGCCGCCAGCGGGTCCAAGATGGTGAACCCGGGCTGGGAGGCGGCCAGCGGCCCGGCCGCCAGCGCATGCGAGGCCAGCAGCATGGTCACCGCCCCGGCGGCCAGCAGCACGTACAGCGACCAGGCGGCGACGACGGTGCCGGGGCCGCCGCCGAGGTGCGAGCTGAGCTCCTTGATGACCGCGGCCATGAATCCCCACGAGATCCCGGTGGCCGCGCCGAGCACGGCGGCGCGGCGGCCCCGGGGCGCGCCGGGACGGCGGCCCAGGCCGGACGCCACGGCCAGCGCCGCGACCACGATGCCAGCGGTGACCAGCCCGGCCAGCAGCCACGAGGACCCGGCTGCATGCGGCCGCCCGCCGGACGGGGCGGCCAGGCGGAGGAACACGCCGATCCCGGCGGACATGGCCGCCGCGGCCAGCAGGTCGCGGCCCGTCACCCGCCGCGCCCCGGTCACGGCCAGGTAGCCGAAGACGAACAGCAGCTCGGCCGCCAATATGGGTTGAACCAGGGCCAGGTCGCCATAGCGCAGCGCGGTGACCTGGAAGACGAACCCGGCGATCATCGCGGCGATGCCGAGCAGCCAGGCCGGCTGGCGGGCCAGCCGGACCAGGAGCCGGGCGTCGAAGCCCGCCGTCGTCTGGGCGCTCCTGGCTCCCTTGCGCTGGCACAGCGATGCCGTGGCTGTGCACACGCTGGCCGCGAGGGCCAGCAGGATGGCCTTGTCCATCAGCGTGCTCCCTTCGCCTGGCTAGTCCCCGCTGGGTCCCGGGCTGTTCCGGAATGCCCCTACCGCACCCGGGACTGCAGGGACTCGACGAGCGAGCCGGCGATGGACACTTCGCTGCCTTCTTCCGGGATCAGCAGCAGCCCGGCCAGGTACAGCGGGATACCCGCGCCGCCGACGATGGTCAGGACCACGAAGGCGAGCCGGATGATCATCACGTCCGCACCGAGGTAGCGGGCGAGGCCCGCGGCGACTCCGGCCACCACGCTGTCCTGGACGGGCCGGCGCAGGGCAGTGCGCCGCGACCCGGCGCGGAACGGCGGGCCGGCGCTGAGCCGGGTTTCTGGGTTCACAGTGTTCGTGTTCACGGCCCTAGCCTGGCTCCGCGGCCCTGGCCAGCACATCGGGAAGAGCCCCGGTCTACCCCTGATCCCCGCACCACGGGATCAGGGACCTCCCGCAGCAGCTCGTCACCGGTTATCAGAGGTAACGGCACATTACTTCTCGCAACCCAACGCTGCGGGAGCCGGCTCGCCATCGCCCATGACCGTCCCATTGCGGGGTCAAGCCCTGTCACCTATCACGGCGGCTGGCGGCGGCTTCTGTCAGCCCGGCTCTGCAACTCGATGAGCGATTACGAGCGGCCGACCGAGCTGCTCTGAGAGGATCTCACCTATGTCCGCAGAGATTCCGGCCGAAGCGCTCCAGCTGCGATCGCTGGTCAGAGCCGATCAGGTGCTCGAGCTGTTCCTGGACATGGTCCCGGTGCCGGAGCCGGGACCAGACGAAATCGTCATCAGGGTTGAGGCAGCACCGCTCAACCCGTCAGACATGGGCCTGCTGTTCGGCGGGGCTGATATGGCTGCCGCAGTGGCGGGCGGATCTGAGCAGCGCCCGGTCGTCACCGCGCCCATCCCCGATGCCGCCATGCGCGCCCTGGCCGGCCGGGTAGGGACGCCTATGCCGGTCGGCAACGAGGGCGCGGGCACGGTCGTGGCGGCGGGCGGGTCTGCGGCCGCGCGGGCTCTGCTGGGCAAGGTCGTCGCTGCGGCGGGCGGCGGAATGTACTCGCAGTACCGGCCGGTCAACGTCGCGCTGTGCCTGGAGCTCCCGGCCGGGACGACGGCGATCCAAGGCGCAGCCTCGTTCGTGAACCCGATGACGGCGCTCGGCATGGTCGAGACCATGCGGATGGAGAATCACAGCGCGCTGGTGCACACGGCCGCAGCCTCAAACCTTGGCCAGATGCTCAACCGGCTCTGCATCGAGCAGCAGATTCCGCTCGTGAACATCGTGCGGAAGCCAGACCAGGAAGCGATGCTCCGCGCGGCTGGCGCCGTCCACGTCTGCAATTCGACGTCCTCCGGCTTCATGGCCGAGCTGACCGGCGCGCTCACCGCAACCGGTGCCACGATTGCCTTCGACGCCATCGGCGGCGGCCGGCTGGCGAGCCAGATCCTGACAGGCATGGAAGCCGTCGCCAGCGCTGCCGCCGGCGACTACAGCAGGTACGGGTCGGCCGTGCACAAGCAGGTCTACATCTACGGATCGCTTGACCGCGGCCCGACCGAGCTGACCCGCAGCTATGGCACGGCCTGGGGCATCGGCGGGTGGCTGCTGACACCGTTCCTGCAGAAGGCCGGCCCGGCGCTCGTCGCGCAGCTGCGCGACCAGGTCGCCGCGGGGCTCACCACCACGTTCGCCAGCAGCTACACAGCGCAGGTATCACTCCCGGGCGCGCTGTCCCTCGAAGCGATCGCCGGTTACGGCCGGCAGGCGACTGGCTCCAAGTACGTCATCATCCCGAGCCGCGTCGCCTAGCCCAGCTCCAGCCCCGCAAAATCCGCCACCGTCGCGTCCACCGGCCCCCGGCGGCCGTCAGTGGCTCCGCCCGTCTTCCAGGATGCGCTGCATGGCGACCTGCGGTTCTACACCAGGGCGATGCACGCCGAGCAGATCTAAGTTGAGCCGCCGGGGTTGCCGGCCGGCATGGCAGAAGGATGAGCATGGCCAACGACAGCTGCCGGACGAAGGACCGGCCCGGCTCGGCCCGGTGACCTTGCCGACCGGGAGGCTGATCACCGGCTATGGCGGGACAGGTGGGCGATACTGGGATCGAACCAGTGACCTCCTCGGTGTGAACGAGGCGCTCTCCCGCTGAGCCAATCGCCCGCCGCCGGGCTGGGACCGTCCCGGCGCTTCCATAGGGTAGCGCATCCTCACGGCGTGCCGCACGTCCGGCACGGCGGACACGTGCCACCGGGACTTTCGTCACTCTACGTAATGACCAAATCCTGCATACGTGCGCTTCGGAACACCTTAAATTACGCTCAGTATTGTTATTGAAACGCCTCGTAGATAAATGCGTGAGATGAGCGTCACAGGCTATGCAATCCGCGTGCCGAAACACTAAACTTCATCAACGTCGTCGCCCTGGCCGAACGACATTTGTCCAGGTCAAGGCAATGATAAGGGCTCGTCTTCCGGCAGGGAACGAAAGGCGCAAAACGGAGTGCTTACCATCAGTGAACGCTTCACCTTCCGTTGGCGTCATAGTCGCCCGCCGACCGCGTCTGATTGGATAAGCCCGGTTGTCCGGGTCCCGGCTAAGTAGGGGTGGGTAGGCGATGAACCGAAGCAGCAGCACCACGATCTCGGCCGAACTCGGTCTGAAGCTTGTCGTCCCGCAGCAAACGATTGTCCCTCTTGTGGCCAGTATGTACTACAGCGGCAGCGACCCGTACGCGGTGCGCATGGCGTTCCACGTTGGCACCGACGAGCCGGTCGAGTGGATCTTCGCCAGGGACCTGCTTGCGGCCGGGATCGAGGCGCGCCACGGCGAGGGAGACGTTCAGGTGTGGCCCTCCCCGGAATCGGTCGCGGAAACCGGTGAGCTGGACGTGATCGGCGCGCCTGAGTCCCGGGGAATCCCGGGAAAGGTCTTGAATATCGAGCTGTCGTCGCCTTTCGGCCAGGCTCACTTTGAGGCACCCGCCGAGGCCATGTCGGCGTTCCTGCAGCGGACATATCAAATCGTCCCGGCCGGCCAGGAAACCCGCCACATCGACATCGAGACGGAACTGAACGACCTGCTCCGCAACGCTTAACACGACATCTAGGCCTGCCGCCCTTCCGGGCAGAGGCAACCCCGGTCCGCTCCCCGTGGTGGACCGGGGTTACTTTTCGTGACGAACCGGCCTAAAGGCGGACTACTGGAAGTCCGGGACGGCTTCGGCGGCGGTCTCGCAGATCCGCGGGAGCAGGTCGTCGACCGCGGCGAGCTGGGCCGCCACCTCGCGGTCGATGTCCATCCGCAGCACCGCGGACCGGATCACGGCGTGCACCGCCTTCAGCGGGACGCTCGGCTCGGCCACGTCCGCCCGCAGGTCGATGCCCTGGGCGGCGCAGCAGATCTCCACGGCCAGGCAGGCCCGGACGTTGCCGACCACGTCGCGCAGCTTGCGGACCGCAGTCCAGCCCATCGATACGTGGTCTTCCTGCTTGCCCGAGGTCGGGATGGTGTCGACGCTGGCCGGATGGGCGAGCACCTTGTTCTCGCTGACCAGCGAGGCCGCGGTGTACTGGGCCAGCATGAAGCCGGAGTTGGTGCCGGCCGCCGGGGCCAGGAACGGGGGCAGGCCGCGGGAGAACGCCGGGTCGAGCATCCGGTCCACCCGGCGCTCGCTGATAGAGGCGAGTTCGGCGACGGCCATGGCGAGCATGTCGGCGGCGAACGCGAGCGGCTCGCCGTGGAAGTTCCCCGTAGTCATGACCTCGCCGTCGGGCACGATGACCGGGTTGTCCACGACCGCGCCCAGCTCGGTGGTGAGGATCTGGCGGGCGAAGGTGAGCACCTCCCTGACCGCGCCGTGCACCTGCGGCGCGCAGCGCAGGCAGTAGGCGTCCTGCACCGCGTGCCGGCTGTGCCGGTGGCTGGCCAGCAGCGGCGACCCGGCCAGCAGCCCGCGCAGGTTAGCCGCGCTGACCAGCTGTCCCGGGTGCGGCCTGATCACCTGGACCCGCTCGTCGTAGGGCCGGTCGGTACCGAGCAGCGCCTCAATCGAGAGTGCGCAGGCCACGTCGGCCGCCTGCACCAGCATCGCGGCGTCGTGTACCGAGAAGGCCAGCAGGGCCTGCATGGGTTCGGTGCCGTTGACCAGCGACAGACCTTCCTTGGGGGCGAGCGTCAGCGGTTCGAGCCCGTGCTCGCGCAGCACCTCGCCGGCCGGCCGGCCGGCCGCGGGATCGCCGGGCGAGCGCAGCCGCCCCTCCCCGATCAGCGGCTGGGCCAGGTGCGCGAGCTGAGCCAGGTCGCCCGAGGCGCCCACCGAGCCCTTGCCCGGGATGACCGGCAGCAGGTCGAGGGAGAGCAGCTCGAGCAGCCGGGCGGGCAGGTCGGCGCGCACGCCGGAGTACCCGGCCGCCAGCGTCCTGGCCCGCAGCAAGAGGATCGCCCGCACGGTCTCGTCGTCCAGCGGCGTGCCGATGGCCGCCGCGTGCGAGCGCACGATCGCGCCCTGCAGCTTGGTGAGGTCGGCCTCCCCCACCGGCGTGTCGGCCAGCGCACCGAACCCGGTGTTCACCCCGTACACCGGCGCGTTACCGCGCAGCGCCTCCACCACCACCGAGCGGCTCACTTCCATCCGCTTCGGCACGTCGTCGCCCAGCCTGACCCGGGCCTGCCCGTGCGCGACCGCGACGACGTCGTCGATGGTCAGCGCGCTTCCGTCTACTACCACATCTCGCATGATCGGTAGCTTAGGGAAGATCTACCCCGAAGGTGCTGGCCAGGCCCTCAATACCGACCGGGGTGACGCGCACGCTGCGGCGCCGCTGACTCTGAGGGGCGCGTTCGATCCAGCCGAGCTCGAACATCCGGCTGGTAATCGCCGCAGCCAGCGCGCCGTTCAGGTGTCTGCGGCGCTGCGTCCAGTCGATACAGGTCCCCGCGAACCGCCGGCGTGAGCGGCGGAGTTGCTTCAGATTCAGGCCGAACGAGCCGAGTTCCTTCGCTCCGGCCCCGGTGACTTCGAAACGACGGGACGACGTGTCACCCCGGTCCGTTCGGCCTGATTTCTCTTCGAGCAGGCCCTGGCGGAGCAGGCCGTCCAGCACCTCCACCCCCGCCCGCCCGGCTAGGTGGTCGTAGCACGTCCTGGCCTCGGCCAGCGCGGCCGCCTCGCGCGACTGGCGCAGGCTGCGCACCGGCAGGCCGGGGCTGATCAGGCCGAGGGCCTCCAGCGCCGCGGCGACCTCGTGCCCGGCCAGGCGGTAGTAGCGGTGCCGGCCCTGCCTGATGACGGTGATCAGGCCGCCCTCGAGCAGCTTGGCGAGGTGGAAGCTGGCGGTGGCCGCGCTCACGCCGGCCAGCCGGGCCAGTTCCCCGGCGGCCAGCGGGCGATCCGGCAGCAGCGCGCGCAAGATCGCGGCCCGGGTCGAATCGGCGATCAGCGCCGCGGCCGACGCGATGTCGGCGTCCCACGGACGAGGTTGAAGAGTTTCGGCCGGTACGGTCATACTCCGACGCTAGCTCAAGTATTTTTCGACCGGCATCGAAAGATGACTGCTACCTGCCGGGCTGCGAAGTGGCTGGTCCGGCAGCACGAGCTGCGCCGCGCGACCTGGCCTGGACACGGCCTGAGATCGCTGAGCACGTGTCCGGAGTGTACGTCTAAGCGGGGTATGCCGGAAACTTGAGGTGACGCTGGGAGGCATTCTGAGTTTGCGCGAGCGGCAAGATCGGCTACAGTTCTGATCGCACCCCAAGGGTGTAACGCGGACGTGGCTCAGTTGGTAGAGCATCACCTTGCCAAGGTGAGGGTCGCGGGTTCGAATCCCGTCGTCCGCTCTCGGAGGTCCGTATGCCCTTGCGGCATGCTCCTTGCGGCGGAGTGGCCGAGTGGCTTAGGCAAGGGCCTGCAAAGCCCTGTACACGGGTTCGATTCCCGTCTCCGCCTCCACGATCACGCAACACCGAGCGGCACGGTCCTCCGGGACCGTGCCGCTCAGTTTTCACCGGTCAGGGATAAGTGATGACGTCCACGGGCGTGGTGTCGGATGGCGTCGCGCCTCCGGATGGAGCTCCAGGCCACCGTGCACGTCGACCCGGCGGACGAACCCGCGACGCGTCGGCTTACCCCCAGCGGACCTGCGATTATCAGCTGATAGTCAGCTAATAACTAGCTACTAGTCAGTAGATCTGAGGTAAACGATGAGGCCCTCTTCAGTTTCGGCGTAGCTCGAGGCCCGATTCTGAGACGACACAGAGCAACACGGTAACCATGCACGTCGCGGGCAGCGCCCGTGACCGTGCCCGCCGCCGCCTGGCCACGAGCAGGCCGTCGCATGCGCCGTGAGCGGTACCGGGCACCCCGGCGTACAGAGGGTTGAGGGTTGAAAGTGATGACAATTGAAAACGGGGCAGTCTATGGCGCTCACGTATGTCCGAGCGGGGCGGATAGCTCCCGGCAGCTGTACATGACGCTGCCGGCGGTCAGCCACTCGGTGCGGCTATCCCGGTACGCGACCCGCGCCGTGCTGACCGCATGGCAGCTGGCCCACGTGGACGAGGCCGCCGGCCTGCTCGTATCCGAGCTGGTCACCAACGCGGTCCGGCACGCCAGGGGCATAGATGTCGTCACGGTGAACTTGCACGCCGGGCGAACCTGGCTGCGGATCGAGGTCCAGGACACCGACCGGCACTGGCCGCAACCACGCATCCCGGGCAGGCTTGACGAGTCGGGTTTCGGGTTCGTCCTGGTGGATGCGCTGGCCAGCAACTGGGGGGTGCGGGAGACCGAAGCGGGCAAGGCCGTGTGGGCGGAACTAGACACCCGTCCGGCCGGTTAATGCCAGCCTTCAGCGGACGCCGGGCTGGATGAGGCCGGCTTCGTAGGCCAGGACCACGACCTGGACCCGGTCGCGCAGGGCGAGCTTGGACAAGATCCGCCCGACGTGGGACTTCACGGTGGCCTCGGAGACGAACAAGCAGGCCGCGATCTCGGTGTTGGACATGCCCCTGGCCACCGCGATGAGCACCTCGCGCTCGCGTTCGGTCAGGGTGGCGAGCTGCGGGTACTTCTGCTGCCGCTGACCCGGGGCCAGCGGCAGCACCTGGGCGTACTCCTCGAGCAGGCGGCGGGTCACCCGCGGCGAGACGACCGCGTCCCCGGCCGCGACCGTCCTGATGGCCGTGACGAGCTCGCCGGGGCGCACGTCCTTGAGCAGGAAGCCGCTGGCACCGGCCCGCAGCGCGCCGAAGGCGTACTCGTCCAGGTCGAAGGTGGTCAGCACCAGCACCTTGGGCAGCGGCCCGGCGGCCGTGATCCGCTGGGTCGCCTCGATGCCGTCCGTGCCCGGCATCCGGATGTCCATCAGCGCCACGTCCGGCCGGTGCCGCCGGGCGAGATCGACGGCTTCCTCGCCGTTGCCCGCCTCCCCCACCACGGTCAGGTCAGGCTCGGCTTCGAGGATCATCCGGAAGCCGCGGCGCAACAGCGGCTGGTCGTCCGCCAGCACGATCGTGACGCTCATCAGGGCCCGCCCAGGGTGGTCTCGACCAGCGTGGCCTCGACCAGCGTGGCCTCGACCAGCGTGGCCTCGAGCAGGGTGGCCTCGACCAGCCAGCCCGCGGGAGCATCCGGGTCCGGCCCGGCGCGCAGCGTGCCGCCGTGCAGCGCGGCCCGTTCGCGCATGCCGTCGATACCGTGACCGCGGCGCGCGCCCGGCGTCTTCGCGGCACCGTCATCGGCGATCCGCACCCGGAGCTGGGGCTGGTCGTAGGCGATGGTGACCGTCGCGTGGCGGGCATTGGCGTGACGCAGGGTATTGGTCAGCGCTTCCTGGACGACGCGGTACGCGGTCAGCTCGGCGGCGGTACCGAGCGGGAACGGGGTGCCCTCGACGGACAGGTCCACCGGCAGCCCGGTCGCCCGGATCCGCTCGACGAGCGCGCCGAGGTCGTCGATGCGGGGCTGCGGCGCCAGCCCGGCGGACGGCTCCTCGGTCCGCAGCACGCCCAGCATCGCCCGCATGTCGGTCAGCGCGGAGCGGGCGACCTCGGAGGCTTCGGTCATCGCCTCGACGCCACGGGCGGGATCGGACCTGCCGACGACGGACGCCGCGTCGGCCAGGGTGATCACGACCGACAGGCTGTGCGAGACGATGTCGTGCAGTTCCCTGGCGATACGGGTGCGCTCGGCGGCCGCCGCGATCACCGCCTGCTGGTCGCGCTCGGTTTCGAGCCTGCGGGCGCGCTCGTCCATCCAGGCCAGGTACCTGCTGCCCGAGGCCGCGGTCAGCCCGGCGAACAGCGCGGCCACCACCATCGCGGACAGGAACAGCAGCGAGCGCGGCACCGTGCCGGCCAGCTGCCACTTGGCCGCCGCCATGACCGAGCCGGCTGCGAGCAGCCCGGTGGCGAGCAGGGCGCGAATCCGTGACTCATGGGCCGCGACCGTGTACAGCGCAACCAGCAGCGCGACGTCCCCCAGCAGCGGGAAGCCGAGCAGCCACTGGGCGAACGCGATGGCGCTGACGGCCAGGAAGACCGCGGACGGATGGAGACGGCGGAAGATGAGCGCGACGATCAGCGCGGTCTGCACGATGGCCGCGCGGTAGCCGGCCCAGGTGGACCAGGAAAGCCACGCCGAGCACAAGCTTAGCAGGACGGCGGCCAGCAGAGCGTCGCCGACGAGCGGGTGGGTCCCGGTCAGCCGGCGCCCCAGGCCGAACAGCCCGCGGGTGATCTCGTCGGGTGGCTGCTCTGGCGGGCACGCGGGCACAGGAGCCAGGGGCGGGGCGGGAAGCCGGGTCATCGTGCCCAATGTGCGTCCTTCGTGGTGGCCTACCGGCAGAGTACCCGGCCGCGCCTGCGACCTGAGGATGAGACGGGCGAGCTGGAATTCGTCCTCCGGGAGGTCCCGCCGGCGTGTGGCCGCGGCATACCGTGGCCACACGCCGTCTGGTGATGGAGGGGATTTGCCCGCTAAATCGCCGCCCTGGTCGGATGCGGACCTGGGCCAGCCGGGGCGCGCGGTCGCGGTTCTGGAAGCCGGGCGCGGCGGGTGAGCTCGGAAACCCGTCGTGCCCAGCTCTTCCCGGAGCCGCTCGCCGCGAAGGTGCCGGAGATCACCGTCCTGTTCTGGGTGGTGAAGCTCCTCACTACCTGCGGCGGCGAGGCGGTATCGGACTATCTGGCGCTGGGCAGCAGGCAGGTCGGCGCGGTGGTCGAGGCGGGCCTGCTTGCCGTCGCCCTGGCCTGGCAGTTCAGCACGCGCCGGTACGTCGCCGCCGCCTACTGGTCCCTGGCCTACGCGATCGCGATCTTCGGCACGGGGGTGTCTGATGCCCTGCACCTGTTCATCGGCATCCCGTACGGGGGTACCACGCTGCTGTGGGCGGTCGTGCTCGCGCTGATCTTCTGGGCCTGGTACCGCAGCGAGGGCACGCTGTCGATCCACAGCATCGTCACCCGCCGGCGTGAGGCCTTCTACTGGGCCGTGGTGTTCGCCACCTTCGCACTCGGCACCGCCCTCGGTGACTTCACCGCCAGCGTCCTCGGCCTCGGTTACCTCGCGTCGGCGATCATGTTCGTCTTCATCATCGGCATTCCCGCGCTGTTCTGGTGGCGGTTCGGGCTCAACGCGATCGCCGCCTTCTGGTTCGCCTACGTGGTCACCCGTCCGCTGGGCGCCTCGTTCGCCGACTATTTCGGCCGGGCTCAGTCCCTGAGCGGGGCCGGCTTCGGCTCCGGACGGGTTGCGGTCGTCGTGGCTATCACCGTCGCGATCCTCGTCGGTTACCTGGCCATCGCCCGCCGCGACATCCAGTCTCCGGTTCACCTCGCCGACGCCCGGAAGTACCCCGAACTGGCTCCAGGTAAAGCCGGGCGGCGCGGTTAATGACGGTGCCGCGGGTAGGTACGGAACATGGTCAGGATTAGGCGCTGGGTCACGGGCAAGCGCAAGAAGGTCGTGTGGTCCGAGCCGCAGCTGCCGCCCTTCATCAAGATCAACCCGGATAGCCCTCCGGGCCTCGACGGCGGGCTCCAGCCCGGTGATCTGTCCATGGGCGCGGCCGCCGAGGAGTTCCTCAAGTTGCCCGACGACGAGGAAGAGGAGCCGGTCTAGCCACGATGGGACATCGTCGTGGTTCCCGGAGGGCCTCGGCGCCGGGAAATGCTCCACCGGGTGCCGTTGCTCAGGTCAGCTGCGCCCTGATGGCCTCGAGCGCCAGCCGGATGTTCTCGACCGAGTTAGCGTAGGAAAACCGCAGGAACCCTTCGCCGTACGGGCCGAACGCGGTGCCGGACAGGGCCGCAACCCCCGCATCCGCCAGCAGCCTGGACTCCAGATCCGCCGATGTCTGACCGGTCCCGGTGGTGTTCGGGAACGCGTAGAACGCGCCCTGCGGCGCGAGGCAGGTGATGCCGGGGATGTCGTTGAGGCCGGCCACGACGATGTCCCGGCGGCGGCGGAACTCGGCCACCATCTGGTCAACCGGATCCCACGGGCCCTCCAGCGCGGCGATCGCGGCGTACTGGCTGAACGCGGACGTGCACGACACCGAGTTGATGGCGAGCCGGGTGACCGGTTCGACCAGGGCGGGCGGGAACACGCCGAACCCCAGCCGCCAGCCGGTCATCGCGAACGTCTTCGACCACCCGTCGAGCAGGATCGTCCGGTCGGCCATCCCGTCGACGTCGAGCACGCTGGCGTGCTTTCCCCCGTACCGGATGGCCCAGTAGACCTCGTCGGACAGCACGGTCAGGTCGTGGCGCAGCGCGATGGCGGCGATCGCCTCGCAGTCCTCGCGGGTCAGCGCGCTGCCGCACGGGTTGTGCGGCGAGTTGATGATGAGCAGCCTGCTCCGGCCGGTGATCAGCCGCTCGAGCTCGTCGGTGTCGATGCGGAAGCCGTTGCGCTCGCGCAGCGGAACCGGCACCGGTACCGCCCCGGTGAACGAGGTGATCGACTCGTACATCGGGAAGCCGGGATCGGGATAGAGCACCTCGTCGCCCTCGTTGGCCAGGGCCAGGATGGTGAAGAACATGATCGGCTTGGCGCCCGGCGTGACGACGACGCGATCCGGGGTCACCCGCATCCGGCCGGTGCGCTCCAGGAACGCGGCCACGGCCTGGCGCAGCGGCGGGATACCGGGCGCGGGTACGTAGTGGGTCGCGCCCGCGTGGAGCGCCTCGACCGCCGCTTCGACGATATGCGGGGCGGTCGGGAAGTCCGGTTCGCCGATCTCCAGGTGGATCATCTTCCCGCCGGCCTCCTCGATGGCCCGGGCGCGGGCGAGCACCTCGAAGGCGGATTCGGTGCCGAGCCTGGCCATGCGGTCCGCGAGCCGGATACCTGTCATGGCCCTGATGATAAATCTGTGACTGTTTGGCGGTAAGAGTCGGGAGTGCCGGGGGCTCACGTAGCCCGCGGCCTCAGCAGTGGCTCGATGCGGGTCAGCGCTTCCCTGAGGTTGGGTTCGGAGGTGGTGTCGCGGGCGGCGGGCAGGGTCAGCCAGCGCAGCTCGGCCTGGGCGTTCTCGGCGCGGATCGCGTCAGGGGTGCCGGTGGCCATGAAGAACCTGACGTCGGCGTGCTGATGGGCGGGCTCTCCCTTGCCCGGCGGGACATCGACGATGACCACCTGCTTGATCTCGGCGTCCGGCCACGGCACCAGGTCGGTCAGGCCGGTCTCCTCCTCGGCCTCCCGGGCGACGATGGCGAGCGGGTCGGTCTCCCCCGGGTCGCCGTGGCCGCCGACTTGCAGCCAGGCTTGCTGCCGCTGGTGCCAGCGCAGTAGCACCCGGCTCGTGGGCGGGTGCACGATCAGCGCCGACGCGGTGACGTGCAGCGGGAGATCACGCCGGTACGGGTCGGCGGCGGCCATGAGGAGAGCCCGTACCCGCTGGATATCGGCCGCCTCGGCGGTACCCTCCGGCTGGAAACGGTCGATCAGTGTGACTAGCGCGGGCCTCGGGGAGCCAGGTTCCACGAGAGGCGATGATAACGGACGGCCTGCTACTGCTGCGGGTGCTTGCGGGTGGCGTAGGCCACATTGATGATCCCGACGATGATCCAGACCAGGGCCATGAGCATGATGGCGGCCACGCCCGGGGACCCCTTGAGCACGATTGCGGTCACCGGCACGGCGACGAGCATGGACCCGAGGGCCAGCATGATGGACTGCAGGCCGGAGCGGTCGGCCCGCTCGGCCCGGATCATGCGCCGTTCGGCCCGGCTGATACGTCTGGCCCGGCGGCGCTGGTGCCTGCACCCCGCGTACCTGTCCAGCTGGGCTAGGACGCGGCTGTCCACCTCCGCCGTGACCCGGTTGTCGATTTCAGCCGCGATCCGCTTGTCGATCTCCGTGCCGATGCGTTCCACGAGACCCTCGGCCAGGGCCTGGTCATAGCCGGGGCCAAGGTCCTTCAGGGCGGCCACCGAGGCGGCGATCTCAGCCTGGCGATCTGCGGCCATCATGCCCTCCGAACGTTGCGTCAGCCCCTGCGGCAACGGTACGGACCCCGGGCATGCGGACGGAATACGACTACCCCCCGTTCGCTTCCTGGGGTTTTCCTCAGTGCTAGCGGCCGAACAGGAATGGCGGGCGGCCGGTGACGCCGGGGGTACAGGCGAAGATGTCGCCGGCGTGCGGCTGGGCGGCCAGGTCGGCGGGCGTGAAGTTCTCCCGGGCGGTGGTGATGTACAGGGTGCTCAGGTCCGTGCCGCCGAACGCGGCCGAGGTGACCTGGCTGGCCGGCAGCCGCACGATCGTGTCGAGGCGGCCGTCGGGGGTGTAGCGGCGCAGCTCGCTACTGCCCCAGACGGCGAGCCAGAGGCAGCCCTCCGCGTCCAGGGTCAGGCCGTCGGGTACGCCGCCGGAGACCTCGGCCAGGCGCCGCCGGCCGGACAGCGCGCCGGTGTCCGGGTCGGTGTCGAACGCGTCCACCCCTCCGGCGTGGCTGTCCGAGTAGTAGAACACGCGGCGGTCGTCGGACCAGTCCAGGCCATTGGACAGGCCGGCGCCGCCGAACAGTTCGGTGACCACGCCGTCCGGGCTGAGCCGGTACAGGCTGCACGGATAGCCGCTGTCCTCCGGCACGGCCATCGTGCCGGCCCAGAAGCTGCCCCACGGGTCCGGCTTGCCGTCGTTGAACCGGGTCACCGACCGGTCGACCGAGAAGTCGCCGAACGGCCGCAGGTCCTCGCCGTCCGGACCGGACAGGGCGAAGCCGCCCGCCAGGGCGAGGACCAGGCCCCCGCCGCGGGTCAGCCCCACGGTGCCGACCATATCGCCGACCCCGAACGAGCGGTGTGCGCCGCTGGCCACATCGAGCGCGTGCACCTGGCCGGGAAGGATGTCCACCCAGCGGAGCAGCCCCCGGGCCGCGTCCCAGACCGGGCCCTCGGCCAGCTCGCACTGGGCCGGGAACGCAACCTCCGCATCCAGCGTCCGGATCACCATCGCATCCCCGCATCACGAGTCAGTGGTTGTGACAACCTACCGAATCTAATGGGTAGGGCGTCACAACCATTGAATCGGAAATGGGCTGGGCGCGGGGCGGGTGAGTGCTAGGTGATGGCGGTGAAGGCGAGCCAGCGGCGGATGCACTCGGCGAAGAAGGCGTCGCGGCCGGCCGGGGGTTCGGCGACCACGTTGTGCAGCTGGCCGAAGAGCTCGAATGAGATGACGCCGAACAGGTTCGTCCACGTCATCAGCGCGCGCTGGACCAGCGGGGCGGGCACGCCCGGGGGCAGGTAGGAGCGAATCGGGGCGACGGCGTCGGCCACCGGCTGGGCCTCGGCGCCGGTGATGTCCTCCTCCGGGATCCGGCCCGCGGCGGCCGCCTCGACGATGATCCGGAGCAGCAGCGTGGTGACCCGGCTGGCGGGCCGCACCGTGTCGGCCGGGGCGGCGTAGCCGGGCACCGGTGAGCCGTAGATCAGCGCGTACTCGTTCGGGTGGGCCAGCGCCCAGCCCCGGACAGCGGAGCAGGTCGCGGCGAAGCGGCCGGCCAGGTCGTTCCGGCCGACGGCTGCCTCGCGGGCCTCGGCGGCCGCCCCGAGCGAGTCGTAGGCGTCGATGATCAGCCTGGTCAGCAGCTCGTCGCGGCTGGAGAAGTAGCGGTACAGGGCCGACGAGGCCATGCCGAGATCCCGGGCGATGGCACGCAGGCTCAGCGCCGGGGCGCCGTCGCTGGCCAGGTAGCCGCGGGCCGCGTCGAGGATCTCCGCCGTGATCTCCGCCCGGGCCCGCTCGCGGGCGGTGCGCGGTGCCGAAGGGGTCATCCGCCGATGATCGCACAGAAACGAGATCGGTGACAACAAACGAGAGCGCCGATCTTGCATCGTGTCATGGACCGGGTATCATGAAATTGAGAGCACTGCTCACAAACAAGAGCGGTAGTTGCAAGGAGGTCCCTGATGAGCGAGTCAGTTCTGGTTATAGGAGCGGGCGTGATCGGCAGCCGGGTGGCCGGGATGCTCGCCGAGCGCGGGGACCGGGTCAGCGTGGTCAGCCGCCGGGGTTCCGGGCCCGCGGGGGTGGCGGCGGACGCGGCCGACGCTGCGGCGATGGCCCGGCTGGCCGAGGGCACCGCCGTCATCTACAACTGCGTCAACCCGCCGTATCACCGCTGGCCCGCCGACTGGCCGCCGATCGCCGCCAGCGTGCTCGCCGCCGCGGAACGCAGCGGCGCGGTGCTGGTCACGCTGTCCAACCTGTACGGCTACGGTCCTCGTGTCCCCGGCGGCTACGACGAGGCCCACCCGATCACCGAGGCGACGCCGCTGGCCGCGACGGGCCGCAAGGGCCGGGTCCGCGCCCGCGTCTGGCAGGACGCGCTGGCCGCGCACCAGGCAGGGCGGGTCCGGGTGAGCGAGGTCCGCGCCGCCGACTTCATCGGCCCGGGCGCGCAGAGCGCGATGGGCGAGCGGATCGTCCGGCCCGTTAGGCAGGGAAAGAACGTCTCGGTGCTCGGCCGCACGGACCGGCCGCACACCTGGTCCTTCACTGACGACGTGGCCCGGATGCTGGTCACGGCGGGGACCGACCCCAGGGCCTGGGGACGTGCCTGGCACGTGCCGTCGAACGAGCCGCTTAGCCAGCGCCGGGTCATCGACGACTTCGCCCGGGCCGCCGGGGTCGGTCAGGTGCGCGTCAGCGAGATCCCCTCCGTAGCCCTGCGCGGAATGGGGCTCGTCTGGCCGCTCATGCGGGAGCTGCGCGAGACCGAGTACCAGTTCCGCGACGACTTCGTCATGGACTCGTCCGCCGCTCAGGCCACCTTCGGCCTGAAGCCGGCACCATGGGAGGAGATCGTCGCCGTCACGGTCAACCCTCCTAGCCGGTGAAGAAGCGGTACGAACCGAGCTCGGTGAAGGCCTGCGCGACGGGGGGCTCGTCGCACCGGTCCCTGATGCCGGCCTGGAACTCGCCGAACGCCTTGACCTCGAGGATCGGACTCGGGTCACGTTCGGACTTGGCGATGTGGACGAACGTCACCCGGTCGTCCAGCCTGAGGGTGGTGTACTGGAAGCCGTCGGGCCGGGTACGGTTCAGCTCGGCGTAGACGGCGCGGACGAGTTCGGCGTTGGCGTCGGCCTGGTCGGGCTTGGTCCGGTAGCGGATGATGCTCTGCGACATGGTTATCTCCTGATCTCGATCTTCGGTGCGTGAACCTGGACTGGAAGGGCTGACGCGGGAGCTTGCCTGCGGCCGGGGATGACCAGCCCGGCCGCGGCGCCGAGCAGGGCCAGTCCGGCGCAGGCGGCCATGGCCGGGCCGAACCCGGCCACGAACGTGGCGGGCGACGCGTAGTGCCCGCGGGCGGCGAAGACGGCGGCGCAGATCGCGACGCCGAACACCCCGCCGAGCTGGCGGAGGGTGTTGAGGGTACCCGAGGCCTGGCCGATGGCGGTGGCCGGCACGGCGGTCATCACCGCGCTCATCGTGGCGGGTACCGCCACCGACACCCCGCACCCCGCCAGCAGCAGCGGCGGGATCAGGTGCCAGTAGGGCAGGCCGACCCGGGCGATGACCGCGATCCAGGCCATGGCGCCCGCGGCCGCGGTCAGGCCGCCGACGATCAGCGGGCGCTCCCCCACCCGGTTGATGAGCGTCCCGGCGAACGGCGCGATCACGGTCAGCGTGGCCCAGCCGGGCAGCAGCCGCAGCCCGGCGCCGAGCGGCCCGTAACCCAGGCCGGTCTCCAGGAACTGCGCCATGAAGAACACCATGGCCATCAGCAGGGCGAACACGCTGAAGGTGGCCGCGTTGCCCGCCGCGATGGGCCGCGACCGGAACAGGCGCAGCGGCACCATGGGGTCGGCGACCCGCAGTTCCCAGCCGACGAAAGCGGCGCCGAGCACGATCCCCGCCGCGAGCGTGACGGCGATTTCCGGGCTGGTCCAGCCGAGGCTGTCAGCCCGGATCAAGGCCCAGACGATACCGAGGGCGCTGGTGGCGGCCAGCAGCAGTCCGACGGGATCGAGGCTGGCGCGGAAGCGCCCGGCTACCGGGATCCTGGCCAGGATCAGCGGGATCATGACCAGCCCGATCGGGACGTTCAGCCAGAAGATCCACGGCCAGTCCAGGCCCTGGGCGACCGCGCCGCCGACGACCGGGCCGGCCAGCACCGCGATCCCGGTCACGCTGCTGAAGATCCCCAATGCCCAGGCTCGGCGCTGCGGCGGGAACGCCGCCGACAGCAGGGCGAGCGCGAGCGGGAGCATCAGCGCCGCCCCGGCGCCCTGCACGGCCCGGGCCGCGACCAGGGTCGTGGCGTTCTGCGCCAGCGCACATGCCGCCGAGGCCGCGGTGAACAGGCCGACCCCGGCCGCCAGCATCCGGCGGCGGCCCAGCCTCTCCCCCAGCGCCGCGCCGGTCAGCAGCAGCACCGCGAAGGTCAGCGTGTAGGCGTTCACCGTCCACTCCAGCTCGGCCAGCGACGCATGCAGGTGCAGCCGGATCACCGGCAGGGCCGTCGCGACGACCTGGGTGTCCAGCGACACCATCAGCGACGCCGCCGAGGTCAGCGCCAGCACCCAGGCTTGGGTGCGGGTCGGGCGCGTACCGTTTGTACTCACGTCTCCTCCTCGTGGTCCGTCACTGGTTCTGACACCGGGCCCGATGGCGGTTGATCGATGACTTTCCCGCGGCTGCGGTGTCCGTAAGGAAAAGGAGGCTTGCCGTGGTGACCGAGGCGACGCTGGAGCGGGCGCGGGGCGGGGACGACCGCGCGTTCGGCGAGCTGACCGACCCCTACCGCGGCGAACTGCAGCTGCACTGCTACCGGATCCTCGGCTCGGTGCAGGACGCCGAGGACATACTGCAGGAGACCATGCTGGCCGCCTGGCGGGGGCTCGGCCAGTACGAGGGACGGGCATCGCTGCGCACCTGGCTGTACCGGATCGCGACCAACCGGTGCCTGAACGCGCTGCGGGCCAGCGGCCGCAGGCCGCGGACGTCGCCCGACGGCCCGTCGTTCTTGACTACCGAGCCGACCCGGCGGGGCGAGCCGTTGTGGCTGGAACCCTACCCGGACGTGCTGCTCGAAGGGCTGGCAGATGTCAGCGCAGGTCCGGAGGCACGTTACGAGGCCAAGGAGGCGATCGCGCTGGCCTTCGTGACCGCCGTGCAGCACCTGCCGCCGCGGCAGCGGGCCGTGCTCGTGCTCAGGGACGTGCTCGGGTTCCGGTCATCCGAGGTGGCGGACATGCTGGACAGCAGCGAGGCCTCGGTGACCAGTGCGCTGCAGCGGGCCAGGGCCACCATGTCCGGCCGGCTCCCGGGCCCGGACCAGGAGCGGGCGCCACTGCCCCGTTCGGCCCGTGAGCGGGACATCGCGTCGCGGTTCGCGACTTGTTTTGCCGCCGACGACATCGATGGCGTGGTCGCGCTGCTGACCGACGACGCCTGGTTCACCATGCCGCCGGTCACGCTGGAGTTCCAGGGCCCCGAGGCGATCGCCGGCTTCCTGCGCGACATCTCGGGCTGGCGCGGTCCCCGGCACTACCGGCTCGTGCCGACCCGCGCGAACGGCCAGCCGGCCTTCGGCTGCTACCTCCAGGACGATCAGGCGCAGGTGTTCCGCGCGCACGGGATGATCGTGCTCACGCTGTCGGGCGACCGGATCTTGGCTGTTACGCGGTTTGTCGACAACAGCACCATGGCGCGGTTCGGGCTGCCGCGGATGCTCGCGTGAGCTGGCGGGTTGCGAAGCCGGCCCGAGAGTACCTGAATCGCCCTCTAGCGCAGCTCGCCGTGGCGGACGTCGCCTGATCCGGAGTCTGGTAGGCTCTCGTCATCTCGGGCCGTTGGCGCAGCGGGAGCGCGTCTCCCTGACACGGAGAAGGTCACTGGTTCAAATCCAGTACGGCCCACCAGTTTGAAAAGATAAATCGAATAGCTCGAACAGGTCTTGGGGCCATTCCGGGGGGCCAGGTGGTCCGAGTTGAGCATCCCCCGACCTGCCCGGGGGACCATCCGAACCGGCGGCTCTCACCTCTACCCCGATTACGCGAACCGTGTCTGTCCTGTGTCATCGAGTTTCCTTTTGCCATCTAGTCGTCCTCAACCCGCCTCTCCTGCCATCTAGCTTTCCTCGGTTCGCGGCCGCCTCCACGGCGTCGCGATCGCGGTGCAGGTCGGAGTACACCTGGAGATGCCAGCCGCGCTTCGCATAGAGCAATTTTCACTGTCATAGGCGGCAGCGCGACCCGCGCGGTCAAAATACGCAAACCGGGCACAGTGATGGTCGTGGATTGACAACGAAGATTCCTCTTCGCAGTTCAGGGACTCGGACTGAGGAACCTTCGTTGTCACGGGACAGTGTCGTGACCGACGTCAGCGGGACATCCAGCCCGCGCGAACCGTCCCGCCAGCATGAATCACGCCTGCTCATCCAGGTCGGCGATGACTCACGTTAGATGGGACAGGACATAATGTGAGCCATTGACGGTTCACCTCGAGGCGGTTACTGCCCCTAGCAATCTTGGGCCCGCTCGAACGACCCCAAAATCAGCATGGTGACCCCGTACCTTGCTTGCGCTAGAGGCTCCGAGGTCCGCGGTTACATCTGACTGGGGGGACAAGTAGCGCCTGAGCCCGCCGCCCATGGGCTGCCGAAGGGCCGTCGGCCAGCGCCGTACCTGAAACAGATGCATACAGGCACGATCCGGCTACGGCTGCGGTAATAGCACGCATCATCGATTCGGCTCATTCTGCCGCTTCACGATCATGGGACGGACGCGGCGGTTGGCATCCGGAGGTAAGGCTGCTATGCCTGCTGGAGCCGGTATCTGGGCTTGGCACGTTAAATAGTGCCTCGATTGCTTCGTTGAAGCTGGCGTCATCGCCTGTCGGGCGGGTGACTACCGCGAGTACTGCGGCGATCGCCGTGGCGTACGGGCCGAGTTCCGTGCCCGCCGATGGCGGCACGGCGGAGGGATCGACCTTGGACCGAAGCGTAAAGCCTTCGACCAGGGTCTGGAGTATCGCGCCGATACGGTCCCAGTCAAGAGGAGGACGAGGCTCACGGCCTCGGCTGGCGGGGATCGTTCCGTAGACCTGTCCTGTGTCGTGATCGAACACCGGTACCCGTGGGCCATCTGCGTCTTGAAGCGTTTCGCGTCTGTGACCGCTGGGTTGCAAGCGGCGATATCGCCGGTCAGTGGCGTGCAGGCCCTTCAGGTCCGTTCTCCTGGCCGCCCGGCGGGGCATCGTCGCCGCTGCACGCCGGTCTGCCCCGTAGGTCGCCACTGTTTGCGTAGAGGAGCGGCACAAGCGGGATTAGGCCGGACAGGGTCCACACTTGCCAGCTTCGCGCCGCGCTCAATCGTGGGCCTGGTGGTGGGGTATAGACGTCGGAGTCGCCTGCCCGGCCGGGAGAAGCCCGGCCGGGCACGGAACGCCAGGAGCCGCTGTCCTGGGTGCTAGGGCATCGTGGTCAGGTACCGGTTGCCCTGTGGAGGATTTGGGAGTGCTGATGGAACAGCTGAGCCTCGGCGTGTGCGGAACCTCCCGTAAGGAGAACGAGTACCGGCTGCCGGTCCACCCGCTGCACCTGGACCGGATCGACGCGGGCCTGCGCGCGCGGATCTTCCTGGAGCGTGGCTACGGCGAGCGGTTCGGCATAGCTGACGCGCAGCTCGCCCCGATGGTGGCTGGCCTGCGCTCGCGGCAGCAGCTCATCGCGGAATGCGACGTGATCGTGCTGCCCAAGCCCACTAGGCTCGACATCGCTGAACTGCGGGAGGGCCAGGTGCTGTGGGGCTGGCCGCACTGCGTCCAGGACTACGCCGTCACCCAGCTGGCCATCGACCGCCGGCTGACCCTGATCGCATGGGAGGCGATGAACTACTGGACGGCCGACGGCGGCTTCGGCGTGCATGTTTTCCACATGAACAACGAGCTCGCAGGCTACTGCTCGGTGCTGCATTCCCTGCAGATGCTGGGCACGACCGGGGCGTACGGGCGGCGCTTGCGGGCCGCCGTGATCAGCTTCGGCGCGACCGCCCGCGGGGCGGTCACCGCGCTGACGGCGCTGGGGATCTTCGACGTGACCGTGCTGACCCACCGCAACGTGCCTGCCGTCGCCTCGCCGATCCCGTCGGTCCGGATGGTCCATTTCGAGCCCGACGCTGAAGGCCCGGCACGGATCTTGGCGCTGACACCAGACGGTCCCGTGCCGATCGCGGAATTCCTTGCCCGCCACGACATCGTCGTCAACTGCGTGCTGCAGGACACTGACGCGCCCCTGATGTTCATCACCCGTGACGAGCTGCGGTTGTTCGCGCCCGGCAGCTTGTTCGTCGATGTGTCCTGCGACCAGGGCATGGGTTTTGAGTGGGCGCGGCCGACCTCGTTCGCGGAGCCGATGTTCGCCGTAGGCCGGGCAATGCACTGCTACGGAGTCGACCACAGCCCGTCCTACCTGTGGAACTCCGCCACCTGGGAGATCAGCGAGGCGCTGATCCCGCACTTGCGTACCGTGATGGGCGGGCCCGCCGCCTGGGACCGCGACCAGACAATCCGCCGGGCGATCGAGATCCGCGACGGCGTGATCCGCAATCCCAAGATCCTGTCCTTCCAGCGCCGCTCCGCCCGATTCCCGCACCCTCAGATGTGACCCGGGCGGAAGCCCGGGGGCGGGCGCATGCGGGCCGCCGGCTCGGTGCCGCCCCGCCCGCAGGCGCCAATGGGGTGGGAGCGGTCGGCCGGCGAATTGGCGGCCTGTTGCAGGCGACCGATGCCCGGCTGCCTCCCGGCCGGGACCAAAAGCGATGCCGGCCGAGCGGTCGGCGACTCCGCTGGCGATCGCAAATTAACGGCCTCAGCTCAGGCCGCCACGTGCGGCCCCGCACCGCCCGGATCTGCCGAATAGAGGGCGTTGTCATGGTGGATATCTATGCATGGATTGGAATACTCACTCAGGCTCTCCCCGCCTTGTCTCGGAGTTTCGCCTGAGTTCAACGCGTCCGCCGACGCTCTTCGCGTCTGTGCCTTGCGCGTTCCCGGCGCTCTTCCCTCATGTGCGCTGCGTGTTCCCGGCGCTCTTCACGCTTATGCGCCGCGCGTTCTTCGCGCTCTTCACGCTTATGCACCGCGCGTTCTTCGCGCTCTTCACGCTGGTGCGCTGCGCGTTCCTCGCGCTTGTGGGCTGCGCGTTCCCGGCGTTCCTGGGCGTTCATATTGACCGCCTCCTGAACAGATGCACTGCCTATCTCATATAGCTCACGTTGCTACGCCCGATCCGTGCTGGAGGAGGCAAAGGTCTCGTTTGGCGGCGACGAAAGTCCCTGGTATCCGGGGATGGCCTGCTGAGTGTACGTGTCCGCCCCCTTCAGCCCCAAGCGTAACTGTGCTCGCAGAACAACCAGCACAGGCCGGAAGCAGCCGGTCAACGTAGGCACGAAGGTGGCGTCCGGATTCCGGTGTAAAAGGGACGGGCGGTTTAGCTCATCCGGGACGGCTCAGACCGCCGCAGCAGCGACTTTTTTCTTACGCTCGTCAGGCGCGGCCTGAACCCTTTCAGTGACGTCTTTTCTTGAGCTCGTCGGGCGCGGTCTGCGGCCGTGCTGCGGCACTCGCGAGCGCCGTCGGCGGGCAACAAGGATTGTCCTCTTCTGACCGCTGGGAGCGCGATGAGATCTCACCTGATCTGCGCCAGGGCTGACTGGCGCGCGGCAGTGCTGCAGCGGACCTCGGTCCTTTCGGGTCGCGTCGTGGACAGGAAGCGTCTTGGCGTGGCGGACAATCGTGCCGCGCCTGAGCATGTGCGCCCCGGGCACGGCTCAGCCGTCCCGGATCTCCCGCGGGCTGAGGTCCTTCTCCTCTCTGGCAGGGACCCACGGCATCTACCCGCGGCCGGCCACGTGTGCATGCTGTTACCAGCAGCAGAGGGAGATCCTGGCAGGAAGAGATCCCGCTG
>Ga0335078_10003168_pt1 | contig 24541 bp, 26 predicted proteins | sample Lox_Sample_32_FD_206711 | JGI IMG/M metagenome (GOLD analysis project Ga0335078, IMG submission 206711) | Soil microbial communities from Loxahatchee National Wildlife Refuge, Florida, United States - Lox_Sample_3.2 | ecosystem: Environmental > Terrestrial > Soil > Wetlands | place: USA... | reverse complement strand
ACCGACGGCCAATTCTCGGTCGGGGTTGCCAACGGAACCGGCCCCACGTTGCTTCCGGCCGCGTTCGTCGCGCGCCTGCCCAAGCAGCCGGTCCCGGCGGCGGTTGAGCTCGGCGGCCACCAGTACGTTTCGGGCGCAAGGACCTGGTCGCATAGCCACCCTAGGGTCGGTCTTCACCCACCCGCGAGACCCTGGACCGACGCGGACCGGAACTGTTGCGGACGGGCGGTACGCGAGGCGCTACTCGAGGACCTGATCGAAGAACTCGAGCGGTCCTGCGGCTGCCCGGACGTCGTCGGTGATCTCGCCGTCGATCAGGACGAACACCATCCGTACGGGCGTGTCGGCCCGGTTCGCCCAGGCATGGTTCGTTCCGCGCTGGACGACCGCGTCGCCGGGACCGACCCGGGTCTCGGACCCGTCGTCGAGCAGCAGCCACGTCTCGCCGTCGAGCACGATCCCGACATCGAGCGTCTCCGTGCGGTGCATGGGCGACTCGGCGCCCGGTGCCATCTCGGTGAACCGCACGGTCACCCCGGCGGCGGGGGGTGGAGTCCGCACCGGACGCGCGGTCGGCTCCGGTTCGGTGGCGGGGATCGGAACCGGCACCTGATCGGAGATCCAGATCTCGTGGAACGCCGCCGTACCGATGTTGAGCGTCTTCGGGGACGGGCCGTCGGAGAGCACGACCGACCTCCCGGAGGCGTCGTGGCCGGTGACGATTCGCCGCGGCGTGTCCATCGGCGCCAACCTAAGGATGTGGAGCCCCGGTTGCAATCCAGCCGGGCGGGCGGACGTGCGATTGCCGCGGTTGGGAGCGACGCCGCGGTTAGACTGGCGCGCGTGGGCGGACCGACCGCGGGGCAGATCGAGAGCTATCGGCGCGACGGGTTCCTGATCGTCGAGCGGTTTCTCGATGCCGCCGATCTCGATCGGGTTCGCGAGCGTTTCATGCGCGTGTTCGAGCACGAATGGGAGACGGGCCTGGCGCCCGACGAGGTCAACTACGTGCCCGGCGTGACCGCGCCAGAGCTCACCCGTCAGCTTTGCAACGTGTGGAAGGCGGACCGCGTGCTGGCCGGCGTCACGCTGTCGCGCCAGGTCGGCGAGTTCGCGTCACGGCTGGCGGCGCTGCCCGGAGTTCGCCTGGCGCAAGACAACGCGATCTGGAAGCCGCCATCGGGAAAGGCGTTGCTGTGCCATCAGGATGCCGCTTACCTCGACCACCTCGATCCGCCGAACATGACGACGTGCTGGATGGCGCTGGACGATACGGAGGCCGATACCGGGACGATCTATTACGTGCGCGGTTCGCACCGCTGGCCACACGCCGGGTTGGCAGGGACGTTCCACGCGCCGGATGACTGGCTGGCGCATGTGCGGAGCTCGATGCCGCCGGGCGTGGAGCTCGAGCTGGTTCCGATCGAGGTCCCGGCCGGCGGCGCCGCGTTTCACGATGGATGGACGTTCCACGGCAGTCCGCCAAATGAGCGAGACGACGCTCAGCGGCGATCGATCATCAGCCACATGATCTCGACCGACACGCGATGGAATCCGGAGCATCCTCACCCGATCTACTCCCGTTACCGCCGGCCCGGCGAAGCGGAGCTCGACGAGGCGTTCTTCCCGATCCTGTGGCTCGACGGATACCGGACCCCGTGGCTGTCGAACTACGCACCGATGAGAGCAATCGCCTGATCGCCGTGATCGGGAACGTCGCCCGGGCTGGCTAGCATCCGGCGTCATGTCGAGCCCCGCTGTGCGTAAGGGACTCGTCGCCGTGGCGGGCCTGCTGTTGACGATGGGGGTCGCGGTGGTGGTCCTCGTCCTCGTCAGTTCCGGAAGCGCGCGCCCTCACCGCTCTGTCGCGGTGCGGGTGGCGACACCTCCTCCGCTGCCACCCCCGCCACCCCCTCCGAAGCCGCGGCCCAAGCCGCGTCCGACCGACGACCCGTGGCCGGTGTACGGCTACAACCTGGCCCGCACACGGCTGTTTGCCGATGGGGCGAAGCTCGACCCGCCGCTCCGCGTGGGGTGGAGGTTCCACGACGGAGCACTGCTCGAGTTTCCGCCCGTGATCTACGACAACACGCTCTACTTCGAGGACGCGAACGGATGGGCCAGCGCGCTCAGCTCAACCAACGGTCATCTGATCTGGCACCGCAGGGTGGGAACGCTGGCGGCGGCCTCGCCGGCTCTCGACATCCGGCACGGACTCGTGTTCTTCACGCTGCTCTCGACGAACCCCGGTACCCGCGCGCCCGGCGACGGAGCGGTCGTGGCGGTGTCGATGAAGACCGGGAAGGTCGCGTGGTCCCGCTCGCTGCCACCTGGAAGCGAGTCGTCGCCGCTCGTGCACGGCCTCAGCGTGTTCCTGGGTGACCAGGGCGGCACCGTGTACTCGTTCAGGACCTACGACGGCCATCTGAACTGGACCTTCCACGCGAGCGGGGCCGTGAAGGGCGGAGTCGCGTTTGCCCACAACACGATCTACTTCGGCGACTACGGCGCTCGCGTCTACGCCGTCAACGCCGCCGACGGCCGCGAGATCTGGTCGGCTGCCGGCGGGGGCAGCTTCTATTCGACGCCCGCGGTCGCGTTCGGGCGGGTCTACATCGGCAGCACCGGTGGCGCGGTGTACGCGTTCTGGGCGAGCTCCGGGGCCACGTCGTGGACCGCATCGACCGGCGCCTACGTCTACGCCTCACCTGCGGTTGCCGACGTCCCGGGTCTCGGGCCCACGGTGTACATCGGATCCTACGACGGCCATCTGTACGCCTACGGCGCCGACAACGGCGGTCTCCGCTGGAGTCATGGAGGCGGGGGCCGAATCGATGGCTCCGCCACCGTCCTGGGCAACGTCGTCTACTACTCCAGCCTCGGCTCGAACACCACGACGGGCCTCAACTGGCGCACCGGTCGGCAGGTGTTCTCGTTTCCGGACGGCGAGTTCACTCCGGTGATCACGGATGGAAAGGTCGTGTTCCTGATCGGCTACTCGACCATCTACCAGATGGTTCCGAAGCGCTGAGCGACCGAGAGAGGTTGCTAGCCCGGGGCGAGTCCGGTGGCCGGCCTCGGATCTCGGCCCGCCGAGTCGGCGTCGGCCGCCCCGACGATCTCGCGGAGCGCGGCGAGCTCGTCCGCGAGAGCCTTGCGTCCCGCCGGGGTGGCGGAGATCCAGGTTCGGGGTTTGCGGTCGACGAACGTCTTCGTGGTCTTCACGTAGCCCGCGTTCTCGAGCGTGGAGAGGTGGCGGGAGAGGTTGCCGTCGGTGAGGTCCAGCAGCTCTCGGAGCGAGACGAAGTCGATTCGCTTCGTCTCGCAGGCGGCCGTCAGGATGCCGAGTCGCGCGGGTTGGTGAATCGCGGGGTCGAGCCTGGTGGTCGGATGGCTCACGAGCAGTGACGCTCCCTGGCGTGACCCACGGTGCCGACCGCGATCAGCGCCACGCCGATGACGAGCTCGCCGATCGACGGCGCGATCCCGTGGGTGAGCATGGCCTCACCGGCGACGCCGGCGCCGACCGCAGCCAGGCTCAGCTCGGGCAGACCCGCAAGGTAGGCGGCGACCGCCGTCGCGGTCGCAGTCGCCGAGATCAGCGGGCTTGCGCCCATCCAGACCGCGATCGCCGCGGCAAGCGCTCCGGCCGCGCCGCATGCGACACGGAGCCGCATCCCCCCGTGAAATCCCCTTCGTTCTCCTGAGCGCGCGATCAGCCAGCGCACGACGGGCCGAACGGCGACCGCGCCGGCGACCAGCACGATCCACACCAGCGTCGCGTGCGGCCACATGGTCTTGACCACGCCGTGTGTGACCACGACCACGCCGAGCGCCACGAGGGCGAGCGAAGGCGCCAGCACCGCCCGGCGCGCACGCTCTCGCACACCGGCGACGTACCGCAGCCGGGCGGCGGCGTCGCGTGCGGAAGCGGACTCGTCTCCGGCGAGCGGATGCATGACCGCAACGATACCACGCTTTGCCATGCAAAGCGCTTGCCTAAAGTACTTGACATCGCAAACCGATAGAGGCAAAGTACTTGTTATTGCAAAGTGACGTCCCGGAGGTTTGACGATGTTGAGAATGGCTGGAGTTCGACTTCATCCGGCGGTCAGGGTCCTGATCGGTGCCGTGATCCTCGGGATCGGTCTGACGCGCCACCATGCGACTCCGGCGCTGGTCATCGGCGCGGTGCTGATCGTCTGGGGACTCGCCGCGGTGCTCGGTCTTGCCGGCGGCGACGACGGCGAGGCTCGGTCAACGGGACGGCGGTGGTGATGAGCGCGATCGCCGTCGAGGGGCTTCGCCGTTGCTTCGGGGACTTCGTCGCCGTCGACGATCTCGGGTTCGAGGTTCCGGCGGGCGAGGTCGTTGCGCTGCTTGGCCCCAACGGATCCGGCAAGACCACAACCCTGGAGATCCTCGAGGGTTACCTGGCCCCCAGCACGGGCCGCGTGTCGGTGCTCGGGACCGATCCGCGCCGAGCCGGGCGGGCGTGGCGCGCGCGGATCGGGGTCGTGCTGCAATCGACGAGCCTCGATCCGGTGCTGACCGTGCGGGGCGCACTGACGGTGTTCTGGCGGCTGTACGCGCGAGCACGACCGGTCGATGAGGTCCTCGATCTGATCGGGCTCAACGCGGACGCCGACACCCGCATCGGCCAGCTCTCCGGTGGTCAGCAGCGCCGCGTCGACCTCGGTCTCGGCCTGATCGGCCGCCCGGAGCTGCTGTTCCTCGACGAGCCCACGACCGGGCTGGATCCCGCGGCGAGGCGGATGAGCTGGGCGATCATCGCGGAGCTCGCGTCTGAGGGCACGACCGTGCTCCTGAGTACGCACTACATGGACGAGGCGCAGCACCTCGCCGACCGGCTGCTCGTGCTGGATGACGGACGGCTCGTGGCTGACTGCACGCCCGCGGAGCTCCGCTCCTGCACCGCCACGAGTCGCGTGCGGCTGCCGATCCCTCCGAGCCGGTCACTCGGAGATCTGCCTGCGACGCTGGCCGGGAATCGCGCCAGCGGGGAATTGGATGTGCTGGTGGACGGCGCCGATCTGGCGGCGGTGCTCGGTGAGCTCCTCGAGTGGGCCAGCGCGAACGACGTCGACGTCGCCGGGCTCCAGGTGGTGCCCCCGAGCCTGGAGGACATCTACCTGCGGCTCACGATGCCGGACCGCCCGACTCACGCGACCAGCCATGCCTGAGCAGCATCCGTTACCTCCTGTGCTGAGCCAACTCACTGGCCAGCTGTCCTACCACGTTCGGGTGCTGCTGCGCACGCCACGCGCGGTCGTGGGTGGAGTGTTGCTTCCGATACTGCTGCTCTTCCTGCGGAACGACACCGGTCACGCCACGCCGCTGCAGCAGGGGCAACTGGTCGCCGGACTGGCCGTGTTCGGGGCGATCTCGACCGCGTACGTCACCCACACGAGCAGCCTGGTCGCGGCGCGCCAGGCCGGAGTGCTGAAGCGGTGGCGTGCGACGCCACTGCCGCCGGCGTGTTACTTCGGCGCACGCATTGCCGCGACGACGGTGCTCGCCACGGCCGGCGGCGTGCTCACCGCGGGGGCCGGGGCGGCCGAGTACCACATCCATACGGCTCCGGCCACGTACGTTTCCCTGCTGCTCGTGCTCCTGCTGGGCGCGGCGGCGTGGGCGGCCATCGGGACCGCCGTGAGCGCGCTGATCCCGACGGTCGAGGCGGCGTGGCCGGTCCTGGGCGTCACATACCTACCGATCGTGGTCCTGTCAGGCGGCTTCGGCACGGTCGGTGCCGTGCCGGGGTGGCTGGCCACGATCATCGGCTATCTCCCCGTCGCGCCGATTGTTCACTCGGTTGGTCTCGCGCTCAGCTCGGCGAACGGCGGCCCTGCGGTAAGCGCGGGTGACCTTGCCGTGCTCGCCGCCTGGGCGGCCGCGGGCGTGGTCGTCGCACACGGCTGGTTCCGCTGGGCGCCGCGGTCACCCGGCCGCCGGCGCGCCGGGGCCAGACGCCCGGCCTGACCGCACGGGCTCGGAATCTCGATGTCGGCGAGCTGGGGGTCAGACGTCGTGGCGCCAGCTGGCGCCGAGCCGGCGCCCGGCGACCTCGACCGGCTGCGCGTCGAGCAGGATCCACGCGAACCGGCACGGCGCGTCGCTGCGGTTGTGCCACACGTGGTTCGTTCCGCGTTGAACGACGACGTCGCCCGCGCGGACCGTGACGGTCTCGCCGCCGTCGAGCTCCATGTCGCACTCGCCCTCGAGGCAGATCCCGTAGTCGAGGCTCTCGGTGCGGTGCATCGGCGAGCGGGTTCCGGGCTCGAGGACGCCGATCCTGAGCGCGGACCCCGAGCCCGATCCGACGATCGTGCTCGGGCTCCCCCGGCGCTGGTCGACCATCGCCTCGTCGCGGAGATCGACGGGCATCTCGTGCGTGGCCCAGAGGTGAAAGAACGTCGCGGTGGTGCGGCCGGCGTCCTCGGCGAGGGTGGCTCCCGGGACCCCCTCGTCGGCGGCGACGACGGCCTCGCCGGTTTCGTTGTGGCCGGTGACGATCCGGCGAACCCGCGGCTGTGAGCTCATGTGCCCTGGTCCTCTCTCTGGGTGCGTTGATCTAACTGCCTTGTAGTCTCGCCATGGGCTCCGGGGGTTGTGATTGACAGCCGCTGCGCGGAAGGGTAGCGTATCCGAATCAGTATTCGGAATCGGAGATTGTCTGCGATTGCCAGTCGCGATCGAGCGGGACGGAGATGAGGTTGCCACGATGAAGGCTCTTGTGATCGGCGGAGGGATTGGCGGGTTGTCGACGACGCTGGCGATGCGCCGCCAGGGGTTCGACGTCGACGTCGTCGAGCGCGACCCGGAGTGGGGCGTGTACGGGGTCGGGATCATCCAACCGGGCAACGCGCTGCGGGCGCTCGATTCGCTCGGGCTGGCCGAGCCGTGCGTCGAGGCCGGCCACCCGATTCGCGGCGACCGCACCTGGCTCGCCGACGCCCAGACGCAGATCGCCGCGCACGATTGGCCGGCGCTCGCCGGGCACCTGCCGCCCGGCAACGGGCTGACCCGGCCCAGGCTGCACCAGATTCTCACCTCGCGCACGCTCGACTCTGGGGCGGACGTGCGCACGGGGGTGACGTTCAGCGAGATCGTGCCGTCCGACGATCACGTCGACGTGGTCTTCACCGACTCCGAGCGCCGGCACTACGACGTCGTCGTCGGGGCCGACGGCCTCTACTCGAAGGTTCGCGAGCGGCTGTTCGGCCCCGAGCTCAAGCCTCGCTTCACCGGTCAGGTGTGCTGGCGCTACAACCTGCCGCGGATCGAGGGGCTCGAGGAGATCTGGATGTTCTTCGGTCCCGACGGAAGCGCGGGGTTCGTGCCCCTCGGCGAGGACCTGATGTACATCCTGACGATCGAGACGCCGATGCCGGACCAGAACGAGGCGATCGCGCGCGAAGGCGCCGCCGCCGTGTACCGCCGGCGCCTGGCGCCATTCGCCGGGCCGGTGGCGGACGCGCGCGAGCAGATCGTCGACGACGACGGAATCGTCCTGCGTCCGATCGAGAACATCATCGTGCCCGCGCCGTGGCATCGCGGGCGGATCGTGCTGGTCGGCGACGCGGCGCACGGAGCCACGCCGCATTGCGGCCAGGGGGCCGCGCAGGCGATCGAAGACGGGATCGTGCTCGCCGAGGAGCTCGCCAAGGACGTCCCGGTGACCGCGGCGCTCGAGGCGTTCACCGAGCGGCGCTACGAGCGCTGTCGTGCGATCGTCGAGGGCTCCGAGCAGGTCGGCCGGTGGGAGCAGGACCATACGCTGCCAATCGACCCGGACGCCACGCGCAATGCGGTCATCATGACCGCGTCGGCCCCCATCTGAAAGGACGGTCATGAAGGTCGGAAGAGTTGACCACGAGGGCAGCCCGCGCGCGGCGGTGATCGACGGTCACACCGTCAGGGTGCTCGCCGCGGGCATCGAGACGATCGACCTCCTGACCGCGGCGGGCAGCGAGCGCGATCGCCTCGCAGGACGCGTCGAGGCCGAGCTGCCGCTCGTCGAGGCCGTCCTGCTGGCCCCGGTGGAGCCGCCGACGATCCGCGACTTCTCGGTGTTCGAGCAGCACATCTCGGGCGTGATCAAGGACGCGAACCCGGACGCGACGGTTCCGCCGGTCTGGTACGAGTCGCCGTTCTGCTACTTCACGAACCCGAACGCGCTGACCGGTCCCGGCGAGGACATCCCGGTTCCGCCGGGTTGCCAGCGGCTCGACCTCGAGCTCGAGGTGGGGGCGGTGATCGGCCGGCCGGGCCGGAATCTGGCGCCCGGCGACGCCGGCCAGCACATCGCCGGCTACACGATCTTCAACGACTGGTCGGCGCGCGACCTGCAGATGGCCGAGATGCGGCTCGGCCTCGGGATGTGCAAGGGCAAGGACTTCGCAAACACGCTCGGGCCGTGGATCGTGACGCCCGACGAGCTCGAGGACTACGTCGACGGCGACCGGCTCGATCTCGAGCTGCGCGCCGAGGTCAACGGAAGCGCGCTCGGGACCGACACGCTCGCGAACATGGCCTGGAGCTTTCCCGAGCTCGTTTCGTACGCGTCGCGGGGGACGTGGGTCCGGCCCGGCGACGTGCTCGGCTCGGGGACGTGCGGCAACGGCTGCCTGCTCGAGCTGTGGGGCCGGCGGGGCCGGGATTTCCATCCGCCGCTCGGCCCCGGCGACGTCGTGTCGCTCCACGTCGAGGGGATCGGCGTGCTGACGAACGCGGTCGTCGCCGGCGTCGAGCTGCACGCACTCCCGGCCGCGCGGCCGGGCCGCCGGGCGCCGGCATGAGCGCGGTCCGTCCTCCCCAGCAGCGGCGCAGCCGCAAATCCTACGAACGGGTCCTCGACGCGGCCCACGCGCTGCTCGAGGAGAACGGGTTCGAGGGCTTCACCGCTCAAGAGGTCGCGGTTCGCTCCGGCGTGTCGATCGGGGCGATCTACGAGCGGTTCGGCAGCAAGGAGACGCTGCTGCGCGCGGTACACCAGCGGCTGATGGAATCGATGTCCGAGGCGGGCGAGCTTGCCGCGTCCCGGACCGGTCCTCCGGACGGGGCAAGGGCCGCGATCACCGCGTCGGTCGCCGGCATGGCGCGGGTCATGAGCGACAACCGCAAGGCGCTCCGGGCATTCATGCACCTGGGGGCGGTCGACGAGGTGATCTCGGCGCGCGGCTCCGCGGCCAGCATCGCGCTGAGCAAGAGCTTCAAGCGCTCGCTGGCGCCGTACGCCGCCGAGTTCGGTCACCCGCACCCCGACGTCGCGCTCGACGTGGCCTTCCGTATCGCTTACTCGACGCTGGCTCGCCAGGTCATGTACGGCCCGGTGTTCGAGTCCGACCGGCGCCTGAGCTGGAAGCGGCTGGTCGACGAGCTCGGCGCCGCATGCGCGGCGTACCTGATCCACGGCATCAAGTAGCCCGCTCGCCGCACTGGCTGAGAAGTGCGCGAGATCGCTCGGGGTCGTCGCGCGGCCGCCGCCTTGACGCCGCTGCGTTCGCGCGGTAATCTCCCGAATCCGAATCTGGATTCTGAAACCACGGTGCATCTGAAACGGCCGCACCGATGAGGAGGAGACATGGCCCCGTCCCTGTTGTCACAGCTCGCGCACGTCGAGCTGACCACGCCCACTCCGGACGAGTCGCTCGAGTTCTGGACGCAGGTGGTGGGCCTGGAGGAGACGGCGCGGGCGGGCCGGTCGGTGTACCTGCGGGCCTGGGGCGATCGGCTCCATCACACCCTTCAGCTGACCGAGGGACCGCAGGTCGGGCTCGGACACGTCGGCTGGCGCGCGGCAGGACCCGAAGAGCTCGAGACGGCGGTGGCGCGCCTGGAGACCGCCGGCGCCGGCGAGGGCTGGGTCGAGGACTCGCTCGGCCACGGTCGCGCGTTCCGCTATCGCGCTCCAGGTGGCCACCTGCACGAGGTGTTATGGGAGGTCGAGCGTTACACCCCGCCGCCCGGCATGGAGTCGCCGTTCCCGAACCGTCCGCAACGGTACGTGCCTCGCGGGATCGCGGCGCGTTGCATCGACCACGTGACGATCACCGCGGCGAACCCGCGGGGTGACGCCGAGTGGTACCGGGACACGCTGGGCCACCGGTTCATGGAGTACACGGTGATCCCCGACCGGCCCGACTTCCCGGTGTTCTGTATGACGACCGTATGCGAGCGGTCGCACGACCTCGGGATCGTGTGGGATCCGACCCCGGTTCCGGGGCGGATCAACCACTTCGCGTACTTCGTCGACTCGCGCGAGGAGCTGCTGCGCGCCGCCGACGTGTTCCTCAACCAGGACGTGGCGATCGAGTTCGGCCCCGGCCGGCACGGGATGGGCGAGCAGGACTACCTGTATGTCCGCGACCCGAGCGGCATGCGCGTCGAGATCAACGCCGGCGGCTACCGCAACTACGAGCCCGACTGGGAGCCGGTCCGGTTCGAACCGCAGCAGGGGTCGAACGTCTTCTACAAGAACCTGGCGATGCCGCCCTCGATGTTCGAGTCGTTCCCGCTGGTGGAGGCGCCGCCCGAACACGAGCGCGAGGCGCAGGACAAGACTGGTCTGTTCGTCTGAGCGATGAGCGACCAGACCCTCCAAGACGGCAAGGCGTGGCTGCTGACGCGGCTCGAGCGAGGCGCGCATCCGCTGGACGGACTCGATCCCGACGCGGCACGCGCGACGATCGACAGCCTCGCCGGCCTCGATCCCGAGCCCTGGACCGCGGCCTGGGGGGCGCTGGCCGAGGACTTCGCCGACCGGGCGCGTGTGGCCGGCGATCGGACGGCTCAGCACGAGCTTTGGCTGCAGGCCTACCGGGCCGCGTTCATGGGCCGCTATCCGGTCCCGAACCATCCGCTGAAGGAGCAGCAGTACGCGCGCGCGAGAGAGTTCTTCCTGAGGGCGACCGCGCTCGAGGACCCGCCGCTCGAGGTGGTGGAGCTCCCGTTCGAGGGAGACACGCTCCGCTTCTACGTGACCCGGCCGGCGGACGCGCAGTCGCGGCCGCCGGTGGCCATGGTATGGGCCGGCATCGACACCTGGAAGGAGGAGATGCACGGGCGCCTGGGCGCGCTCCTGCGCTCGCGCGGGCTCGCGGTGCTGCTCGTGGACATGCCCGGAGTCGGCGAGTCGCCGGTGCTCGCCTCGCCGGACGCCGAGCGCCAGTGGACCCCGATCTTCGATTGGCTCGCGACGAGGGACGACCTCGACGGCGCCCGGTGCGCGGCCGTCGGGGGCTCGTTCGGCGGCTACTGGGCGATGAAGCTCGCGTACACCCACCGCGACCGGCTGCGGTGCGCGGTCAACTGGGGCGGCGGCGTGCACATCACGTTCACGCCCGAGTGGCAGCAGAAGTCGCGCGACGCGTCTTCGTATCTGATGGACCTGATGCCGGCTCGGGCGCGGATCTTCGGCGGCGAGACGTTCGAGGACTACGTGACGCGCTGTCCGGAGCTGTCGCTGCTCGACCAGGGACTCCTCGACCAGCCGTCGGCGCCGCTGCTGCTGGTCAACGGCCGGGACGACGTCCAGAACTCGATCGACGACGTCTACCTGAGCCTCGACCACGGCGATCCCAAGGCCGCGCGCGTGTTCGACGGCGGCCACATGGGCGAGGGCCCGGTGGCGCCCACGATCGCCGATTGGGTGGTGCGCGCGCTCGATGGCGACCCGGCGCGCGCACGGTAGCCGAATAGTTACGAGCCTGGCGCATGGCCGACCGACCAGCCGACCGTGGAAGGTCTACAACTGGTCGCCGGCTTCGAGCACCGGCCGCCCGACCGTCCGTCGCGTGCGGAACGCGACCGCACCGACGGCGGCGAGCGCCACCGTGAGGACGCCGGCGCCGACGAACACCGCGCGTACGCCGGCGAGGCTGAGCAGGGCCCCGGCGCCGAGGAACGCGATGACGAACGCGATGTTCTCGAGCACGTCCTTGAGTCCGAACACGCGGCCGAGGAGGCGCTCGGTCACGAGCTCCTGCACGAGCCGCATCTCCGGGCCGACCAGCAGGTTCTCGCCCAGGCCGATGAACGTGAAGGCGATCAGCGCCAGGGGCAGGTTGGGCGCGAGCGCGGCGACGGCCATCGCCACGCCGGACAGCGCGATGCCGACCAGCCAGCGCCGGCGCAGGCCGTCGATGTCCGAGCCGGCGCGCGCGTTCGTCCACGAGCCGGCGACCATGCCGAGGCCGTAGAGCGCCATCAGCACGCTGTAGCCCGACCCGCCGGCGTGGAGGGGGCCGGTGGCGAGCAGCGGCGCGACCACGTTGAACATCGCGCCGGTCAGCACCACGAGCGCGCCCACGCCCATCAGCACGGGCACGCCGGGAAGGGCGACGGCGGCTCGCGCGCCGGCGCGCGTGTGCGCCCAAACCGAGGCCGACGACTTCGCATCGTCCTCCGAGCCACCCGCCTGCCCCGGCGACGGGCCGAGGTCGACGCCGCACAGCAAGATCGCCGAGACGGCGAAGCTGACCGCGTTCAGCAACAGCACCACGGACGCTGTGGTGATCAGGAGCAGGCCGGCGGCGAGCGCCGGCCCCAGCATCAGCCCCGTGTTGATGCTCGCGTAGAAGATCGCGGTGAGCTGCGAGCGCCGCTCGCTCGGAACCATTGCGGGGAGGGCGGCGTTGATCGCGGGCCGGAACAGCGCGGTCCCGACCCCGGCGAGCAGGGCGAGGACGACGGTGGCGGCGAACGAGGGCACGATCGCGAGCGCGGCGAAGCAGGCAGCGCGGAACAGGTCGGCGCACACCGCCAGGCGCCGGCGCGAGATCCGGTCCGCGAGCGAGCCGAACACCGGCGACAGCACGATCCCGGGCAGGAACTCGCCGAGCAGCACGAGCGAGATTGCCCAGCCGGAATGGAGCCGCTGATAGGCGACGAGCAGCAGCGCGACGTACGCGGCCCCCGTGCCGACCTGCGACTGGAAGAACGCGGCGAAGAAACGGCGGAGCGATGGGGTGTCCCTGAGTAGAGCGAGCACCGGGGGCTCCTACCGTCCGAGCGACGCGATCGTCGTGGCTCCCTCGAGGAGGGCGGTGGCGTCCGCAAGGCGGAGCGGCTTGGAGAACAGATAACCCTGTCCGAGCCGGCATCCGAGCCCGCGCAACGTCGCCAGCTGCTCTTCGGTCTCGATTCCCTCGGCGATCACGCCCATGCCGAGCGCCTGACCCAGCTCGACGGCGGCGCGGACGACCGCGACGCCGCTCCCCTCGTCGAGCGACCAGATCAGCGCCCGGTCGAGCTTGACCACGTCGAGCGGGAAGCGCTGGAGGCTGCCGAGCGACGAGTAGCCGGTGCCGAAGTCGTCGAGGGCGAGCTTGACTCCGAGCTCCCGGAGCTTCGAGATCACCGGCTTGGTCATCGGGTCGAGCACGAGGCTCTCGGTGATCTCGAGCACGAGCCGGCTCGGGGTGATCCGGTGCTCGGACAGCAGCTGCTCGACCTCGGCCACCAGGTCCGGCCTGATCTGGCGGGGCGAGATGTTGGCCGCGATCTCCACGTGCTCGGGCCAGCGCGCGAGCTGACCGCAGACCTGCCCCAGGACCCAGGTGCCGACCGGCACGATCAGCCCGGTCTCCTCGGCGACGCCGATGAACTCCCCGGGCGGGACCAGCCCGCGCTCGGGGTGGTGCCAGCGGACGAGCGCCTCGAATCCGACGAGCGTCTCGTCGGCGAGTCCGATCAGCGGCTGGAAGTGGAGCTCGAGCTCGTCACGCTCGACCGCGTAGCGGAGGTCGTTCTCGATCGCCATCCGCTCGACCAGCCGGTGGCGGAGCGAGGCGTCGAACGCCTCGAAGCGGCCGCCCCCGAGCTCGCGGGCACGGTGCATGGCGGCGACCGCGTCGCGCAGCAGCTCCTCCGGGGTCTCGTCGCCGTGCTGGCTCACCGCCACCCCGACGCTCGCGGTGATCGACACCTCGCGGCCCTCGATCTCGAACGGCTCGACTAGCGCGTCGACGACCCGCTGCGCCACCTCGGCGACGGCGTGATCGGTGGTCGTCCGGGCGCAGACGATCGCGAACTCGTCTCCGCCGTGTCGAGCCACGAGGTCCTCCTCGCGCATGCAGCCGGACAGCCGTGCCGCCACCTTGCGCAGCAGCGTGTCACCGGCGGGGTGGCCGACCGTGTCGATGAACACCTTGAAGCGGTCGAGGTCGACCGACAGGACGCTGACGGCGTCCCCGAGCCGGCGGCCGTGCCGAAGCTCCGACTCGAGGCGGCTGAGCAGGAGCGCCCGGTTCGCCAGTCCGGTCAGCGGGTCTTCGAGTGCTCGGCGCATCAGCTCGTGCTCGCTCGCCTCGCGGTCGAGCGCGCCCCCGATCACGTACGCGATCGCCTGGAGGAAGCGGCCCTCCTCCTCGGTGAACAGGCGGTCGCCGCACTGGCGCTGGGCCAGGATCGCGTGGTACGCGCCCGCGCGCTGGCGGACGCGGACGCTCAGCGCCCGGCAGAGACCGCTCTCGAGCACGGTCGCCGATACCGAGAAGCGCGTCTCGCGCGCCAGGTCGTTGCTGATCACCGGCTCGCTTTCGGCGAGCGTGAACGTCGTCTGCGACGGCTGCCCGGCCGGAATGCTGAGCTCAACCACGTACCCGGCGCTCGCGACGTTGCGGATCTCGCCGTTGGCGAGCTGCCGGTTCGTCACGCAGTTCGCGGTGCCCAGCGTCTGCTGCACGAGCTCCATCGCCTCGCTGATCAGCGTGAGGCCGTCAGCGGACTCAAGCGCACGCCGGGCGAGCAGGCCGAGCGCCCCTTTGCGCTGCTCGGCGCGGCGTTTCTCGGACGCGTCGTGACCCCGTCCGCTGAGCCGCAGATGCTGGTGGATCACCAGCCACACGACGGGCAGGCTGGAGACGCCGAGCGCGACCGCGCCGGCGACGCCGATCCGGCTCGCGAGGATCAGCGCGCAGGCGAGACCGCCGCCGATGGCGGCAAGCACGGCGCCGAGGACTGCGGCCAGCCCGGCCGGTCGAATCCGAGCAGGGTGAAGCGAAGCTGTGGTAGCCCGGGACGCAGACATGGTCCTGGATTAATCGGCTGGTCAGCTCGCGGACGTGAGGGAACGGACGGGGCATCGTTGGAGATATGTCGATAACCAACCTCCCGCCGCCCCTCGGCGACGCTGGCCGCGAACGAGTCTTGGATCAAGGGCAGCCTGGACCGTCCCGGCGACGCGGTCGCGTTCGCTGGCGAGGGATCAGGCGGCGGCCGCGGACGCCGCCTGACCTCGTCTCGAGTCTCGACCTGGGCCGGGAGCTCCGCTGCCAGCTAGCCCACGTTGTTGGCCTTCAGGAACGCGGCCGCAACCGTGGCCGGCTGCTGATGGTCGATCGCCACGGCCTTGTTCATCGCGATGATCGCCGGAGTCGTCAGCAGCGCGTTGATCTTGTTGACGGTGCTCATCAGGCTCGGGCAGACGCTGACCTTGTCCTTGTCGACCACGAGCGCGATGTTCTGGAAGCCGAAGATGTTCTTCGGGTCCTTCAGCACCACGTACTTGCCGCTGGCAAGCTGCGGGTCCGTGGTGAACACGTCGATCGCCTGCACGGCGCCGCTGTCGAGCGCCTGGTACTGGAGCCCGAGCGCGAGTGACTTGAACGAGAAGTTGCTGACCCCGTACACCTTCTTCATTCCGAGGGCACCTTCCTCGCGGTTGAGGAACTCGGGCCGGGCGCCGAGCGTGAAGTGCGAGACCTTCTTCAGGTCCGCGGTGTTGACGAGCCCGTACTTCTGGGCGTAAGCCTTCGTCACCGCGATCGCGTCGGTGTCGAAGAACGGCGTCATGTTGCTCATGACCTGCCCGCGCTTGGCGTAGGCCGCCTTAGCGAGGTTGTACTCCTGCTGCGGGCTGCTCACGGCCTGGTTGAGTCCGAAGACCGTCGCCACCGACTCGCCGGTGTACTCGGGGTACGCGTCGATCTGGCCGGAGGTGAGCGCCTTGTCGACGACTTCGGTGGCGCCGATGTTCTCCTTGTAGTTGATCTTGCAGCCGGCCGCCGTGAGCGCCTGCTTATACAGCTGGCCGACGATGAACTCCTCGGTGAAGTTCTTCGTCCCGAGCGTGAGCGTGCCGCCCGAGGCGGCGGCGCTGGTGCTCGTGCTGCTGCTGCTGGCGCTGGTGCTGCTGGCGGCGGGCGCGACGCTCGAAGACGCCGAGCTCGAGCTGTTGTTGCTGCTGCCGCACGCCGCGAGCAGGAAGGCGCTCAGCAGGGTGAGGACAACGGCCGCCAGTCGGCGGCGTTTCCGGTACGGAGCGAGCCTGCGCCCGCGGTGTGGTGGGATCGGTGACATGGCTGTGGCCTCCTGGTCGTTTAGCGACTTCCAACGGGTGGCAAAGGGGGGTTTCCAATCCCGCTGATGTTCGAGTTCAGCACACGGCCCTGCTTGCGCAGTGGAAGCGGGGTCACCTGGCGCTGGACCAGCGCGAGCACCCCGTCGACCGCGAACGCGAGCACGGTGATCATCAGCGAGCCGGCAACGACCCCCGCGGTACCGTAGGTCGGCTCGTTGACGATGATGTCACCGAGGCCGCCCCCGCCGGCGAAGGTGGCGAGCGTCGCCGTCGCGACCACGTACACGGTCGCGGTGCGCACGCCCGCGAAGATCAATGGCATCGCGAGTGGCAACTCGACGTGCCACAGCACCTGTGTCGGCGTCATGCCCATCGCGCGGGCCGCCTGGACGGCGTCGGGGTCGACCTCCGCGACCGCCACGTAGGTGTTCGTGAGGATCACCGGTCCCGCCAGGATCACCAGCGCCACCATCGTGTTGAGGAACCCGATTCCGAGGATGCCGATGCCGATCGAGATCACGGCAAGGCTCGGGAGCGCGCGGCCGATGTTGGAGACGCTGATCGCGAGGAACGAGCCTCGGTGGACGTGCCCGAGCCAGGCGCCGAGCGGGATCGCGATCGCGATCGCGACGCCGATCGCCGCGAACGACAGCTCGAGATGTGCGATCACCTTGGTCAGGAACAGGTGCAGGTTGTTGAAGAAGAACGTGATGGGGTCGCTGGAGCGCATCGATCTCAGAACGTCTGGAGGCGGTGCCGGCTCCAGGGCGTGATCGCCCGCTGGACCAGCACGAGCAGGATGTCCGCGATGATCGCAAGCGCGATCGCGAGCACGCCGGCGGCTACGAACTCTGTCTTGAAGCCGCTCTGGATCGCGTCGAAGATCAGCGTGCCGAGGCCGCCCGCGCCGATGTACGCGGCGACCGTCGCCAGGCTGATCGTGGTCACGGTGGCGATCCGGACCCCGGCCATGATCGCCGGCGTCGCGAGGGGTATCTCGACCCGGATCAGGGTCTGACGGGGGGTGTAGCCCATCGCCTGGGCGGCCTCGATCACCGCCGTCGGCACCCCCTGTAGCCCTGTCAGCGTGTTGCGGAACAGGATCAGCAGCGTGTACGAGACGAGCCCGATCTCGGCGGTGAACCGGTTGATGCCGGTCACCTGGACCAGCAGCTCGAACAGCGCCAGGCTCGGGATCGTGTACAGAAACGCCGACAGCAGCGAGAACGGCGTTTCGAACCAGTTCTGCTTGTAGGCGAAGATCGCCGCCGCGAACGCGATCACCATCCCGCACCCGACGGCGATCAGCGTCAGCTCGATGTGCGCGATCAGCGCCGGCTTGAACACCGTGTTGAAGTTATGGGTGAACCAGCTCATGCAGAACTGGTGGTTCTGGACGACGCAGTTCGAAGCGCCGCCGAAGTTCGGGATCACCGGACCGCCGGCGGCCGGGATCGGATGAAGCGGGACGGTCACCGGGTGCCCGATTCGGCCGCGGGCGGTACCTGCGCCGAGCCGGAGCCGTCCGTCGGCGCCACCAGGCGCGCGATCGCGTCGAAGTGAACGCTGCCGACCGGCTGTCCGTCCTCGCCGGAGACGTTGATCTGGGTCAGGCCCTCGGCGAGCATGCTCGAGAGCGCGGTGTGGAGGCTGGTGTCGCTCGAGACCAGCGGCAAGTCACCCGGCGCCGGCGGGTCGAGCTCGAGGTCGCTGCACGAGCGTACCCGAAGGCGCTTGAGCCCGCGGTCCTCGCCGACGAATCGCGCCACGAACTCATCGGCCGGCGAGGCGAGCAGCTCGTCGGCGGTCGCGAGCTGAACGAGATGGCCGTCGCGCATGATCGCAATCTTGTCGCCCATCTTCAGCGCCTCGTCGATGTCGTGGGTGACGAAGATCACGGTCTTGCGGACCTGGCGGTGCAGCCGCAGGAAGTCGTTCTGGAGGCGGTCGCGAGCGATCGGGTCGATCGCGCCGAAGGGCTCGTCCATCAACATGATCTGCGGATCGGCGGCCATCGCGCGGGCGACGCCGATGCGCTGTTGCTGACCTCCGGAGAACTCGCCCGGGTACCGCTTCAAGTCGCCGTCGGGATCGAGGCCGACGAGCTCGAGCAGCTCGCGCGCGCGGTCGTGGATCCGCGTCTTTGACCAGCCCAACAAGCGGGGGACCGAGCCGATGTTGCTCTCCACGGTCATGTGCGGAAACAGCCCGATCTGCTGAAAGACGTAGCCGATCCCGCGCCGCAGCTCGGTCAGCCCGAGCGAGCGGATGCTCTTGCCGTCGATCGTGATGTCCCCGTGGGTGATCGAGATCAGGCGGTTGACCATCTTCAGCGCGGTCGTCTTCCCGCACCCCGACGGACCGATCAGGACGCAGATCTCTCCGGGGGCGACCTCGAAGCTGAGTTGCTCGACAGCAGGTCTGTGACGCCCCGGATAATGCTTGACGACACTGCGAAAAGCGATCTCCGCGGGGTCTGTCTGAGACCTGTCTTCCCCTGACCTAGAAGCGGGTTCTGCGCTCACCCTGGGCCGTGTATATCAGATGTATGTCAGGTGTGAAGGGAGCCGCGCTCACGTTTCGGAGGCCTTTCGCCGCGGGCTCGAAGACCCGCGCGACCGGGCCGGAGTCGTGCTCCGACGCGCCGGGCGTCGCGGCAGGAGGCCACCCAGTGCGCGTTCGGCGTCGACCACCACGATCAGCCGATCGCCGACCACGGCCACCTCCTCGCCCAGGTTCGTGTCGGCGACGGTCGGCAGCGCCTCGATCTGCTCAGCGGGCACCCCGATGATCCCGTCGACCGTGTCCACGATCAGGCCCAGTGAGCCGTTCGAGACGTCGACGACGAGAATCCGCGTCCGCCGCCCGGTCTCGAGCTGCCCGCCCAGGCGGCCGGAGAGGTCGGCGATCGGCAGTGTCCGGCCGCGAAGGTTGATCAGGCCCTTGATCTCGCCGCTCGCGGTCGCCGTCGCGCTCGGCGCGACGTAGCGGATGATCTCGCTCACCGAGGTGATGGGCAGCCCGTAGTACTCGCCGTGCAACGAGAACACGACCAGCTGTCGCTCACGCTCCGCTCCCGTCATCGACCCCGTTCGTGTGGTGGTGTGCGTGTTGTGGCCCGCGACCGGCGAATCCCGCTGGGCACTCGAAACCGGTGCAATCCTACGCTTCGCTCACCCGGCGGACCGCGCCGGCGAGAATGCCTCGACCGCGCGACGCAGGCCCGCGAGCTCCTGATCGGTCAGCGGCAGCCGGGGCGGCCGGCACGGACCGCCTCCGAGCCCGAGTTCGTCGAGCGCCGCCTTGAAGTACTGAACGAGCTTCGGCGTCATGTCGAGGCGTGCGAGCGGGAGCAGGTCGGCGTACAGGCTGCGCGCGGCCTGGAGGTCTCCGGCCAGGCACAGCTCCCACAGCCGGACCGATTGGGCCGGCAGCACGTCGACGACTCCGGAGATCCACCCCACCGCGCCGGCGCACAGGCCTTCGAGCGCCCAGTCGTCGCCTCCGACCATCACGTCGACCTCGGGGCAGAGGTTCACGAGCTCGGCGATCCGCCGCGCGTCCCCGGAGGTCTCCTTGAACGCCGTGATCGCCGGCACCTCGCGCGCGAGCAGCGCCAGCAGCTCGGGGTGGAGGTCGGTGCCGCTGCCGACCGGGTTGTTGTAGACCATCAACGGCAGCTCGGTGGCGCGCGCCACCGAGCCGAAGAACTCGACGAGCTCGCGCTCGTCGGCGCGGTACAGAAGCGGCGGCAGGATCATCGCGCCGTCGGCGCCGGCGCCGACGGCGTCGCGCGCGTACACCGCCGCCTGCTCGGCGGTCGGAGCCGAGATCCCGACGCACACCGGGGCCCGCCCGCCCGCGGCGGCGACCACGGTCTCGATCACCTCGCGCCGCTCCTCGCGTGTGAGGCTGCCGCCCTCGCCGACCGAGCCGTTCGGAACGATGCCGTGGACGCCCTCGGCGATCAGCCGCTTGACCTCGGCCGCGACCGCGTCGTGGTCGACCTGCAGGTCCGCGTCGAAGTGAGTGACGATCGCGGCGTATACGCCCTTCATCGGAGGCCTCCTGTCGTTGCTGGGAGTCGTTGTACACGACCGCGGCCGGCGATCGCACGCGCGGGGTCGAACGCGTCGAGCAGCTCGCTCCGCCGTCCTTCGAGCAGCAGCGGCGCGAGCAGCTCGCCGGTGAGCGGAGCCAGCGTGATCCCGAGCGTCGCGTGGCCGGCCGCGAGATGAAGGCCGTCGAGCCCCGGAACGGGCCCGATGAACGGCAGGCCGTCGGGTGACAGCGAGCGCATGCCGGCCCAGTCGTACGGGTGGGCGGGCATCCGCCACCCGGGAAGCGCGCGCTGCGCCGCCCCGGTGATCGCGGTCAGGCGCCGGCGGCTCAGGGCGAGGCCGCGGGCACCGAGCTCGAGCGTTCCCGACACGCGCACGGCCCCCTCGAATGCGCTGATCGCGACCTTCGGCGCCTCGAGGTACAGAGCCCGCCGGGGGCCGGTCGGATCCGCCGGATACGTGCGGCTGTATCCCTTGGCCGCGACGATCGGCAGCCGCAGCCCGTGCTCGGAGAGCAGCTCAGCCGATGCCACCCCGCCCGCGAGGACGACCGCGTCGGCGTGGTGCGCGACCGACCGGCTCTCGACGATCCAGCTCGAGCGGTCGCGGACGACCGCGCTGACGGGCGAGTGTTCGAGCACCTCGACTCCGCCGGAGACGAGCGCCTTGGCCACGCCCGCGCACAACGTCTCCGGCCGGACCCGGCGGTCTCCGCGAGCGATCAGCCCGCCGAGCACGCCGCGATCGAGGGCCGGCTCGAGCTCGAGCAGCTCCCCGGCCGACAACCGGTCGAGCGGCCGGGTTAGGCCGAGCTCGCGCAACTCGTCGGAGACGTGCCACAGGTGCTCGAGCTCTGACCGCGCGAATGCCGGGTACAGGAGAGGCTCGTCGTGGAGCTCGAACCCGACGCCCCGCTCGGCCAGGCGATCGAACGCCGGTCCTGCGAGCGCCGAGGCTCGCTGGAGCGCGACGAGCCCCCGCCGGTACGCGGGACGTCTGCAGCCGGCGAGGAATCGCGCGGTCCAGGCGAGCATCGCCGGCGACGGCGTCGGGTGGATCCACAACGGCCCCGACGGATTGACGAGCCACCGCAATGACTCCACAATCACGCCGGGGCCGGGGACGGGGACCGCTAGCGACGGGGTGATCCAGCCGGCGTTTCCGGAAGACGCCCCCGCCCCACATCGATTCCGCTCGAACACGGTCACCTCGGCGCCGCGGCCGGCCAGGGCCTCCGCGACGCACAGGCCCACCGCTCCGCCGCCGACCACGATCACCCGCACCGCAGCCGCTCCGGAGCCGCCCTACAGGGAGAAGCCCGCCGGGAAAGGATCGGTCGGATCGAGCAGGTACTGGCTCATGCCCGTGATCCACGCCCGCCCGCTGACCTCGGGCACGACCGCCGGCATCGGCCCCACGCTGACCTCCTCGACCAGGCGCCCCGTGAAGCGGCTGCCGATGATCGACTCGTTGACGAACTCCTGGCCGAGCGCGAGCATGCCACGGGCGTGAAGGGCGGCCATCCGCGCCGAGGTCCCGGTTCCGCACGGGGACCGGTCGAGCCAGCCCGGGTGGATCGCGGTCGCGTTCCGCGCATCGGCGCCGTCACGTCCCGGCGCGTGGAAGACGACGTGCTTGCAACCACGGATCGCGGGGTCGACTGGATGCACCGGGAGCGCTGAGGAGTTGATCGCCGAGATGATCTCGAGCCCGCGGGCGATCAGCTCCTGCGCGTTCGCGGGCACCGGCTCGAGCCCCACCGCGGTCGCGGGGATCAGCGCGTAGAAGTTGCCGCCGTAGGCCATGTCGTAGCTGACCGTGCCCAGCGAGTCGACGTCGACGGCGGCGTCGAGCGCGGCTACGAACGCGGGCACGTTGCGAAGGCGCACGCGCTCGGCCCGGCCCTCGGACACGATCACGGTCGCCTCGACCAGGCCGGCCGGGGTGTCCAGGCGGATCACGGTCTCAGGCTCGGACACGGGGACCATCCCGCATTCGACGAGCACGGTGGCGACGCCGATCGTCCCATGGCCGCACATCGGAAGCAGGCCGGAGACCTCGACGAACAGCACGCCCCAGTCCGCGTCGGGTCGGGTCGGCGGCTGCAGGAACGCCCCGGACATCGCCGAGTGGCCACGCGGCTCGCGCATCAGCAGGAGCCGCAGCTCGTCCAGGTGCGCTTCGAAGTAGAGCCGGCGCTGCTGCATCGAGTTGCCCGGAATCGGACCGAGGCCGCCTGTGATCACGCGCGTCGGCATCCCCTCGGTGTGAGAGTCGACCGCCGAGAAGTAGCTCCGGGCCCGCATCGCCCCGAACCCTCGCATGGCCCTCGCGGTTTTGGAAGGGCAGCGGGCTTGACGGAGGTAGCCTTCGCCAGCTACCTTGTGCAGCATGGTAGCCACGCTCAATCCTCTCGTCGAGGACTACATGGACAGGCTCGACCGGGCCGCACGGACGCTGCCGCGAGGTGAGCGGCGGGAGCTGATCGCGGAAATCAGGGCACACCTGTCGGAGACGATCGACCCCAAGATGTCCGATGCGGAGGTGCTGACGGTCCTCGACCAGCTCGGCGACCCCGAGGAGATCGTCGAGGCCGAGCAACCCGAGTCGCTTCCCGACGACCGGCGCGGGACCCACGAGTGGGCGGCGATCTTCCTGCTGCTGCTCGGAGGGTTCGTGTTCGGGGTCGGGTGGATCGCCGGCCTTATCCTGCTGTGGAGCTCGCGCGCGTGGACGACAGCCGACAAGCTGATCGGCACGTTCATCGTCCCCGGAGGGCTCGCGGCGGGCATATTCGCGCTCGGGATCGGCACGGTCGGCGTCTCCGAGGTGTGCAGCGGAAGCAACCCGGGCCCGGCCCACTGCACCGGTGGGCCGAGCACCGCGGGGACCGTCGCGGCGGTCGCGATCCTGGCCGTGTCGGTGATCGGGCCGTTCGTCACGGCCGTGTATCTCGCGCGCCGGGCGAGGTAGGCCGCGCGCCGGGCGAGGTAGGCCGGCGGTCAGCTCCGTGACATCCCGGAGGACCATCCGGGCGATCACGTCTGGCGCGCCCTGACGCGAGCCTCGACAATCCGATCCGATGACCACGGTGTCCAGAAGCCGCGACGGGAAGTGGCTCGCCGGCGTGTGCGCCGGTCTGGCGCGAGCACGCGGGATCAGCCCGGCCCCGATCCGGGCCGCGTTCGTGGTCGGGGGGCTGATCGGCGGCCTTGGAATCCTCGTGTACCTCGCGTGCTGGCTGATCATCCCCCAGCAGGGCGAGCAGCCCGGAGACCTGTCGTCGGGCTGGCTCGTCGCGGTGGCGAAGGCGTGCGCGGCGTGCCTCGGGCTCGCGACGCTCGCGGTACTCGCCGCGGTGGCGACGCTGTTCGGCTTCGGCTGGGTCGCCGTCGTGCTCGCGGCGGCCGTGCTCGTCGCCGTGCTCGCGTGGTGGCCGAGGCTCAGCCCGGCGTGGGCGCTGCTGCCGATCGCCGCGATCGCGGTGCCGTCGGCAGCGGTGGCGGCCAGCGGGGTCGAGCTGGTGGCGCAGCCCGGCAACGAGATCATCGCCCCCAAGTCGCTGAGCGCGAACGGGGTGGTGACGTTCCGGGCCGGCACCGGCACGATGCTCGTCGACCTGCGGCGCACGCTGCTGCCCCCGGCCGGCGTGGTCGCGGTGCACATCCAGGGCGGGGTGCGGCGGACGATCGTCGCGCTCCCTCAGGACCGGTGCGTGCACGTCGCGCTTCGCTACCGCGTGCAGCCGCTCCTGTCCGACCTGGCCTCGCAGATGGTCGGGCGCTCCGCCTACCCGGGAGTGATCGGGTTCGGCAGCTGGCTTCCGGGCCGGTCCGGCGTCCGCGACCTCGCGATCGGCGGGTATGGCCCCGAGCTCGAGATCGACTTCAGCTCGACCGGAGGCAGCCTGTTCGTCCGCGACTACCCCGACACCGTCGATCCCAACGTGATGCCCGACTGGCCCGGCTACCCCGTCCATCCCGAGCCGCGGCCAAACGTCAGAGGGATCTCGAAACATCTCGCGCGCTACGAGATCGACGCGTGGCGGGCGCGCCATGCCAAACAGGTCAGCTCGCAACGGTTCGTCAGCTCCTCGATGCCCGGACCGTGCGTCCCGAGCGGAGCGCACGGATGAGCACCGGCGCGCTGACCG
>Ga0335078_10003167_pt1 | contig 24541 bp, 17 predicted proteins | sample Lox_Sample_32_FD_206711 | JGI IMG/M metagenome (GOLD analysis project Ga0335078, IMG submission 206711) | Soil microbial communities from Loxahatchee National Wildlife Refuge, Florida, United States - Lox_Sample_3.2 | ecosystem: Environmental > Terrestrial > Soil > Wetlands | place: USA... | reverse complement strand
CTCGGCCGAGCCGGCGCCACGGTGACTGGTGGCGATGCCGAGGCTCAGGTACACCGACACGCTCTCGGCGCCGACGCCGACCGGCAGCACGAACGCCTCCATGATCCGGCGCGCGACCTTGACCGCGTCCGCCTCGGCGTCGTGACCGTCCTCGACCATCACCGCGAACTCGTCGCCGCCGAGGCGAGCGACGACGTCCTCGGGACGCAGGCACGCGCGCAGCCGCGACGCGACCGACACCAGCAGTTCGTCCCCGGCCGAGTGACCGAGGCTGTCGTTGATGGTCTTGAAGTCGTCGAGGTCGATGAACAGCACCGCGAGCTCCCCCCGCCGATCGCCGATTGCCGCCTTGACCTTGTCGGTGAACAGCGACCGGTTGGCGAGGTTCGTGAGCGGGTCGTGGTACGCCTGGTGGTGGAGCTGCTCCTGGAGCACCGACAGCTGCGTGACGGCCTGCTCGAGCCGGTCGTACTGGAGCGCGACGCTGGCGTTGCCGGCGAGCGTCTCGAGCAGCCGCAGATCGTCGTGATCGAACGAGCGCACGACGCCGAAACGGTTGGCGAGCATGATCGCGCCGATCACGCGCTCCTCGCCGGGGAGCGGCGCGACCATCGCGTGGGTCACGCCGCGCGCTTCCAGGTAACGCTGCAGCCGGGCTCCCCCGAACGGCGGGTCGAGCGTGATCGCGCCACCGGCGCTGCGTTCGAGCAACTCCCGCATCGCGTCGGCAACCTCGGAGTCGACCGGCTCCATCAGCTCGCGGTAGCTGCCGGGGCCGAGCAGCGTTCGCAGCGACGGGTTCTCCTCCGAGCCGAACAGGATGATCTCGGCGAGCTCGGCCCGGAACGCCTCGAGCGAGCGGACGAGCAGTCCCTCCAGCGCGTGGGCGATCTCACGCGAGCGTGCGAGCGTGCGATTTGCCTCGTACAGGAACTCGAGGCGTTTGTGGCGCTCGCGCTCGGACAGGTAGGCCCGGTAGGCGGCGAACAGCGTGAGCGAGGGCACGGCCAGGAGCGGAAGCGCACGGGCGTCCGAGGACGCGATGACCGCGCCGCACAGACCGAGGCTGGCGTTGCTCAGCGTGACCACGAGGTCCATCGAGAGCATGTGGACAACGGTGCGGAGCTTGACCAGGCCCTCTGACAGCGAGATCGCGGTCGCGATCAAGACGACGGTCAGGAACCCTGAGGCCTGGGTGGCGATCAGCGCCGCGACCCAGGTCCGCTCGCCGACGTGGTCGGACACGGGGGCGAGCGCGTGGATGACGAGGATCGCGACGCAGGCGTGCACCGCGAACTGGGAGATGTTGAACACGAACTTCACCGGCGGCAGCCGGCGGTCGAACAGCATCACGATCGCGCTGCCGAGCAGGCACCCGAGCACGAACGCCTCGGCGCTGCAGAAGATCAGTCCGAACACGAGCGGGATGTCTCCCAGCGAGAACGAATGGGCGCCACGGCGGAAGTGGAGGTGGACGACGCAGCGCTCGGCGATCGCGAAGGCGATCGCGATCGACCACCACGGCAGATGCGGATCGGCGAGCGGCTGAAGGCCCCGAACCGGTCCTCCGTAAAGCGCAACCGCGATCACGATCAGCAGCACATTCAGACCCCACACGGGGTGTACGTGGCGAGCGCGCGCCAGCGCCCCCGACAGGCGCGAAGACGTCTTGGGCTCGGATTCGGTGGCGGTCTGCGCTCTCATCCTCGGTGCACCGACGTCGTGTCGCCGGCAGCCGTTCGCGTAAGCATCGGCGCATGCGCGCAAAAGTTGAGCGATGCGTGGCTGCGGGTGGATCCGTGCGCGCGGGGAAACGCCCGCGAACGAGCGCGCCGCGGAGCGCGTCCGGGGCGTCCAAACCGGCCTCTTGGCGTCCCCGCAATTACTCTCTGTTTTGCGGGGTTTGCAGGCAAAACTGCCTGCGGGCGGGGGCCGTTTCCGCCCCTCTCTGTGCTAAAGTTATGTGCACAATTCTCGACGCCCCGGCGCGTACCAGGTTGCGCGGATCCGGGGCGTCTCTGATGTCATCGGAGGATCGTTGGCAATTGACGATGGCGCCCCCGGGCGCCCAAACCAGAAGAACACCTATGACGCGCAGGACATCACGGTCCTGGAGGGACTGGAGGCTGTCCGACGGCGCCCCGGCATGTACATCGGCTCGACCGGCCCGCGGGGCTTGCACCATCTCGTCTACGAGGTCGTCGACAACTCGGTCGACGAGGCCCTGGCCGGGTACTGCGACAACGTCGAGGTCACGATTCGCCCCGACAACTCGGTGACGGTCGTCGACGACGGTCGCGGCATCCCCGTCGCGATCATGGAGAAGGAGCAGCGGCCGGCCGTCGAGGTCGTGCTCACCGTCCTTCACGCCGGCGGCAAGTTCGGCGAGGGCGGCGGCTACAAGGTCTCGGGCGGGCTCCACGGCGTGGGCGTGTCCGTCGTCAACGCGCTGTCGGAGCGCCTCGACGTCGAGGTGCGCCGCGACGGGTTCAGCTGGACGCAGTCGTTCGAGCGGGGCACGCCGCTCGGCGATCTCAAGAAGGGCGAGCCGACCAGCGAGACCGGCACCATGATCACGTTCCTCCCGGACGCGGACATCTTCGAGACGCTCGACCTCGACTTCACGACGCTCGAGGAGCGGATGCGCGACACGGCGTTCCTGACCCGCGGGCTGCGAATTCTGCTCGTCGACAAGCGCGGCGCCGGCCACCGCGCCGAGTTCCACTACGAGGGCGGAATCGTCGACTTCGTCAAGTACCTCAACCGAAACAAGGACCCGATCACGAACAAGGTCATCTCGTTCGAAGGCGAGAGCGACGAGGGCGCGGTCGAGGTCGCGATGCAGTGGAACTCCTCCTACCAGGAGTCGGTGTTCTCGTTCGCCAACAACATCAACACGATCGAGGGCGGCTCTCATCTGAGCGGCTTTCGCTCCGCGCTGACCAGCGCGCTCAACAAGTACGCGAAGGACAAGGGCGAGCTCAAGGAGAAGGACGACAACCTCACCGGCGAGGACGTCCGCGAGGGCCTGACCGCGGTGATCTCGGCGAAGCTCACCGATCCCCAGTTCGAGGGCCAGACCAAGACCAAGCTCGGCAACCCCGGCATGGAGGGCTTCGTACGATCGGTCGTGTACGCGCGGCTGTCCGAGTTCCTGGAGGAGAACCCGCAGGACGCCCGCAGGGTGATCCGCAAGAGCGTCGACGCGGCCCGTGCGCGGGCGGCCGCGCGCAAGGCCCGCGATCTGACGCGGCGCAAGTCCGCACTCGAGAACTCGGCGCTGCCGGGCAAACTCGCCGACTGCTCGGTCAAGGACCCGGCGCTCGCCGAGCTGTTCATCGTCGAGGGCGACTCGGCCGGCGGCTCCGCGGTCAGCGCGCGCGATCGCAGCACCCAGGCGATCCTGCCGCTGCGCGGGAAGATCCTCAACGTCGAGAAGAGCCGGATCGACAAGGTCCTCCAGAACCAGGAGATCCAGGCGCTGATCACGGCGATCGGCACGGGCGTGCGCGACGAGTTCGACATCGCCAAGGCGCGCTACCACAAGATCGTGCTGCTCACCGACGCCGACGTCGACGGCGCTCACATCCGTACGCTCGCGCTGACGTTGCTGTTCCGCGAGATGCAGCCGCTGATCGAGGCCGGTTACGTGTACATCGCCAAGCCGCCGCTGTATCGCCTGACCAAGGGCCAGAAGCACCGCTACATCGAGCGCGAGTCCGAGCTCGAGGACATCCTGCTCGGCGACAAGTTCGAGAAGCTCGAGATCTTCGACCGCTACAACAAGCCGCTGAAGCTGACCGACACGCGCTGGAAGCGCTTCAACCGCCTGCTCAAGCAGTACGGCGGCTGGGCGTCGGCGCTCCGCGCCGAGCATGGCCACGGGGTGATCTCGTTCCTGCAGCAGGCCCGCCTGCTCGAGGAGCAGATCACCGACGTCGATGCGCTGCTGCGCCACATCGCCAGGGACGGCCAGAACGGCGAGTCCTACCGCGCCGAGCTCGTGACCGAGAACGACACCGAGGTGGTGATCCGCACGGTCGAGGCGAAGACCGGGCTGGCCACCACGCATCACGTTCCGCGCGCCACGCTCGAGGCCGAGGAGTATCGGCGGCTCGCCGAGGTTCACGCGGAGCTCGTCGCGCTGGTCGGTACCCCGCCGTTCCGGGTGCAGCTGGGCGACAACGGCAGGGACGCGCCCACGTTCGACGAGCTGCGCGAGACGGTGCTCGAGATCGCTCAGCGGGGGATCGAGTACTACCGGTTCAAGGGGCTCGGCGAGATGGACGCGCACGAGCTGCGCGAGACCACGATGGACCCCGCTTCGCGAACGCTGGTCCAGGTCACGATGGAGGATGCGGCCTCGGCCGACCTGGTGTTCTCGATGCTGATGGGTGACCAGGTCGAACCGCGCCGGGCGTTCATCGAAGAGAACGCGCGCCTGGCCACGCTGGACACATAGGAGGACTCATGTCATCGATCGACACCATCAGCGGCGGCAACATCGAGCCTCGCGGGCTCGAGGAGGAGATGCGCTCGGCGTATCTCGACTACGCGATGTCGGTGATCGTCGGGCGCGCGCTGCCCGACGTGCGCGACGGCCTCAAGCCAGTCCACCGCCGGATCCTGTTCGCGATGAACGAGCTCAACCTGCGGCCACCGCGCAAGCACGTCAAGTGCGCGACGATCGTCGGCGAGGTGATGGGCAAGTACCACCCTCACGGGGACTCCGCGATCTACGACACGCTGGCGCGGATGGCGCAGGACTTCTCCATGCGCTATCCGCTCGTCGACGGGCACGGGAACTTCGGCAACATCGACGGTTGGGGCGCGGCGGCGATGCGCTACACCGAGGCGCGTCTCGACGCGCTCGCCACCGAGATGCTGCGCGACATCGACCAGGACACGGTCGACTTCGCTCCCAACTACGACGGCACCAAGCAGGAGCCCCTCGTCCTGCCCTCGCGCTTCCCGAACCTGCTCGTCAACGGCGGCGCCGGGATCGCGGTCGGGATGGCGACCAACATCCCGCCGCACAACCTGCGCGAGGTGGTCAACGGCGCGATCGCCTACGTCGACGATCCGAGCATCGACGTCGACGGGCTGATGAAGCACATCAAGGGCCCGGACTTCCCGACTGCCGGCACCATCCTCGGCCGCGACGGCATCCGGGAGGCGTACCGGACCGGCCGCGGACGCGTGCGGGTACAGGCCAAGGCACACATCGAGCCGATCGGCCAGGGCAAGGAGGCGATCATCGTCACCGAGCTGCCCTTCCAGGTCCGCAAGGGCGGCGACGGCGGGCTGATCGAGAAGATCGCCGGCCTCGTCCACGAGAAGAAGCTTCCCGAGATCACCGACATCCGCGACGAGTCCGACCGAAACGGCATGCGGATTGTGATCGAGCTCAAGCGCGACGCGATCCCCAAGGTCGTGCTCAACAAGCTGTTCAAGCACACGCCGATGCAGCAGACGTTCGGCGTCAACATGGTGGCGCTGGTCGACAACGTGCCCCGCACGCTGTCCCTGCGCGAGGTGATCGGACACTACATCGACCACCAGCGCGAGGTCATCGTCCGCCGGACCAAGTACGAGCTGCGCCGCGCCGAGGAGCGCGCCCACGTCTTGGAGGGGCTGCTGATCGCGCTCGCCAACCTCGACGAGGTGATCGCGCTGATCCGAGGCTCGCAGACCCCCGAGATCGCCCGCACGGGTCTTGTCGACCGCTTTGAGCTGACCGTCGTGCAGGCCCAGGCGATCCTCCAGTTGACGCTGAGCCGCCTGACCGCGCTCGAGGCGGACAAGATCAAGCAGGAGCACGCCGATCTGGTCGAGCGGATCAAGGAGCTCCGCGAGATCCTCGGCGACGAGAGCAAGGTGATGACACTGATCAAGGAGGAGCTGTCGGAGATCGCCGAGACCTACGGCGACGAGCGCCGCACCGAGATCGTGCACGCCGAGGGCGAGATCGACATCGAGGACCTGATCGCCGACCAGCAGATGGTGATCTCGATCACCCACTCGGGGTACATCAAGTCGCTGCCGCTGTCGACCTATCGCCAGCAGCGCCGGGGCGGGGTCGGCGTCACCGGGATGGACATGAAGGAGGACGACTACATCGAGCACCTGTTCGTGTCCTCGACGCACGACTACCTCCTGTTCTTCACCAACCGCGGGAAGGTCTACCGGCTCAAGGTCTACGAATTGCCGGAGGCGTCGCGGACCTCGCGCGGGCGGGCGCTGGTCAACCTGCTGCCGCTGCGCGACGGCGAGCGTGTGCAGTCGGTCCTCTCCACCCGCGACTTCGGCGAGGGCAAGTATCTCGTGTTCGCGACCCGCAACGGGACGATCAAGAAGACCGAGTTCGGCGCCTACAACACCCCGATCAAGGCCGACGGAATCATCGCGATCAACATCCACGACGACGACGAGCTGATCGCCGTGCGCCGCACGACGGGCCACGACGACATCATCATGGTGTCGCGCTCCGGCCAGGCAGCGCGGTTCAGCGAGTCACAGGTCCGGCCGATGGGCCGCGACACGAGCGGCGTGCGCGGGATGAACGTCTCACAGCCGGGCAACGCCGTGCTTGCCATGGATGTCGCCCGCGACGACCAGGAGCTGCTCGTCGTCACCGAGAACGGGTACGGCAAGCGGACACCGATCCCCGACTACCCCGTCAAGGGGCGCGGGACGATGGGCGTGAAGACGATCACGCTGACCGAGAATAAGGGCGCGCTCGCGGGTGCTCTGGTCGTGCGCGAGCACCAGGAGCTGGTGTTCATCTCCCAGAACGGAATGGTGCAGCGCACCTCGGTTCGCGGCATCAACCGCTACGGCCGCGCGTCGCAGGGCGTCAAGGTGATGAACATCCGCGACGACGACCAGGTGAGCGCAGTCGCGCTCGTGGTCGAGTCCGAGACCTCGACGGCCGCGGCGGTCGCCGAGGAGCCCGTGAGCTCGCCGGCGGGGCGGGTCACCGATGAAACCTCGCCGGAATCGCCGATCGACGACGAGGTCCTCGACGACGAGGATCCCGCTGACAGCGACGACCGCGTCGACGAAGAGGAGTAGAAGAGCCGCCCCCGCGCCGGGCCCACTCCTCAAGCGCCGCCTGAAACCGACCGATAAGCGGTCAAATGGGACCCGGCCGGCCAAACCTGCGCTCGCTGGCGCACGACGCCGGCGCGGTCGAGCCGTCCACAGTTCCCACCGGCCCGCGGCGGGTGGGGCGCCGCCTGGTTATCGCGCTCGTGATCGGTTGGCTCGCGCTGATCGGAGCCGGGTGCTGGCTGCTGTCCGCTTCACAGGCGAGCAGCCGCAAAGCGATGGAGGCACGGTTGCAGACACGCGTTCAGTTCGCCGCGAACTTCGTGTCGATCTACACCGGCGATCTCCTCACCAACCAGCACGCGCAGGCGCTCGCCTGGCTCGCGGCGCCGGCCGTCGGCGAGGCGACGCTCGACCGCGAATCGGGCGCGCTCGGGCTCGGGGCCGCGGTGGTTCTCGACGGGCACGGGCACGTGGTCCGCGCGGCCACGACCGCGTCTGGGCCACTCGTCCACCTGCTAAGGAGCCGGTACTCGAACCTCGTCGGCGTGGCTGCGATGCCGGATGCATCCGGTGTCGCCGTCACCGACGTCGGCGGCTCGCCGGTTCTCAGCTTTGGCGTCGCCTATCAGACTCGTTCGGGCCGCCGGGTGTTCGCCGGCGCGTACGCGATGAGCGAGACCGTGCTGCCGGCGGTCCTCGGGCATGTGCTCTCGAGCCCGGGCTGGCAGGCGTATCTCGTCGATCCGCACGGAGCCCTGCTCACGGGGGTCGCGTCGGACGGGCCGCCGGGCGCGGCGCTGGCACGGGCCGATCCGCTGTTGGCGGCCGCCGACCAACGCGCACCGAGCGGGTCATACGACAGCCCGCAGGGGAAGCAGTACCACGTGACGGCGCCGGTCGCGGGCACGGCGTGGCGGATCGTCCTCAGAGACCCCGAGGCGCAGCTGTTCACGTTCCTCAACGGCGCCGGCCGGTGGCTCGCGTGGCTCGCGCTCGCCGGGCTGGCGGTGGCGGGGCTGGCGATCATCGCCTTGATCACCCGCCTCCACGGCCATCGTGAGCAGCTGATCCGCCTGAACACCGCGCTGGCGCGGCTGGCCGCCATCGACCCGCTGACCGGCCTGCGGAACCGCCGCGCGATCGGCGAGTACCTCCACGACGCGCTCAGCGCCGCCCGCCGTCACGACCAAGTCCTGTCGGTGCTGGTTGTCGATATCGACCACTTCAAGACCGTCAACGACACCCTCGGTCATCGCAGCGGGGATGCCGTGCTCGAGCACGCCGCGCGCGTGCTCGATGGCGCCCTGCGCACCGAGGACGCGATCGGCCGCTGGGGCGGCGAGGAGTTCCTGGTGGTCCTTCCGAACACCGACGAGGAAGGCGCGCTCCGGGCGACCGAGCGCCTGCGGGAGGCCCTCTCCCGGGACCAGCCCGAGGAGGCGCGCTCGCACCAGCTACCCGTGACGATGACGCTCGGCGTGGCCGAGTGGCGCGGCGAGGACATCGACGAGCTCGTCAGCCGGGCCGACAACGCTCTGTATCTCGGCAAGGCCGCCGGCCGGGACACCGTGCAGGTATCGAATCCGGTGCACGAGATCCCCGAGCCGATCTAGTGCCGCTCCCGTCCGGCAGGGAAAATGTTTCCGGTCACGGCACCGGCGCCGACGAGACGAGCCCGCGCCTGGGGGATCCCGGCCCGTAAACGGGTGAAGGGCGCCGTCGACCCGACGCCCTTCACAGTTTGGCTGGCATCACCGTCGCGAGGCTTGCACAGACCGGAGGGACCAATCCCGGCACTCGCGCCGGCGGTGTCTCGGGGGGACTCCGCTAGGCGGGGTCAGCCTCCGACTTAGCGGCCGGACACCTCCAGGGTCCCGCAAGAACTTTCAGACAGTCGGACCACCTCCTTTCTCTGGTGATCACCAGAGTACCGAATGGAGGAGCGAAATCCGGTCGAGATCGCGGAAACTCAGCTGGGCGCGTCCCCGAGGGACCCTCTCAGGCCGCCAGGTACTGCTGCCAGGCGACGGGGATCGTCGGGCTCGCTACGTGGATGAACACGGTGGCGCTCGGCATCCGCGGCTGCCTGAGCAGGCGCATGCCGGCCTGGCGCGGGAGGGAGTCTCCCTTGCGGCGGTTGCAGGGCGCGCACGAGGCGACGATGTTGTCCCAGCCTGAGCCGCCACCCTTGGACCGCGGGATCACGTGGTCGACGGTGAGGTTGGACCGCGAGCCGCAGTACTGGCAGGTCCAGTTGTCGCGCGCGAACACCGCCCGGCGCGTGATCTTCCGCCGGTGGGTGTCGCGGGGGATCCGGACGTAGCTGACGAGCCGGATCACGACCGGCCGTGACATCGACGCGGTCGCCGAGTGAAGCTCCCAGGCGCCGTGCTCGATCACCTCGGCCTTCTCCTTGAGCAGCAGGACGACGGCACGCCGAACGGTGCAGACGTTGATCGGTTCGTACGTCGCGTTCAATACGAGCACCCGGCCACCCTCACGTCCGCGTCGCTGGTGCTCTGGAGGCGACGCGGACCACGCTGGCGCAGGTACTGGGGTGACCATGGCTGGCCGCCAGTGTACCGGTGGCTCCGCTAGTCCTGACAAGGGTTTGTTACGTCCTCAAACGATGGCGGCCGGGAACGACCCCAGCACGCGCAACACCTCGACGTGGCCGCGCAGCCCGGCGAGGGCGTCGGCGACGTGCAACTCGATGTCGCGGCCCTCGAGATCGAGGAAGAACATGTAACGCCCGAGGCCCTGCTTGCGCGGTCGCGACTCGATGCGGGTGAGGTTGACCTCGCGCGTGGCGAACTCGGCCAGGCAGTGGACCAGCCACCCCGGCGCCTCGGCGCCGACCCCCCAGAACACGACCGCCGTCTTCCATGGGCCGAGCGCCGGCGTCCCGGGTGATTCATGCCCGCCCGCCCCGTCCGCTGGCGCGCCGACCGGTCCGAGCCACACGAACCGGGTCTCGTTGCCGGCCACATCCTCGACGCCCGCCCGCAGCACGTGGCAGCCATAGCGCTCGGCCGCGACCCGGTTGCCGAGCGCCGCCCACGGGCCGTCGTGCTCGGCCACGCTCCTGACCGCCTCGGCGGTCGAGGCGCCGGCGCGCACCTGCGCCCCCGGCATCCGGGTCCGGATGAACCGCGCGCATTGCGCGGTCGCCTGCGGATGCGATACGACCGTGTCGATCTCCGAGAGCTCGAGCGGCGACCGCGCGATCAGGCAGTGGCGGATCGGATGGATGACCTCGCCGAGGATCGCGACGTCTTCGGTCTCCATCGCCAGCGTGTCCAATGTCGCATTCACGGATCCCTCGAGCGAGTTCTCGATCGGGACGAGCGCCCGCTGGACGGCCCCGAACTGAACCGCCATCACCGTGTCATAGATCGTCGGGTACGGCACCGCGTCGATCGGCTGCCCGGCCATCGCGGCCAGCAGCGCCTCGTGGGTCCAGGTGCCCTCGGGGCCGAAATAGGCGACGCGCATCCGCTCAGGCTGCGCGGTCGGGTGCGCGCTGGAGCTGCATTACCCCGAGCGCTGTCGCACGTCCGAGCCGAGCGCGCGCCGGATCGCCTCGTCCTCTTCCGGCGAGAGCTCGAGCTCGGGCTTGCCCTCCCGAACCTCCTTGGCGTAAAGGCGTGCCTGATCGCGGTGGTGGATCGAGGACAGCACGAGGCCTGACCGCTTCGCGTCGAGCAGCGCGATCGAGGTCGATTGCCGTCCTGACATCTCGCCGTAGGCGTCGTAGCGAATCAGGGACCGGTACGTGACCGCACCGTCGAGGCGGTGCTCGGCCGTCTGCATCCGCTCATCCAGGCGCTCGGACGCCTCCTGGACGTAGTCGTACAGCGCCTCGAACTGCTGCTGGAGCGACGCGGCGTGGGCGACCAGGTCCTGGTCATGGTCGCCGAGGATCGTTCGCTGGGCCGCGCGGAGCCGGCCGAGCTTTACGCCGAGGACCGCGCAGAACAGGAGCGCCAAGAGGGCGCCGGCGGCGGCCGCCATCGCCACGATCCCAGCGGTGCTGGTCAGGTTGTGCACTGCGGACAGCATACGGTCACGCCAGTCATCACTGGAACGTGACCGGGAACGTCAGCGAGTTGTTCGCCGTGTTCTTCTCGCCCGGGACCGGGAGGACCTCAGCCGTGACGTTATGGGAACCCGTCGGTGGCGAGGCGCTCAGTGTGACCTGGCAGCTCGTCGACTCGCCGGCGGTGGTCTGGGGGACGATCGTCTGCCCGCTCACGCTCGAGCCCGAGACCGTCACGCGGCATTTCACGTTGGTCTCGGTGTTCTGCCCGGTGTTCGCGAAGTTCAGCGTGAACGTCGGTGCCGGGCTCGCCGGAATCGAGTTCGTCGAGCCGGTCTGGAGCGTGCTCCCGCCGACGCTGACGGAGTTCAGCGCATGCCCGTGCAGGCCCGGGGCGACGGTTTGGGGTTGTCCGGGGGACGAGGGCAGCGACACGTGGAGCGCGGTCGCGACGTGGGTCGGGTCAAGCCACTGGATCGAGGGGAGGAACTGGCTCGAGTTGAGCTGCTGCCCGCCGAGTCCGCCGACCGTTATTCCGGCCGCGCGCAGCGCGCCGACGATCTGCGGGACGGTGTACCCCTTGTAGAGCACGTCGGACCCGTAGAAATAGGCCATCTGAGCGGCGATCGTGTCGACTGCGTCCTTGCTGGTCGTTGACTGGAGAGCGGGCTGGACCTGGCCGGCGATGCTGCTCAGCGCGTCCGCCCGCATCTGGAAGGCCTGTACGAAGGTCTGCTGGGCTCCCTTGACCTCGTCCGGAACGCTGAGGCCCTTGGCGTCCTTGAGTTCGGTGGCGCCGTCGTTGGCCGCCGCGGTGAGACCCTGCTGCATGCTGGTCGGGTTGCTCGTGCCGCCCGAGAGCACCTGGAAGAAGCGCGCGCCGGTCTGGACCGAGCGCGCGTTCAGCGACGCGACGCTGTTGTTGTAGTCCTTCAGCGCGCTGTTCCGGGCACTGGTCTCGCAGCTGTTGACGAGGACTGCGATCAGGATGATCGCGACCACCACGATGACCGCCAGACCGATGCGGCGAACCATGATCGCCTGGCGATCGGCCGTCGGCGGCCGTCGGCCACCGCTCCCCGTCGGCTGGCGCCGGCGCGGTGCCGGCCGTGGCGCGGCACGAGTCTCCTCGGGCTCGTCGAAGAACGACACGCTGCTTCGCTCCTTGCGGAATCTGGAAGCTCGCAGTATGACCGTCAGGACGGCGGTAAGGCGATTCCGAACAATTGCAGGTAAAGGGGAAGCCCCGGGTCGCCGCGAAAACTGGCCCGTGCGCGCGCGCGATCCGTCCCGCTCCCAGGCCGCCACGCGGGCCTTGGGCGGCGCGCGCGGGGGGCGGCCGCCCCGGAGCACGGGGACCGGCGGGCGCGAGCCGCCGGCGAAGGTCGCGTTCGGGGCCGCCTTCCCCGACGACATCGGGGACACCGATGATCGCGGCGAGCGGACCCGATCGGACGCCCCGATCGTGCTGCGCCGCTACCGGCTCCGCCGCCGCCTCGGCACCGGCGGCTTCGCCACCGTGTGGCTGGCGCGAGACGAGCGGCTCGATCGCGAGGTGGCGGTCAAGATCCTCCCGCGCGAGCGCGTCATCGGCGGACGGTTCGAGCGCGAGGCCCGGGCCGCCGCCCGGCTCAGCCACCCGGGAATCGTCACCTTGTACGAGGCCGCGGTCGACGACGAGGGCGCATACCTGGTGTCCGAGCTCGTCCACGGGACCACGCTCGGCCGACTGCTCGCCGACGGGCGGCTGTCGGATCGCGATGTCGTGGAGATCGGCATCGCCCTGTGCGACGCGCTCGCCCACGCCCACTCGAACGGCGTCATCCACCGCGACGTCAAGCCGTCGAACGTGCTGATCCCCGAGCGACCGACCTCGCCTGCGGGGCTGGCCCGGCTGACCGACTTCGGCGTCGCGCGCGTGGTCGGGGGCGACAGCTTGACGATGACCGGCGACGTGATCGGGACGGCCGCCTACATGGCGCCCGAGCAGGCGCAGGGCCTGCCCGTCGGCGCCGCGGCGGATCTGTTCTCGCTGGCGCTCGTGCTGTACGAGGCGTTGACCGGCGTCAACCCCGTGCGGACCGCCGCCGCCGCCCCGCCGAGCCGGCGCCTGGGCATGCACCTGCCGCCGCTCCGGCGCCAGCGCCGGGACCTTCCGCGTGAGCTCGGGCAGGCGATCGACCTGGCGCTCCGTCCGCGCCCGGGCGAGCGAGGGCGGCTCGACGAGCTGCGCGGCGCGCTGGCGACGGTCGCCGGCCGGATGCAGGACGAGCCGGGCATCGTCGCCGACTTCCCGTGGCGGCCGCGAACGAAGGCCCGGCGGGCGAGTGGCGGAGTGGGCGGGCCTAATACAGACGAGGTCCATCTCCGGATCGAGGATCACCGCAGGCGCGCCGAATCCGAGGACCACCGAGGTCGCGCCCGTCGGCAGACGAACCCCGGCGAGGCCGAGCCCGACGCTGCCGGGGCCGCGCCGATCCACGGTGAGAAGGTCCACATTCCCTGGCCTCGCCGTGCGCTCGCCGGCGTCGCCGCCGCGGCGCTGAGCGCCTGGCTCGTTCGTCACGCTCCCGGCTCCTCGCCGGCGCCGGCGGCGGCGACGGCGTTCGTGGCTGGGATCCTCGTCGCGGCGCTGCCCCGTGCCGGCTGGCTGGCGCTGACCGCGTTCATGGCGACCGGCCTGATCACGCACTCCCACGCCGGCGGGGCGCTGCTGCTCGTCGCCGGCGCGCTCATCCCGGTCGTCCTGTCACCCCGTGACGGCCCGGCCTGGCCGCTCGCCGCAGGCGCCCCGGCGCTCGGCGCGATCGGTCTCGCGGGAGCGTGGCCGGCGCTCGCCGGACTCGCTGCTCCCGCCTGGCGCCGCGCGATGCTCGCCGCCACCGGCTGGTTGTGGCTGGCCCTGTTCCGCGGGCCGTACACCTCGTCGATCGACCCGCCCGCCCACCACGTGTTCGCACAGCTGCTCACGGTCGGCACGCTCGCGGGCGCCGCGGTCTGGGCGGTCGCGGCGATCGTGCTCCCGTGGGCGGGAATCCGGCGCTCGCCCGCGCTCGAAGCGGCGCTGCTCGCGGCCTGGGCGGCGGCGCTGGCGCTGGCCACGATCGCGGCGGCCAAGATCGGCGCCTCAGATCTCCGTCTGACCGCAGGGGCGGCGGTTGTCGGCGCCCTCGTCGCTGTGCTTGTGGCGCTTGTCACGAGGCGCACCGGGAGTCGGCTGGGGGGCGCGAGGTGGGCGAAAGATTGCACGCCGACCGCGTAGCATGGAACTCCGGCAAATCCCGCGAAACCCTGCCGGCGACGGGACGTCGCCGCGCACCGATGAGCGTTCTGAAGAGTCTGGAGAACAAGATCGCAGGCCTGGTCGAGGGCACGTTCAGCCGCGCCTTCCGGTCCGAGGTCCGCCCGGTGGAGATCGCCCGCAAGCTCGCCCGCGAGATGGAGGAGCACAAGTCGTTCTCGGTCTCGCGAACGTATGCGCCGAACGAGTACCGCGTGTTCCTGTCCCCGCGCGACCGCGACCGCTTCGCGGGCTACGAGTCAGCGCTAACAGCCGAGCTTGCCGGGTATCTGCTCGAGCATGCGCGCCGGGAGCGGTTGACCTTGCTGTCACGACCCGTGATCGAGTTCGAGACCGACGACCGGCTCGGACTGGGCGAGTTCGGGATCCAGACCCGGGTCGCGCAACCCGACGACGAGTCCGTCAGCGCGCCGCCCGAGCCCCAGTCCGGGCGCACGATGGTCTACAGCAACGCCGAGCGAGTGTCCGAACCGCTCGAGGAGCGAGGACGTGCCCGAGCGCAGAAGGCGCTGCTCCTCCTCGACGGCAAGCGGGTCGTGGTCGGGCCCGCGGGCGCGACGGTCGGACGCGGCCGTCAGTGCGATGTGATCTTGAACGATCCGAACGTGTCGCGCCACCATGCCGAGATCCGGCCCCGCGGGGGGTCGTGGGTGCTCACCGACCTCGGCTCGACGAACGGTTCACAGCTCAACGGTCGTCGCATCGACGGCTCGGAGGTGCTGCGCGCCGGCGACGAGATCGAGCTCGGCGAGTCGGTCATGACGTTCACGCTGGAGTAGCGCCTCGCGATGCTTGCCCCCGTTTCGGTAGGTCTGAAGTTCGGCTTCCTTATCATCCTCTACCTGTTTCTCATGTGGGTGGCGTGGAGCGCGATGCGCGATCTGCGCCGTGGGCGGGGTGGCGCCGTGCGCGGCGAGGAGCCCGCCGCCTACGACGCCACCGGCATGTATTCGGCGTCGAGCGGTCTCGGGGATCTCGGCGCCGACGGCTTCGAGCCGCGCTTGACAGTCGAGCGCGCCCCGGGCCACGAGACCGGCAGCGCGTATGAAATTCCCAACCAGGGCGCTACTCTCGGCCGCGGAGACGTCGAGATCAGGCTCGACGATCCGTTCGCCTCCGCGCACCACGCCCGCATCTCGCGGGAGGGTCACGTCGTCGTGATCGAGGACCTCGGATCCACCAATGGGACCTACCTGAACGAGGAGCCACTGAACGGCCCCCAGCCGCTGCATCCCGGCGACCGGATCCGGATCGGTGACTGCGAGTTCTCTTACGAGCAATGACGATCGAACCTGCCAACGAGTCCGCATGAGCATGCTGCGCGCGGCGGATACAACCTGCAAGACGGACACCGGCCGCCAGCGGCGGGACAATGAGGACAGCGCGTTCGCGCGCGCTCCCGTATTCGTGGTCGCCGATGGGATGGGCGGCGCCCAGGCCGGCGAGGTTGCCTCGCGGATCGCCGTGGAGGCGTTCGAGCAGGGCCTGCCCGACTCCGGCAGCCCGGAGGAGCGTCTGGCCGAGCGGGTACGCGAGGCAAACGCGCAGATCTACGAGCTGTCGCGGGCGGACCGCGGCCGCGCCGGGATGGGGACGACCCTGACCGCCGCCTACGTCGACGACACCCATGTGGCGATCGCTCACGTCGGCGACAGCCGCGCCTACCTGTTCCGCGACGGGTCCCTCCAGCGCCTGACCCAGGACCACTCGCTCGTCGACGAGCTCGTCCGGCGCGGGAAGCTCACCGAAGAGCAGGCGGCCGAGCATCCGCAGCGGTCGATCATCACGCGCGCGCTCGGGCCCGAGCCCGACGTCGAGGTCGACACCTGGACGTATCCGGCGCGCGCCGGCGACGTCATCCTGCTGTGCAGCGACGGGCTCACCTCGATGATCTCCGAGGAGCGGGTCAAGGAGATCCTCGCCGAGCACGACAGTCTCGACGTCGCGGCCGATGCGCTGATCCGCGAGGCGAACGAGGCGGGCGGCCGCGACAACATCACGGTCGTGCTGTTCCGGCTCGAGGAGCTCGGCACAGACGACGCCGGCGGTGAGGAGACGATGGTCGGGGTCGCGGTGCCGCGCGACGCGATCGCCGCCCACAACGAAGAATCGGACCGCTCGGGGGCGACCGTCGTGGCCGTGGCGCCCCCGCCCACGCGCTCGACCGCGCAGCGCATCTCGCCGGCTCCGCCTCCGGGCACGCGCCGCCTCGAGCCCCGGCCGCCCGCGACCGTCAAGCGCGAGCGCCGCTTCGCCACGCCCGTCGCGGCCTTCCTGGCGACGGCGATCGTCCTCGGGCTGATCCTCGCGGGCGGCTACCTGGCCAGTCGCCAGCTCTACTTCCTCGGGACGAATGCCCAGGGAATCGTCACGGTGTACCGGGGGCTGCCGTTCGACCTGCCGTTCGGGGTGCCGCTGTACGAGACGTATTACGTGTCGGGCGTGCCGGCCTCGGTCGTGCCCGCAGCTCGTCGCGGCCAGCTCCTGAACAACGACCTGCGCTCACAGTCGGATGCGACCTCGCTGGTGATGGACCTCGAGCAGGGAAAGATCTCGCCGTGAGGTGTCTAGTTGGGGGCGGGGCGCCGCGAGCCAGAACAGGAGCGCCGCGGTGAGCGCCCGCAACCGAGAGCTCCTCGGCCTGATCCCGGCATCGCTGCTCGTCACCGCGGGCTTCGCCGGCGTGTTCATCCAGCGCTCGAACGCGCTGTCGAACGTGTCGCTGACCTACGGCGCGCTGTTCCTCGGGCTGTGCATCGCCGCCCACGTCTTCGTCCGGATCACGCTCCCGCGCGCGGACCCGTACATGTTCCCCCTGGTGGCGGTGCTGGCCAGCTTCGGGCTCGTGATGATCTACCGGATCGACCCGACGCTGGCTCGCCAGCAGGCGCAGTGGTTCGTGCTCGGGCTGGTCCTGTTCGCGGCCACGATCCTCCTGTTCCGCGACTACCGCAAGCTCGAGCGCTACCGCTACGTGATCGTGTTGGTCTCGCTCGGGCTGTTGGTGCTCCCGCGGCTTCCCGGCATCGGCTACGCCGCGAACGGCGCGTATCTCGGGGTCCGGATCCCCGGACTGTTCGTGTTCCAGCCGGCGGAGTTCGCGAAGATCGGTCTGGTCATCTTCCTCGCCAGCTACCTGCGTGATACGCGGCAGGTGCTGGTCCAGGGCGGCCGGCGCTTTCTCGGGATCACGTTCCCGCCGCTCAAGCAGTTCGGACCGGTGGTCGTCATCTGGGGGCTGGCGATGGCGACGCTGGTCGTGCTGAGCGACACCGGCTCCTCGGTGATGTTCTACGGCGGGTTGCTGGCGATGCTGTACGTCGCCACCAACCGGCTGTCGTTCGTCGTCATCGGCCTGATCGCGGCGGCGGTCGGGTTCTGGTACCTGGGCACCCATATTCCCCACATCCACGCCCGCGTAGAAACCTGGCTGCACCCGCTGAACCCGCGGCTGTACCACGCGCCGCTCGGCAGCTATCAGGTGGCCAACTCGATGTTCGCCCAGGCGGCCGGGGGGATGTTCGGGCAGGGCTTCGGCCAGGCGGCGCTGACCCTGCCGAACGGCGGAGCACTGTTGCCGGCGCCCCAGACCGACATGGTCTACGCCGTCATCACCGACGAGCTCGGACTGTTCGGCGCCGTGGCCGTGCTGATGACCTATCTGCTGTTCGTCGCCCGTGGTTTCAAGACCGCGATGCTGGCGCGGGACTCGTTCTCGACGCTGCTGGCCGTCGGGCTCAGCGCGATGTTCGCGCTGCAGGTGTTCGTGATCGTCGGCGGCGTCACGCGCGTGATCCCGCTGACCGGCGTGACCCTGCCGTTCATCTCCTACGGCGGGTCGTCGATCCTGGCGAACCTGGTATTGCTGGCGCTGCTGCTGCTCGTCTCCGACCGTGCTCGGAGGCCGGAGTGAACGCCCCGATCGTGCGCCTGTTCGGGGTGATCGTGCTGCTGTTCGCGCTGCTCGTCGTGTTCACCTCGCGGTGGACGGTGTTCGAGGCATCCTCACTCAACGACAACTCGCTCAACGTGCGCACGCTGCTCGACGAGCTGAGGATCAAACGCGGGCAGATCCTCGCCGCCGACGGCACCGTGCTCGCCAAGTCGGTGCCCGCGGCCGGCGGAACGTGGAGCCGCACGTATCCGCAAGGGCGCCTGTTCGCCCAGCCGGTCGGATTCTCGATCGCCGCCAAGGGCGAAGCCGCCGGACTCGAGCAGTCCGCCGGTCCCGACCTACGTGGCGTGCAGACCGGCCTGAGCTCGATCTTCGGCCAGCTCAGCCCGCGCCCGGTCGGCGACGACGTGCACACCACGCTCGATCCCAACGGGCAGCGCGCCGCGCAACAGGCGCTCGCGGGGCGAGCGGGCTCGGTGGTCGCGCTCGATCCGAGCACCGGCGCGGTCAAGGTCATGTACTCGAACCCGGGATATGACGACAACGACCCGCCGTCGAAGAACAGCGTCACCGACACCACGTTCAACCGGGCCACCCAGGGCGCCTACGCCCCGGGCTCGACGTTCAAGATCGTTACCGCGACGGCGGCGATCGACAGCGGCAAGTACACCCCCGACTCCCTCATCAACGGGAACTCTCCGATCCTCGTCTCCGGGGTGCCGCTGGCCAACGACGGGAACCAGGACTGGGGGCTGCAGACGCTCACGACCGCGATGACGTTTTCGATCAACACGATCTTCGCTCAGGTCGCCGAGCACGTCGGGCGCCCGACGATGACCGACTACATGAAGCGGTTCGGCTTCTACTCCAAGCCCCCGCTCGACTTCCCCCCGTTCGAGCTGAACACGAGCAAGCCGGTCGCTCCGAACGGACGGCCGTACCCGCCCGGAAGCCCGAATGAGGACATCGGCCGGATCGGGATCGGCGAAGGCGGAATGCAGGTCACCCCGCTGCAGATGGCGATGGTCGCCGCGGCGGTGGCCAACGGCGGCACGCTGATGACACCGCATTTGATCGACCGCGTCGTCGATCAGGACGGCCGCACCGTCAGGACCACCCACCCGTCCGTCTACAGCCACGTGATGAAGCCGTCCACAGCGGCCGAGGTAACCAAGATGATGGAGAAGGTGGTCGAGGAAGGGACCGGCACCGCGGTCCAGCTCGGCGGGATCAGCGTCGCCGGCAAGACCGGAACGGCGGAGATCGGCGCCAGTGGGTCGAACCTGACCCAGCCGGCGTTCGTCGCGTTCGCGCCAGCGGATCACCCGAAGATCGCGATCGCGGTTAATGTCGACATTTCAAATGGCGGCTTCGGCGGCACGGTCGCGGCCCCGATCGCGAAGGCCGTGCTCCAGGCCCTTCTGGTGAACGGTGGGTGATGGCAGGACTCGGCCCGGGCACGATCGTCGACAGCCGGTACAGGCTCGTGTCGCGGCTGGGCGCCGGCGGGATGGCCGACGTGTACCTGGCCGAGGATGAGCAGCTCGGTCGCAAGGTCGCGCTGAAGCTCCTCTACCAGCGATTCGCCGAGGATCCCGGGTTTGTCGAGCGCTTCCGTCGCGAGGCCCAGGCGGCCGCCGGCCTGCAGCACCCCAACGTCGTCAGTGTGTACGACCGCGGGTCGTTCGACGGGACCTACTACATCGCGATGGAGTATCTGCCGGGCCGCTCGCTCAAGCAGGTGATCCGCGAGGAGGCGCCGCTGGATCCGGTCCGCGCGATCGACATCACGATCCAGATCCTGAAGGCCGCACGCTTCGCGCACCGGCGCGGCGTGATCCACCGCGACCTCAAGCCGCACAACGTGATCGTCGACGACGCCGACAACGCCAAGGTCACCGACTTCGGGATCGCGCGGGCGGGGGCGTCGGACATGACCGAGACGGGCTCGATCATGGGGACCGCGCAGTACTTGTCCCCCGAGCAGGCGCAGGGCCATGCCGTCAGCGCCGGCTCGGATCTCTACTCGATCGCGGTCGTCCTGTACGAGATGGTCACCGGGCGCGTGCCGTTCGATGCCGAATCAGCGGTGACGATCGCGCTCAAGCACGTGTCCGAGGCCCCCCCGCCCCCGACGGTCGTCAATCCGAGCGTTCCGCCCGAGCTCGAGCGGGTCGTGATGTGGGGGTTGAACAAGAACCCGGTCGACCGTCCAGCGAACGCCGACCAGTTCATCGATGCGCTCGAACAGGCCAAGGCCGCGATCCTGTCCGGCGCGCGGGGCGAGCGCACGGCGAGCATGCCGGCGCTGGCCGGGGTCGCGGCCGGCCGGTACGCGCAAGCCGCGGCGCTGACGGCTCCGCCGGCGGCCTCTGCGCCGGCCCGGGGCGACACGCTCGGCGGCGTCGTCGTCGGCCCGTTTCCCGACGATGAGCACCCGCCCGAGCGTCGCCGGATCTGGCCGTGGGTGCTGCTGGTCATCGCGCTTCTGTGCCTCGTCGGCGGTGGCGTGGCCGCATACCTGCTCACCCGTCCGACCAAGCTGGTGGTGCCGGCCGTGACCGGGGAGCCGTTCAGCGTCGCCCAGGCGCGGCTCCAGAACGACGGATTCAACGTGAACCAGATCCAGCTCACCAGCCAGAAGAAGGCCGGGACCGTCATCGCTCAAGATCCCGGGGCCGGCGCCAGGGTCAAGAAGGGCGCGACGGTCGCGCTGAACGTCTCGACCGGGCCCGGCAACGCCACAGTCCCATCGGTGGTGGGCGAGTCGCTGAACGAGGCGAAGTCGGCGATCCAGACTGCGAACCTGAAGGTGGGGCGGATCGAGCACCAATCGAGCACGACGGTGAACGAAGGTCAAGTGATCGGGACCAGCCCGCCGGCCGGCGCCAACCCAGGGGTGAACACGCCGGTGACGATCATCGTCTCGACCGGCCTGCCGCCCGTGAACGTGCCCGACGTGACCAGCGAGACCGTCGGTCTGGCGAAGGCGCAGCTGCAGGGGTCGCCGGGTCAGTTCGTGGTCACGATCGCGGAGGAGGTTTCGAGCACGACCGCGCCCGGGACCGTGATCAGTCAGAGCCCGGTCGGCGGCACCTCGGTGAAGCCGGGCTCGACGATCAGCCTCGTCGTGGCCAAGGCCTCGCCGACGGTCGCCGTGCCGAGCGTCGTCGGCAGCCGGCGGGGAGCGGCCGAGGCCGCGCTCGGCGCCGCCGGGTTCCCTGCGACCGTGCAGAGGATGGACGTGACCACCAAGAGCCAGGGCGGAATCGTGCTCAGCGAGAGCCCGAGCGCGGGCACGATGGTCAAGAAGGGCACGACGGTGACGATCGTCGTCGGCCACTATGTAGCGCCCACGCCGACCACTACGACGACCACGACCGCCCCCACGACAAGCACCTCCACGACAGGCACGTCCACTAGCGGCACGACCACCACCAGCACGACGACCACCTCGACACCGTGAAGCCCGTTCGCGTCGCGGTACTCGGAGGGGGCCGCTCCTCCGAGCATGAGGTATCGCTCGCCTCGGCCGCCTCGGTCCGGGAGGGCTTGGTCCAGGCCGGTCACGTGCCGATCGCGATTGAGATCGGCCGCGACGGGGTGTGGCGCAGAGATGGCGCCACTGTGGCGGTCGAGCCGGGCCGCGGCTTCCACGGCGTCGACGTCGTGTTCCCGGTCCTGCACGGACCGTTCGGCGAGGACGGCACCGTTCAAGGCCTGCTCGAGTGCCTGGACGTTCCCTACGTCGGCGCCGGCGTGCTCGCCTCCGCGCTGTGCATGGACAAGGTGATGTTCAAGGAACTCATGGCTCATGCGGGGCTGCCGCAGGTTCAGTACCGCGCGGTCCGGGCCGAGGCGTTCGCGTCCGAGCGCGAACGCGCGCTCGGCGATCTGCGCGCGCTCGGCCTGCCCGTCTTCGTCAAGCCGGCGCGGCTCGGGTCCTCAGTGGGGATCGTCCGCGCCCCCACCGAGGCGGAGGTGCCGGCGGCGCTCGAGACGGCGTTCGACCACGACCCGCTGGCGATCGTCGAGGCGGCGGCGAGCGGCCTCGAGGTCGAGTGCTCGGTGCTCGGCGGCAGCGACCCGATCGCGTCCGAGCCCGGGGAGATCGTGCTCGCGAAAGGGGAGTCGGGCTGGTACGACTACGAGGCCAAGTACTCGCCTGGCGGGATGCAGCTGATCGTTCCCGCCCGCGTGCCCGAGCGCGTCCGGGAACGCATCCAGGAGGTCGCGATCAGCGCGTTCGTGCGGACGGGTTGTTACGGCCTCGCGCGAGTCGACTTCTTCATCGAGGGCGAGCGCGTGCTCCTCAACGAGCTCAACACGATCCCGGGGTTCACCAGCACCAGCGTGTACGCGGCGCTGTTCGAGGCCAGCGGGATCCCGTACGCCGAACTGCTCGACCGGCTCGTCGGGCTGGCGCTCGAGCGCCACGCGGCGGAGCGGCACCTCCGGCACTGAACGGAGCGCGCGGCGGCCACACTGGTCACGCTGCCGCGGATGTCCGAGGTCGAGTCAGTCGCCGTCGTCGGCGCCGGATTCATGGGGACCGGCATCGCCGAGTGCGTCGCGGTCGCGGGGATCCCGGTGATCGTCCGGGGACGTGGACGAGGCCGCGCTCGCCCGCGCCGGCCAGCGGCTCGACGCCTCGCTCGCTCGCGCGGGTTCGCGGGGGGAAGCTGGACGCGGCGGCGGCACAGGCCACGCGCGACCCCTGACCGGGAGCCTGCGATCGCCGAGGCCGTGTCCGACGACGCGACCGTCGCCTCGAACACCTCCTCGATCCCGATCGCTCAGCCCGCGCAGGCGATCCGCAACCCGGACCGGATGCTCGGCCTGCATTTCTTCTCGCCGGTGCCGGTGATGATGCTGGTTCAGGTCGTGGTTGCGCTCGATACGAGCGAGCGAAGCAGTTCGTCGAACGGCTGGGCAGGCGACCGTCGAGACCAAGGACCGCTCGGGCTTCATCGTGAACATGCTGCTGGTCCCGTACCTGATGGCCGCGGTCCGGATGTACGAGGACGGCTTCGCCTCGCGCGACGACATCGACGACGGGATGAAGCTCGGCTGCGGCACCCGATGAGACCGCTGACCCTGTCGGACTTCATCGGGCTGGGCGTGCCGTACGCGATCGGCGCCTCCCTGTACGACGAGTTCAAGCGCGACGAGTGCGCGCCGCCACCACTGCTCAAGCGGATGGTCGCGAGCGGCCGGCATGGTCGTAAGTCCGGGCGCGGCTTCTACGACTACCCGAGCTGAGGCGGTCGGGTCACCCGGACAGCTTGTACAGCACCACCTCGTTGATGTAGGCGATCATCTGGCCGGGGGGCAGCGAGGTGATCCACACGAGGTAGTAGCGGTAGCCGGTCTTGGGCGTCTGGAGCGGGATCGGCTGCTGTCGCTTGACCGACGCGAGCTGCGTGAGCTGGGTCCACCCCCCGGGCCCGGACGTGAACACCGCGGGGTCGGGGGGAGAGTTGCTGCCCCAGATCTGCACGCTCCACCCGGGCGACTGGGTGAAGATCTCGATCTCGCGCGCCTGAACCGATTTGTTCGTGTCCACGTACAGCCCGACGCCGGGCTTGCCGAGCTCGCCCGAGTAGTAGTGCTCGGTCGGCCACGCGGTGTTGAGGTTCCCGTCCACCGCGAGGCCGTCGTCGGCCGGATTCTGCGTCTTGGGCCCGCTCAGCGCATCGGGGTTGTAGTCCTGCGCTCCGGCGAGTCTGATCGGGGTCAGATGGGGGCTCGGCGGCGGCGCGGCCAGCTTCGGAGCGCCGTGATGGGTCCTGGTCGCGATCCACGCGATCACCCCGCCGACCAGCGCCAGCGCGATCACGAGGAGGACCACGGCGCGAACCCGATGGCGGATCTGAAACGGGACGCGACGGCGGGTCTGGGACGGAAGCGTTCGCAGCACGTTCGTGACCTCGCCGGTGGCGCTCCCGGCGCGGGCGGCCTCGATCGCGAGCACATCCTCGAGGTCGGCGATCAGCTCGGCGTCGTCGGCATAGCGGTCCTCGACGCGCTTGGCGGTCGCGGTGTCGACGGTCGCGGCGAGCGCGGAGGACACCTCCGGGCGCTTGGTCTGCACGTCCGGGATCTCTTCGCGGACGTGCTTCATCGCCACCGCCACCTGGTTCTCGCCCCGGAACGGGACCTCGCCGGTGAGCATCTCGTAGAGCACGATGCCGAGTGAGTAGAGGTCCGACTGACCGGTCACGGCGCGGCCGAGGGCCTGCTCGGGCGAGAC
>Ga0335078_10003165_pt1 | contig 24549 bp, 36 predicted proteins | sample Lox_Sample_32_FD_206711 | JGI IMG/M metagenome (GOLD analysis project Ga0335078, IMG submission 206711) | Soil microbial communities from Loxahatchee National Wildlife Refuge, Florida, United States - Lox_Sample_3.2 | ecosystem: Environmental > Terrestrial > Soil > Wetlands | place: USA... | reverse complement strand
ACCCGATTGTCCTGACCTCAATTTGGTCTGAGCGTTTGGCCATGTAAACGCCATGGCAACGAAAACCATGTCGCTGGTGCCGGGCGCAACGGGGCGCGCCCCCGCGCACCGGTGACCGTTTGGGAACCGTTTGGAACCTGTCGCGGGTTTCGCAGGCTCCCCGCAACTGAGATTGAGAGCCGCCGGGCTCTACTGCTTGTGTGGCGGCCCGAATCGAAAGGCGGTATCTCGAAGGGACATGCACGAACGACTGGATGGCGCCGGGCCGCATGTGCGGCAGCTTCGTTCCCGTTCCGCGTCGACCAAGGTGCCGTAGACGATGCCGCGGCCCTCGGCGCCGACGTAGACGCGGCCGTAGACCCGCGGGTCGCCTGTGAGGTCGCCAAGCGCGCCGTATTGGTGGCGGCCATCGTCGATGCGCGTCCAACTCGCGCCCGTGTCATCGGAGCGGAAAATCCCATACACGCCGGCCACCGTCCCGACCGCGTATACGGCCGGGTAGGAGGCGTCCGGGGCGGCCATCCCGAGCCCGACCAGGGGCGCGGCGTCAAGCGAGGCGAGCCTGGCGAAGCTCGCTCCGGAATCCGTGGAGTGATACAGGCCCGCCGCCATCGGCAGCCAGATGTCGCCCTCGTGGCCCGCGACGGCTTTGAGCTGCGCTTCGGCCGACCAACCCGGGCTTCCCGCATCCTGCGGCAGCCCGGCCGCGGCCCCGACGAACGAAACGCCGCCATCCGTGCTGACAAACACGGTGCCGGAGCCGGGATCGTACCCGTAGAACTTGTTCGGGTTTACGCGATCCGACACGACGTGCAGTCCGGCGGGCGCGCCCGTGGAAGCGGTGAAGCTCGCGCCCCGATCGCGCGAGTAAGCCGGCAGAGTATCGCCAGCCGCCCAAATCACGGTTGCTCCATCGGCGGACACGGCGACCGCGGCGACATAGCCGTCGCCGGTTGGGCCCAGTCCCGCTCCCGGAGGAGTGGCCGCGAACGGCGACCAACTGGCGCCGCCATCGGCCGACCACGCGCCCGCGATGTGCCCCTGGTAATCCAGCAGGCCGACGCGCGCCATCAGGGCCGGGTTCGATTCGGCGAAATCCAGCGAGGCGACCTCGGTCATCACCGGGTTGAGGAATGGGATTGGAGAGATGCCCAGATCGTCGTGCCGGAAGCCGCCCAGGTCAGCCATCGCGCTCAGCAAGTGTGCACCCGAGGGCGGGCTCACGACGTGGTGCAGCACCGTCTCTTCCACGCCGTTTGCTCCCACCACCCAATGCGTGAGTTCGCCGAAATCGAGGTTGGTGAGATCGTTCGTCTCCCAGACAGAGAAGCCGTTGCTGTACAGCGCGTGGTTCGAATCGAAGGGATCGATCCCAATCGAGGAGTTCCACACGCCGAACTGCGTCCCGTAATAGTCGAGGAAAGGCGACAGCGACGTGTCCCTGACCGAGTCGCCCCGCAAGCTTTTCCAGTGGCCGCCACCATCCGTGCTGCGGAAGATGTCGTCCCCCTCCGACCAGCGGTCCCACGTGGCGACCATGACCGTTCCATTGCGCTGGGCGTCGACGCCGACGCCGCAGTAGCCGTACCCGAGGACGTTCTGCGTATCCGGAGGCGTGATGTCGGTCCAGGCTCCCGTGCTGGTGTCGAGCCGGTAGATGGCGCCGTCGGTCACCCCGTCGAGCGTCCCCACATTGTTATAGGTGATATACAACAGGCCGTCGGGGCCGAGTGCGCAGCGCATGGGCCGCGGCGTCGACCCGTCGCTCAGTTGGGTAGGCTGGCCGGGAATCTGCTGCCAGGTGGCCCCGTCGTCAAGCGAGCGAAAAACGCCCCCGGTGTAGGCGCCCACATAAATGGTCCCGCTATGCGCGGTGTCGAACCGGACAAACATCAGACCCATTAAATCGGCCGTGCTGGCGATCGGGAACGTCGCCGACTGGCTCCAGGTTGAGCCGAAATCCGAGCTCAGCCAGAGGCCGTTTTCGTGGCTGCCGAGATACAGTTCGTTGGGCTTGAATGGATTGACGGCGAGACGCTCGCCTCCCTGCTGGCCATAGTCGTCGTTCGCCCCCAACTTGAAGGGAAGATCGACGCGCCGGAACGTAGCGCCCTGGTCGGTCGAGATCAGAATCGCGCCATAGCCCGGCGACGACGATTCGATGTACATCCCCGCGGCGAGGTAGACGCGCCGCGCGTCTGAGGGATCGAGCGCGATGCTCTCGATTCCCATCAACCCCCAGTCCTGGTTCGTGCCCCCCAGCCAGTCCGTCAGTGGAGTCCACGGTTCAGCCTCCGCAGACCGGCGATAGGCTCCGCCCACGTTGGTGCGCAAGTAGCTAAGTCCCGGCTGGGCGGAATGAAAGTAAACGCTGGGTATGAAACCGCCGGCGACGATCTTGACGCTTTGCCAGGCGTAACCGCAGGGGGTGGGTGACGCCCGGTCGGGTGATACGCCTGGGTCAGCCGGCGCCTCGCGATCCGCGCGAGCGGACGGGGGAGGGTGCGGCGCGGACGAGCGCCCTTCGATAACGACAGCGTATCCGTCTTCCGCGGACGCCTGCGCGTTACCGCCCGCCGCCAGATAAGAAACCGCCGAACCGAGAATAGCCAGCGCCCATCGACCCAACATACACGCGACCGCCTCTCATCGGGCAGCGGGACGGAGCCGTGCAGTCCGTTTTCGGCAACTCATTGTAGGCTCCCTCACGGTGCGCGTCAACGCATCTCATCGGCGCCCATGCTAATGAGGGAACTTCATCCCGGCCGCAGCGATCGTTGATTCCCGCGGAATGCAGGTTTTGGCCTGGTCAGGCCGGCCGTCCGGCAAGCGCTTGGGCAGCCTGCATCGCCGCGATTCGCTCCTCCATTTGCCTGCTGAGGTGCGGCGTGATGCCGAGCATCCGTTCAACCACCATCAACTGCCCGCGGTGATGCATCTCGTGTTCCTTGGGTGCGATCAGCATTTCGAAGCGTGATTTCGCCCGCGGCTCCATCCCCTCCGGGTACTCGACCTGCTCACCTAAAAAGGCTTCCGACGCGCCTTCCAGAACCTTGGCGTACTTCTCGCCCTCGCTGCGCAACAGTTCCAGCACCTGCGCCTTGGTGCGGGGCGCGCTCACTTCCGCTTCCAGCGTGTTTCGAAACCCGAAGAAATCGAAGCCGACCAGCGTGCTGCGGCGCTCGACCGCGTGAATCTGCTCCTGCACGCGCGACATCACGGCCACATGCACGAGCGTCTCCGCGACCGAGCGGCAGCCCGCCGCCGGCCGGAACCCGTATTTCTCTTCCGGAATCTCCTCGGCAATTTGGATCGTATTATTGCGCACCGTGCGGAACGAACGCGCGAGTTCTTTTCCCCCGTAATAAGTCATGATTGGCTTCTCCTTCCTGAGTGACTTCGTGACCTGTCGAGCGTACCTTCCCGCCGCCATAAGGAAAATCGGGAAGGCCCGGGAACACGGGAGCTTTAGCCGGCCGCCCCCGGCGCGGCCACCCCGCGTTGCTTGCGATGACCCCTCCGGACACACGTATGAAAGCCGCGGCCGCTCGTTCAATCCCGCCACGGCCTTCGGCTTCGCAGCACAACGGGCGAGCGCTATTCTTTCTCGCCCTTCTCTTCCCTCTCGCCTTCTTCCGGTTCACGGCCTGCCTGGCGGGCCTTCAGGCGCTCTTCACGCCGCTTGGCGCGGTCGGCGGCGCGCTTGACGAGTTCGGAACCTACTAACTCGATCATCGCCACCTCGGCTCCATCGCCCTTGCGCGGGGCAAGCCGGGTGATGCGGGTGTAGCCGCCATTGCGCTGACCGAAGCGCGTGCCCAGCGTATCGAAGAGCTTCTTCAGCGACTTCGGCGTGCGCAGCACCATCGCGGCCTGGCGGCGCGAGTGCAGCGTGTCCTGTTTGGCGAGCGTGATCATCTTCTCGACCAGCGGACGGACCGCCTTGGCCTTGGGAACCGTAGTCACCACGCGCTCGGTTTCGATCACGCTGGTGCAGAGACTGCGCAGCAGCGAGTTGCGGCTGTCCACCGGCCGCTTGAGTTTGGATCCGCCGACCCTGTGTCTCATGTCTTATTCCCCAACCTGGTCCTGAAGATCCTCATCGGGACCGTAGTCGCCCGTGGGCACGGCCGATTGCGGCGGCGTCACCAGCCTGCCGTGCGCGTCGATCCGCATGCCCAGCGACAGCCCCATGTTAGCCAGGATTTCCTTGATTTCGTTGAGCGATTTGCGGCCGAAGTTCTTGGTCCGCAACATTTCGGCTTCCGTCTTCTGCACCAGCTCGCCGATCGTTTGAATATTGGCGTTCTTGAGGCAGTTGTAAGAGCGCACGCTGAGCTCGAGCTCCTCGACCGAGCGGTTGAGCATCTCGCCCATCTTGTCGAGGCCGCGCTCGGCGATCTCCTCGGCCTGCTCCGGCGTCTCCTCGAAGTTGATGAAGATCGTCATGTGGTCTTTGAGGAGCTTGGCGGCGTAGCCGACCGCGTCCTGCGGCGAAACCGCGCCGTTGGTCCACACTTCCAGAGTCAGCTTGTCGTAATCGGTCATTTGGCCGAGACGCGCGGCCTCCACCTGGAAAGTCACCTTGCGGACCGGCGAATGGACCGAATCGATGGGAATGTAACCGAGCGCCAGGTCCTCATCGAAATTCTTGTCGGCGCTGACGTATCCGCGGCCGGCGCGAAGCCGCATTTCAATCTGCAGCTTGCCTCCTTCGCTGACCGTGGCGATGTGGACGTCGCGGTCGAGCACTTCCACGTCCGCGTCGGTTTCGATCTGGCCGCTGCGCACCGGGCCGGGGCTTTCCACGTCGAGACGCACCGTCTTGACCGCGTCCCCGCTGAGCTTGAAGGGGATCTGTTTCAGGTTGAGGATGATATCGGTGGCGTCCTCCACCACCCCGGGAATCGGGCTGAATTCATGCTCGACGCCTTCGATGCGCACGGCGGTGATGGCCGCGCCTTCAATCGAGCTCAGCAGCACGCGCCGCAAGCTGTTGCCGATGGTGGTGCCGAAGCCGCGCTGGAACGGCTGGGCGGTGAACATGCCATACCGCTCGGTGAGAGTTTCGGTGTTGGCGACCAATCGTTTCGGTTTCTGAAATCCCTTGAACATTCGGAGTCCTCAAGTTTTGGGCCGGGTTGCCACCGAGCGCCCGCGCCGGACCACCCGTCGCGCCGCGCCCGGAGCCCAGGCCCCTGATCCCTTATTTCGAGTAGAGCTCAACGATGAGCTGCTCATTCAACTGAATCTGCACCAGGTCGGCGCGCTGCGGGAGCGCGGTAATCCGGCCGGTTAAGCCTTCCCGGTCGACATCGATCCAATTCGGCGCCGGAGCGTGCGCGGTGGCGTCGCGGGCGGCGAGGATGGTCGCGTTCTTCTTGCTCGCTTCGCGCACCGAGACGACATCGCCCGGCTTGACCACAGCCGATGGAATGTTGCACTTGCGGCCGTTCAGGTCGATGTGTCCGTGACGCACGATCTGGCGAGCCTGGTTGCGGCTGGTGCCGAACCCCATGCGGTAGATCACGCTATCCAGGCGCCGTTCGAGCGCGCCCATCAGGTTTTCGCCGGTGATGCCTTTGGTCTGCGCGGCTTTCTCGTAAGCATTGCGGAACTGGCGCTCGAGGACGCCGTAAATGCGGCGCACCTTTTGCTTCTCGCGCAACTGGAGGCCATAGCCGACAATCTTCGGTTTGCGATCCTTGCCGTGCTGCCCGGGAACAAAATTGCGTTTTTCGATCGCGCATTTTTCGCTGTGGCAGCGCTCACCCTTAAGAAACAGTTTCATGCCCTCGCGCCGGCACTGCCGGCAAACCGGGCCGATATATCTTGCCAAGTTTTTGTCCTTACCTTTCTTCTTTCCAGGTGCGGTTTACAGCCCGGCACAAAGGGCAGCCCGGGCCTTCTTCCCGCTTACAGCGCCGGCATTGGCCGCCGGACATGGGCTGGGCATGCCCGGCCCTGCGGCGTAATCTCGATCCGCCGCCCATCAAACCCTTCTCTTCTTCGGCGGACGGCAGCCGTTGTGCGGAATCGGCGTCACATCGCGGATGGTACGAACGTCGATCCCCGCGGTCGATAACGCGCGCACCGCCGATTCGCGGCCGGAGCCCGGGCCGCTGACGCGCACTTCGACCGTTCTCAGGCCGCTCTCGGTAGCCTTGTTCGCGGCCGTCATCGCCGCCTGCTGCGCGGCGAAGGGAGTGCCCTTGCGGGAACCGCGGAAGCCCAGCGAACCGGCGCTGGACCAGGAAATGGTGTTGCCTTCCTGATCGGCGATGGTCACGATCGTGTTGTTGAACGTCGCCTGGATGTGCACGATGCCGGTATGGACGACGCGCTTTTCCTTTTTCTTGAAGCTCTTTTTCTTGCCGGTCTTGACTGGTGCTTTCGCCATAACTATGTTTTCGCCGACGCTTTCTTCTTATTCGCCACCGTTCCGCGGCGTGGTCCCTTGCGCGTGCGCGCGTTGGTGTGGGTGCGCTGGCCGCGCACCGGAAGGCCGCGGCGGTGGCGCAAACCGCGGTACGAGCCCATCTCGATGTGACGCTTGATGTTCATCGAGACTTCCTTGCGGAGGTCGCCCTCGACGGCGCCCTCCTCTTCCAGAATGGTGCGCACTTTGTTGACCTCGTCTTCGGACAAGTCGCGCACTTTTTTGTCAAAATCAATGCCCGCCCGCGACAGCAGCGACCGCGACCGGGTACGGCCGATGCCGTAAATGTAAGTCAGCCCGATCTCAGCCCGCTTGGCAGGCGGCAGATCCACACCGGCAAGACGTGCCATATTTCTTCTCCCCTTATCCCTGTCTCTGTTTGTGTTTAGGGTTGACGCAAATGACCCGAACCACGCCTTCGCGATGGATCACCTTGCACTTATCGCAGATTTTCTTAACCGACGCTCGTACCTTCATGATGTTTGTCCCGCGGGCCCACTCGCGCCCGATTCCCGGCCGGGCATGCCCGGCCCCTGCAGCTTCCTGATAATTCTGCCCCGCCCGGGATCTTCGGGCGCCAACTCCACCTCGACCCGATCGCCCGGAACCAGCCGCACGAAATTCCTCTTCACCGCGCCCACGGCGTGCGCCAAAACCGGTTGCCCGGAATCCAGCTTCACGGCGTAAATCGCCGCCGGCCGCTCTTCCACCACGGTCGCCCTGGCTAATCGGCTCCCGCTCACGGCCGGGTCAGAACCCATGGGCCGTTCTCCGTGACCGCGATGCAGTGCTCGAAATGAGCCGAATTCGACCCGTCCCTGGTCACCGCCGTCCACTTATCCTTCAAAACCTGCGCTTCGGGCCGGCCCGCATTCACCATCGGCTCGACCGCCAGAACCATTCCCTCTTTCAGCCGCGGATTCTCGTTCTTGCGATCCACATAATTCGGGACCTGCGGTTCTTCATGGAGCTGTGTCCCGATGCCATGGCCCACATACTCCCGCACCACGGAAAACCCGTTCGATTTGACGTGGCGCTCGACGGTGCCGCACACATCAAAGAGCCGGTTGCCCGCCCGCACCTGATCGATGGCGAGATCGAGCGACTCCTGCGTCACGCGCAGCAGCTTCTTCGTCTCCTCGCTCACTTCTCCGATCGGCACGGTGATCGCGGAATCGCCATAGTAGCCGTCCAGCTTCACCCCGGTGTCGATGGAAACGATGTCGCCCTGCTTGAGCACCCGCTTTCCATTCGGCATCCCGTGAACGATTTCGCTGTTCACCGAAGTGCACAACACAAACTGATACGCTTCGCCGGCCGCAGGAACGTAATACCCTTTAAACGCGGGCTTGGCGCCGGCATCGGCGATCATCTTCTCGGCGACGGTTTCGAGCTCGAGGGTCGTCATCCCCGGCGCCGCCAGCTCCTTCAACTTTTGCAATATCCGCCAGACCAACAATCCGGCGTGCCGCATCTTTTCCAGTTCCGCGGCAGTCTTACGCACGATCATCCGTTTTCAACGCTCGACAGATCTCTTGGGACACGCGCTCGGGCGAGTCCTGGCTCCCATCCACTTCGATCATCCGAACGGCCGCCGACCGGTAGTAGTCCAGCACCGGCCGCGTCTGGTGCTCATAGGCATCCAACCGTTCGCGGATCACCGGTTCGCTGTCGTCCTCGCGAACCGCCAGTGTTTCTCCATCCAGATCGCAGACATTGTCCCGCTGAGGCGGTTTGAGAACGAGGTTATACAACGTGCCGCACCGGGGACACTGCCGGCGGCCCGTCAAACGGGCGATAACTATATTGTAATCAACTGCGAGGTGAATCACCACCTCGCGCACTTCGCGCGCTTCCAGCCACGCCCGCAGATGGCGGGCCTGGGGCAGCGTTCGCGGGTAGCCATCCAATATAAACCCTTGCTCCGCATCAGCTTCCGCCAGCCGGTGTTCCACCATCCCATTCACCAGCTCGTCGGCAACTAACAGGCCCGATTGCATCGCGGCGGCCGCGTTCGCCAAGTCGCCGTTTTGTCCTGTCCGTTGCCGCAACATGTCCCCGGTGGAGATATGGGGAACACGGAGGCACCGGGTCAATAGCTCCGCTTGCGTACCCTTGCCCGAACCGGGCGAACCGAACAGCACGACTGCCTTCAAACAACAACCTCCGCGCTCGCGGCCTGGCGAGACGCGCTCCACGATCTTTGCCCCGGTCAGAATGAGCTCCGCCGTCCGCGAATTCTCCCCGACCGCGGAGTGAAGCCTTCATAATGGCGCATCAGCAACTGCGCCTCAATCTGGTTGATGGTATCCATCGCCACCCCGACCACGATCAGCAGCGAGGTGCCGCCAAAATAGAACTGCACGTTCAATCCCTCCAGCAGGAAGCGGAGGTGCAAGTTCGTGAACGTGCGGTCAACCCAGTCGCCGACCAGCGCCAGGTGCTGCAGCTTGATCCCCGAGATCATCAGATCCGGAATCAGGCACAGAATCGACAGGTACAGGCCGCCCACCACGGTGATCTTGGTGAGAATCTCGTTCATGTAGTCGGCGGTATTGCGGCCCGGGCGAATGCCGGGAATGAACCCGCCATACTTACGCATGTTGTCGGCCGCTTCATTCGGGTTGAAAATGATCGAAACGTAAAAGAAACAAAAGAAAATGATGCCTGCCACGAAGAGCACGTAATAAAGGGGCTCGCCAAACCGGATAATCGCCAGCGTACTCGAGAGCCAGGCGCTGCTCTTCACGAACGGAATCGACATCAACTGTTGCGGAAACGCCAGCAGAGAGGAGGCGAAGATCACCGGAATCACGCCGCCGGCATTGACCTTGAGCGGCATGTGGGTCGATTGCCCGCCCATCACCCGCCGCCCCACCACCCGTTTGGCATATTGCACCGGGATGCGCCGCTCGCCACGCTCCACCAGCACGATGAACGCCACCACCGCAATCATCATCGCCAGGATGACGATCATCTGTAACGGGTTCCATTCATGCGTGATGAAGGTGTTGTAGTAGATGTTCTGTATGGCGCGCGGCAATCCCACCACGATGCCGGTGAAAATGATCAGCGACATGCCATTGCCCACGCCGCGCTCGGAAATCTGCTCGCCCAGCCACATGATGAACGCCGACCCGGTGGTGAGAGAAAGCACCGTGAGCAAAATGAAGCCGATTCCGGGGCTGATCACGATTCCCTGCCCCATCGACTGCAAACCGCCGGCAATGGTCGTGGATTGAATGACCGAGAGGATCACCGTCAGGTAGCGCGTCCATTGCGTGATCTTGCGCCGCCCCAGCTCGCCTTCTTTTTGCAGCTTTTCGAGCGTGGGGATAACCACCGTGAGCAGCTGGAGGATGATCGACGCGGTGATGTAGGGCATGATGCCCAGCGCGAAAATCGTCAGCTTGCGGATGTTGCCGCCGGCGAACATGTCGAAGAAGCCGAAAATAGTGCCTTGCTGCGAGCTGAAGAATTCCTGCCAACGCTGGACATTGATTCCCGGCGTGGGGATCTGGCCGCCCAGCCGGTACACGGCAAGCAGCCCCAGAGTGAACAGTACTCGCTTGCGAAGGTCCGGGACCCGGAACATGTTCGCAAACGCCTCGAATAGCTTCATGGTTGCCTTCGATTCCCGGCGCTCCTCAAGCCGTCGCGCCGATCACCTGCGCCTTGCCGCCAGCCTTGGCGATCTTCTCCGCCGCCGACTTCGAGAACTGGTGCGCTTCCACCGTGATCGCCCGCGTCAATTGGCCGGAGCCAAGAATCTTGAGCCCGTCGCCGAGCTTGTGAATCACACCCAGCGCAATCAGCCGGTCGGCATTGAACGCGTCGCCTTCCAGCTTGTCCAAACGCCCCAGATTGACGATGGCGAAGTGCCGCTTAAAGATGTTGGTGAAGCCGCGCTTGGGCAGGCGCCGGTGCAGCGGCATCTGGCCGCCCTCGAAACCGCGCTTCTGGCCGAAACCGCTAACCGCCTTCTGGCCCTTGTGACCGCGCCCGGAAGTCTTGCCTGTCCCCGAGCCCATTCCGCGGCCTATACGCTTCTTCAAGCGCGTTTGCCCGGCGGGGGGCTTTAGTCCGCTCAGATTCATTCGCTTCTCATCTCCTCACTGCCATGGCTCGCCTTTCGGCAATCAATCGACCACTGCCAAAAGATGCGGCACTTTGTTTACCATGCCGCGGAAGACCGCGGTATCGGGGCGCTCCACCACCTGGTTGAGCTTGCGCAGCCCCAGGCCTTTGACCACCCGCTTATGTTTCTCCGGGGTGCAAATCGGGCTGCGCACCAGTTTGATTTTGATTGTGCCCGCCATCAGAGTTTCTCCACCGCCACGCCGCGCAACTCCGCTACGGCGGAGCGGTCGCGCAGCGATTCGAGCGCCACGATCGTGGCCTTCACCACGTTGTGCGGGTTGCGCCGGCCGATCGACTTGGTGAGCACGTTGGGAACGCCGCAGGCCGAAATCACCGCCCGCACCGCGCCGCCGGCGATCACGCCCGTGCCCGCCGGCGCCGGTTTCAGCAGCACCTGGGAACTGGCGAACACCCCGAGCACCTGGTGCGCGATGGTGGTTTCCAGCACGTGAACCTTGCGCAGGTTCTTCTTGGCCGCCTCGATTCCTTTGCGGATGGCCGAAGGCACTTCCTTGGCCTTTCCTACACCGTAGCCAACCACCTTGGCCGAAGGGTCGCCGATCACTACCAGCGCGGAAAAACTGAGATTCTTGCCGCCCTTGACGACCTTGGTGACGCGGTTGATGGCAACCACCTGCTCTTTCAGGTTGAGGCTCGACGGATCGATCCGTTTAACAATCGCTCGCATTAGAACTCCAGTCCTGCTTCCCGGGCTGCGTCGGCCAGCGCCTTGATGCGCCCGTGATAGGCAAAGCCGCCGCGATCGAACACCACCCGCTTTACGCCCTTTTCCCTGGCACGCTGCGCGACCAGTTTGCCGATCGCCTTGGCAGCAGCCACGTTGCCGCCGCTGGTCTTGGCCTCTTTATCCACCGACGAAGCCGCCACCACGGTCTTGCCCTCGGTGTCGTCGATGATCTGCGCGTAGATGTGCGCTTCGCTGCGGAACACCGCCAGGCGCGGGCGCTCCGCGGTCCCCGAGAGCTTGCGGCGGATGCGCTGGTGGACGCGCCTGCGGATTTCTGCCTTATTCGTTTTGCGGATCATTTCGTGCCACTCGCGCCGGTTTTACCGACCTTCTTGCGCAACACCTCACCGGTGTAGCGGATGCCCTTGTTTTTGTACGGGTCCGGCTTGCGCAGGCCCCGGATGTCGGCCGCCACCTGGCCGAGCAGCTGCCGGTCGTAGCCGCTCAGCGAGAGACGGAACGGCTGTCCGCTCGATTTTGGCGGCTCGACCTTCAAATCGATTCCGTCGGGTAGCAGCACCTCGATCGGGTGCGAATAGCCGAGCGTGAATGTGACGATCTTCCCCTTGACTTCCGCGCGGTTGCCCACCCCGTGAATCTCGAGCTCGCGGGTGAAACCCGCCGAAACCCCATGGACCGCGTTGGCGGCCAGCGCGCGCGTCAACCCGTGGAGCGCGGCGTGTTCATCGTCCGCCCGATGGACTTCGAGCGTGGCGCCCTTCTGCACGATGCTGATGCCGGCCGGAATGGGAACCGTCAGCTTGCCCTTCGGGCCAGTCACTTCCAGCTGCTGGCCGATTGCAACCTTGACGCCGCTCGCCAGCGGAATCGTCTTTTTGCCAATTCGTGACATATCGGAACTCCGTTACCACACCCGGCAGAGGATCTCGCCGCCGACGCGCTCCTTGTGGGCATCGCGGCCGGTCATCACGCCGCGCGCGGTGGTCAGGATGTTGATGCCCAGACCGCCCAGCACCCGCGGAATGTCGGTCTGGCCCACATACACCCGGCAACCGGGACGTGATACCCGCTCGATCGTGGAGATCACCGGCGCGTTGTCCGGACCGTACTTCAGGTAAATCTTGATGGTCCGCTTGGCGCCTTCCTCGGCTACTTTGAAATTGGCGATGAAGCCTTCTTCTTTGAGGATGCGGGCGATTTCCGCCTTTAGTTTGGAAGCCGGAACGTCCACCTTGGGATGGTGGGCCTGAATCGCGTTCCGCACGCGTGTCAGCATGTCGGCAATGGGATCGCTTGTCATAAACCTCCTGATACTCGCCGGACCCGCCCGGCCTCTTCCCTGGTCCTCACCAGCTCGCCTTGATCACGCCGGGAATCTCGCCATTGAGCGCGAGTTGGCGGAAGCACAAGCGGCATACGCCGAATTTGCGCAGGTAGCCGCGCGGCCGCCCGCAGCGCCAACAGCGGTTCCGGTGCTTGCACCGGAGCTTCGGCGTCTTCCCCTTCACAGCCTTTTCCAGCTTCTGATCTTTGGCAATTTTCGCGGTTGTGGCCATCGTTCCTCTTCTCGTCCGGTCACTGCCGGAACGGCATCCCCATGTGGCGCAGCAAAGCCAGCCCTTCGGCGTCGGTCGCGGCCGTTGTGGTGATGGAAATATTCATGCCCTTGGTCTTTTCCACCTTGGCGTAGTCGATTTCCGGGAAAATCAGCTGATCCTTGATCCCCAGGGTGTAGTTGCCGCGGCCGTCGAAGCTCTTGCTCGAAACGCCGCGGAAATCGCGCACACGCGGCAGAGCCACGTTTACCAGCCGGTCGAAGAACTCGTACATGCGGTCGCCGCGCAGGGTCACCATGCACCCGATCGACTGCCCTTCGCGCAGTTTGAACTGGGAGATGGACTTGGTCGCCTTCGTGACAATCGGCTTCTGCCCGGCGATCTGCCCCAGCTCGGCCACCGCGCCATCCATCAGCTTGCCGTTCTGGGTGGCCTCGCCGAGGCCGATATTAATCGAAATCTTCTCGATCTTCGGCACCGCCATGGTGTTCTTATAGCCGAACTCCTTGGTCAGCGTCGGTACCACTTTCTTCTGGTACATCTCTTTCAAACGTGCCGCCATAAAATCTCTCCGCTACTTCCTGGCCATCATTTCTTATCCAGGGTCTGGCCGCACTTGCGGCAAACCCGCGTGCGCCGCGTCTTGCCGCCGGCGATGTGATCGAGGTGATGCGCGATGCGCGCCGCCTTGTTGCAGCTCGGGCACACCACCAGGACGTTCGAAGCCGCGATCGGGCTCTCGCGTTCGGCAATGCCGCCCTTGATCTGCTTCGAGGGGTTGGGCCGCGTGTGGCGCTTGATCATCATCACGTGCTCGACCAGGAGTTTCCCGGTCTCGCGATCGACGCGCAGTACCCGGCCCGTCTTTCCCTTGTCGCGCCCGGAAATCACCTTGACGGTGTCTTCCTTCTTGATATCGATTCGGACCGGCTCGGCCGGCTTCCTGTGTGCCTGTGCCATCAAATTACCTCGGGGGCGAGCGAAACGATTTTCATGAACTTCTTCTCGCGCAGTTCGCGAGCCACGGGACCGAACACGCGCGTGCCGACCGGCTCGCCGGTTTCATTGATGAGCACGGCGGCGTTGGAGTCGAAGCGGATGTAGGTGCCATCCTTGCGCCGCGTTTCTTTGCGCATGCGCACGATCACGCAGCGCACCACCTTGCCCTTCTTAACCTGCGAATCCGGGGTAGCTTCTTTCACGCTGGCGGTGACCACATCGCCCAGGCCGGCGCGCAGTCCCAGATCGCCGCCGCGCGGCAGAATGCAGGACAGCTTGCGCGCGCCGGAGTTATCGGCTACCTCGAGAATCGTTCGCATTCCAATCATAAAATCAGCTCCAGTGGCGGCACTCGGCCCCGCCCGGCCCGCCTCGCCGGCGGCAGAGGCCGGCGGCGGATCTCTATATCTTCACGTCCAGCTCCGAAGGCTGCACGGCCACCTGCGCGGCGCGGCGCACCACCTCGGCCAGCGTCCAGCGCTTCAGCTTGCTCAGCGGCCGGCTTTCGACGATGCGCACCACGTCGCCCAGGCGGGCCGTGCCCTTTTCGTCGTGGGCATAGAACTTCTTGCGCTTGGCGATAATGCGCCGGTAAAGAGGATGCGGCACGCGGCGGCTCACTTCCACCACGATGGTCTTGGTCATCTTGGTCGAGACCACCTGGCCGACCTTCTCGTTTTTGATACTCGCCTGCTGCTGTTCGGCCATCCTATTTCTTGACTCCCGGCGCCGGTTGCGCCTGCCCGGTTCCCGCCCGCTCGCGCAGTACGGTGAGAATGCGCGCGCGCGTCTTGCGCATGGCGCGAACCTTCTTCAAACCGTCGAACTGCCCCATCGACATCTGAAACTGGAGCCGGAACGCCTGCTCTTCCATCTCGGCGAGCTGGCGGCGCAACTCCAGATCGTCCAGATCGCGAACTTTTTGCGACTTCATATCCTTACTCCGCGTTCTCCCGGGAAATGAACTTGGTTTTGATCGGCAGCTTATGAGCCGCCAGGCTCATCGCGCCCAGCGCGGTGGGGCGGTCCACGCCTTCCATCTCGAACAGAATCTTGCCCGGCCGAATCACCGCAACCCACTGCTCCGGGGCGCCTTTGCCTTTGCCCATGCGGGTTTCAGCGGGTTTCTTGGTAATCGGCTTATCCGGGAAAAGGCGGACCCAGATCTTGCCGCCGCGCTTGATCGAGTGCGTCATCGCCACGCGCGCCGCTTCAATCTGGCGGTCGGTGATCCAGGCGCATTCCATCGCCTTGAGCCCGTATTCGCCGAACGCGATGGTGGACCCGCGCCAGGCCTTGCCGGCCATGCGCCCACGCTGCTGCTTCCTGTATTTGACCTTCTTTGGCATCATCATGGCGGTTTGCTCTCAGTGCCTAACTGTTCTCGCTTTCGCCGGACGGCGGCGTGGTATCGGCGGTAGCATCCGGCGCCGCTCCGGGGGCGTCTGCCGCGGGCTGCGGTTCCGCTTCCTGGCGCACTTCGGCCTTCCAGGAGGGCTGCTGCGGCGACATGAGCGGCGGTAGAATCGGCGCCGAGGTCCGCATCGCCGGGCGCGGCAGGTCGGCAGGCGGCACCTGGTGCGCCGGACCGCTGGGCTCCGGCGCGGCAGCCGCGGGCGGCACGTAGGTGCGCTCCGGCCCGCGTCCGCCGCGGTCGCGGTCGCGATCGCGATCGCGCCGGTCGCGGCCCCTCGGCTCCCTGCGCGGCTCCGGCTCGGGCAGCCCGCTGCTGCGGCGTTTGCTGAGGTCCAGAATCTCGCCTTTATAAATCCACGTCTTGATGCCGATGACGCCGTACGTGGTGTGCGCTTCGGTAAACCCGTAGTCGATATCGGCGCGCAGCGTGTGCAGCGGAAGCTGGCCCTGCAGGTACCATTCGCTGCGCGCGATTTCGGCCCCGTTCAAGCGCCCCGAGACGCGCACCTTGATTCCCTTGCAAACGAAAGGACCGGTGGCGAAGCGCATCGCCGTGTCCACCGCCTTGCGCATGGCGCGGCGGAATGCCACGCGTTTCTCGAGCTGCAGCGCGATCGATTCGGAAATCAGCTGGGCGTCCAACTCCGCTTTCTGCACTTCCTGGATGTCGATGAACACCTCGCGGTGCGTTTTCTTCGCCAGGTCCTGCTTGAGCTTCTCGATCTCCGCTCCCTTGCGCCCGATGATGATGCCGGGCCGCGACGTGCGGATCGTGACGCGCAGCTTGTTGCCCGGCCGATCGACCTCGATCGAGCTCACGCCCGCCGATTTCAACCGGTCGGTCAGGTTGCCGCGCAGTTCGACGTCCTCCTGGAGCAGCTTGGCATAGCCGTGCTTGGCGAACCAGCGCGAGCGCCAGGGCTTATTGAATCCCAGCCGGAATCCGTACGGATGAACTTTCTGTCCCATCTATGCTTCCTTCTCCGCCACCCGGATGACGATATGCGCCATGCGGCGCTGGTACCGGTAAGCGCGGCCCATCGGAGCGGGCCGCACGCGCTTCATGCGCGGGCCTTCGTTGACCTTGGCTTCGGACACGAACAGGCGGTCCACGTCCACGTCTTCGTTCCGGTTCTGCGCATTGGCGATGGCCGATTGCAGCACCTTTTCCACCGTCGGCGCGATGCGTTTATTGGCCGCCCGCAGGGCGCTCAATGCCGCCCCCGCCTGCATGCCCCGGATCAGATCCACCACCAGGCGCGCCTTCTGCGGGGAGATTCGGATGTATCGGGCTTCCGCTTTGGATTCCATGCTCTTCCTCTTATGCCGGCTTGGCCGTCTTCTCCGTGGTTGCCGCCTTCACCGAGTGCCCACGGAAACTGCGCGTGGGAGAAAACTCGCCCATCTTGTGCCCCACCATGTTTTCCGTGATGTAGACGGGAATGAATTTCTTGCCGTTATGGACCGCCACGGTGTGGCCGACGAATTCCGGCAAAATCGTGGAGCGGCGCGACCAGGTGCGGACCACCTTCTTCTCGTTGGCCGCCGTGAGCACGGCCAGCTTCGCTTCCAGGTGCGTGTCGGTGAATGGTCCCTTCTTGACGGATCTGCCCATTTCTTACCTCTTCTTGGTCTTGCGCGTGACGATCCACTTGTTGGTTCGCTTGTTGTTGCGCGTCTTGAATCCACGCGTCGGCTGGCCCCACGGGGTCACCGGGTGGCGTCCGCCGGAGGTTTTACCTTCGCCGCCGCCGTGCGGATGGTCCACCGGGTTCATCGAAACGCCCCGGTTGTGCGGCGTCTTGCCCAGCCAGCGTGTGCGCCCCGCCTTGCCCAGTGAGACGTTTTCATGATCCACGTTGCCCACCTGCCCTACCGTGGCCATGCACTCGAGCTGCACGCGCCGCGTTTCGCCCGAGGGCAGCTTGAGCAGCGCCATGCCGCCTTCCTTCGACACCAGTTGCGCCTGCGACCCGGCCGAGCGGGCCATCTGTCCGCCCTTGCCCGGCCGCAACTCGATGTTGTGCACGATCGTGCCGGCGGGTACGTTCTTGAGCGGCAGCGCGTTGCCCAGCAGAATATCGGCGTCGGCGCCGGACATCACCTTCTGGCCCACCTTCAGCCCGTCGGGCTGCAGGATATAGCGCTTTTCGCCATCGGCGTAATGGAGCAGCGCAATGCGCGCGCTCCGGTTGGGGTCGTATTCGATCGCGGCCACGACCGCCGGAATGCCGCTCTTGTCGCGCTTGAAATCCACCACGCGGTAAGATTTCTTGGCGCCGCCGCCGATGAAGCGCGAACTGACGCGCCCCGAGCTGTTGCGCCCGCCGGTGCGCGCCTTCGATTCCACCAGCGTCTTTTCCGGCTTCTGCTTGCTGAGCCCTTCGCGCGACACCACCGTATGGAAGCGGCGGGTTGCGGTTGTGGGTCGAAAAGTCTTAATCGGCATGGATCAAATCTCCGCGAACTCGGGTACTTTCTCGCCGGCCTTGAGCTTGACGTACGCCTTCTTCCAATCCGAGCGGTAGCCGGTGAACTTGCCGCGGCGCCGCAGCTTGCCCTCCATGTTGGCGGTGCGAACTTCGGCGACCTTCACTTTGAATAGCTTCTGGACCGCCTCCTTCACCTGCGTCTTATTGGCTCCGGCGGCCACTTCGAAGCACATCGTGCGCTCGTTATCTTTCTTATCCACGCCCTTTTCGGTAACCAGCGGGCGGCGCAATACCTGATGGATGGTCATTTCGACAATGCCTCCGAAAACTTGCGCGCGGCCGCGGCGGACATCAGCACGCTCTGGTGCCCCAGCAGGTGGTACGCGCTGACGTCCCTGGTGGGCAGCAGCGTCACGCCGGTCAGGTTGCGCAGGCCGAGCGCCAGATTCTTGTTCTCGCCGTTATCCACCACCAGAACCGTCCGCTTGGCTTCCAGCTTCGCCAGGGTGCTCTTTGCCAGCTTGGTTTTGTGATCGGCGAACTCGAAGGCCTGGACCACTTTCAGCTCGCCGTCGCGCATCTTGGCGGAAAGCGCCGAGCGCAGCGCGCCCAGCACCATCTTGTGCGGCAGCTTGTAACTGTAATCGCGCGGTTGCGGCCCGTGCGACGTGCCGCCATGCCGCCACAGCGGGGATCTGATCGAACCCACGCGCGCGCGGCCGGTTCCCTTCTGCTTCCACAGCTTCTTGCCGGAACCGGCGACCTCGCGCCGCACTTTCGTCTTATGCGTGCCGGCGCGCTGGCCCGCCTGAAAGTGCCTGACCGCTTCGTAGAGCAGCGCCTCGTTGACCTCGGCGCCGAAAACTGCGTCGGCCAGCTCCAGTTCGCCGACCTTTTCATTGTTCAAGTCCACTACGTCGATTGTCGGCATCGGGGTTACCTCTTCGACCTCCGCACCACCACGTAGCCGCCGTTCGGTCCTGGCACCGCGCCCTTCACCACCAGCACGTTGTCCTCCGTGTCCACTTCCATCACCTCGAGGTTGCGCACCGTGACGCGTGCGTCGCCCATGTGGCCGGCCATGCGCATCCCCGGCAACACGCGTGATGGGTAGCTCGATGCGCCGATCGAACCGGGAGCGCGATGGAACATCGATCCGTGGGTCGCCTCGCCGCCGCGGAAATGATGGCGCTTCACCAGGCCCGCGAATCCGCGTCCCTTGCTGACCCCGATCACGTCCACCTTGTCCCTGGGTTTGAACTGCGCTACCAGCACCTGGTCGCCGAGCTTGAGGTCGTTGTCGCCGGGCCCGAGAGCGAACTCGCGCAGGAATTTGCTGCCTTCCGCGTTCGCCTTCTTGAGATGGCCCGTGGCGGGCTTGTTGATCCGCTGCGGTTTGACGAATTCCATCAGGCCGAGCTGCACGGCATCATACCCGTCGGTGGCGGGCGTCTTGCGCTGCACCACCGTGCACGGTCCAGCCTTGAGCAGAGTGACCGGCACCGCCTGGCCATCGGGCCGGAACATCTGCGTCATTCCGATTTTCTTGCCAAGAATTCCTGGGCTCATTCCAATTTCCTTGCCGGGGCCGGTCTCAGACCCGCCCTCTCACAACGCCGCGGGCAGGCGTCGAACCTGCCCCGCCGCTATTTCCCAAACGCCTTGATCTCCACATCGACACCTGCCGGCAGATCGAGCTTCATCAGCGCGTCCACCGTCTGCTGGGTCGGCTCCAGGATGTCCAGGAGCCGCTTGTGCGTCCGGATCTCAAACTGCTCGCGCGACTTCTTATCCACGTGCGGCGAGCGGAGAACCGTGGTGATGCTGCGCGAAGTCGGCAGCGGAATCGGCCCCGCCACCGAAGCGCCGGTGCGTTTGGCCGTATCCACGATTTCGCTCGTCGACTGGTCGAGCACCCGGTGATCGTAAGCTTTCAACCGGATGCGAATGCGTTCTCTCAGCGCCATAAGTTTCCTCGGCGCGCGAACCGTTGGCGCGCGCAACCCGGAGCCTTCCCGGCTCCTGCGCGCACGGCCCGCGCCGCCTCATTTATTTAACGACCTCGGTCACCGTGCCGGCGCCCACCGTCCGGCCGCCTTCGCGGATCGCGAACCGCAGGCCCTTATCCATTGCCACCGGTGTAATCAACTCCACGGTCAGGTTCACATTGTCGCCGGGCATCACCATCTCGGTGCCTTCCGGCAGCTGCGCCACCCCGGTTACGTCCGTGGTGCGGAAGTAGAACTGCGGACGGTACCCCTTGAAGAACGGCGTGTGGCGCCCGCCCTCTTCCTTGCTCAACACATACACGCTGCCCTTGAACGTGGTGTGGGGCGTGATCGTCCCCGGCTTGGCGATGACCTGCCCGCGCTCCACTTCGTCCTTTTCCACTCCGCGCAGCAGCAGGCCCACGTTGTCTCCGGCGCGGCCTTCATCGAGCAGCTTCTTGAACATTTCCACGCCCGTGACCACCGTCTTGCGCGTGTCGCGGAAACCCACGATTTCCATTTCCTCGCCCACTTTGCAGATGCCGCGCTCGATGCGCCCGGTCACCACGGTGCCGCGGCCCTGGATCGAGAAGATGTCTTCGATCGGCATGATGAACGGCTTGTCGATCACGCGCTGCGGTAGCGGCACATAGCTGTCCACCGCTGCCATCAGATCGAGCACCGTCTTTTCCCACTTCTCTTCGCCATTCAGAGCGCCCAGCGCGGAAACCCGCACCACCGGCAGCTCGTCGCCCGGGAACTCGTAGAACTTGAGCAGTTCGCGCACTTCGAGCTCCACCAGGTCGAGCAGCTCGGGATCGTCCACCATGTCCACCTTGTTCATGCAGACCACGATGTACGGCACGCCCACCTGCCGCGCCAGCAGCACGTGTTCGCGCGTTTGCGGCATCGGCCCGTCGGTCGCCGCCACCACCAGGATGGCGCCGTCCATCTGCGCCGCACCGGTGATCATGTTCTTGATATAGTCGGCGTGGCCGGGGCAATCCACGTGCGCGTAGTGCCGGTTGGCCGTTTCGTACTCGATGTGCGCCACCGCGATCGTGATCCCGCGCGCCTTCTCTTCCGGCGCATTATCGATCGAATCGAAACTGCGGAACTTCACCTTGGGGTTGTTCTTGCCCAGCACCCTGGTGATCGCCGCCGTCAGCGTCGTCTTGCCGTGATCGATGTGCCCGATCGTGCCGATGTTCACGTGAGGTTTGCTGCGGTCGAATTTTTCCTTTGCCATAAGAACAATCTCCTAACTCGAAATCTTGCCTTGTACCTTGCTGACGATTTCCTCGGCCAGAGCGCCGGGGACTTCTTCGTATTTGCCGAAGTGCATGGTAAAACTGCCGCGGCCCTGCGTCCGGGAGCGAAGCTCCGTCGCATAGCCGAACATCTCCGAAAGCGGCACCGATGATTTGATGATCTGCGTGGTGCCCCGCAGCTCCATTCCTTCAATGCGCCCCCGCCGCGAATTCAGATCGCCGATCACATCGCCCATGTACTCCTCCGGAACCACCACTTCCACCGCCATGATGGGCTCGAGCAGCACGGGCTTGGCGCGCCGCGCCGCTTCCTTGATGGCCAGCGAGCCGGCGATCTTGAACGCCATCTCCGACGAATCGACTTCGTGGAACTTGCCGTCGAACAGCGTCACCTTTACGTCCGACATCGGGTAGCCCGCCAGGATGCCGCCTTCGAGCGCTTCCTTGATCCCCACCTCGGCGGGTGCGATGTATTCCTTCGGAATGCGCCCGCCGGTAATTTCGTTGACGAACTCGAAGCCGCCGCCCGGCAGCGGCTCTACGCGAATCTTTACCACGCCGTACTGGCCATGCCCGCCGGACTGCTTGACGTGGCTGCCTTCCGCCTCGGCCGATTTGCGGATGGTCTCGCGATAAGCCACTTGCGGCTTGCCCACGTTGGCGCCCACGCCGAATTCGCGCATCATGCGGTCGACGATGATTTCCAGGTGCAGCTCTCCCATCCCGGAAAGGATGGTCTGGCCGGTTTCGGGGTCCGTTGCCACCCGGAAGGTCGGATCTTCCTGCGCCAGCTTCTGGATCGCCATCCCCAGCTTCTCCTGGTCGGCCTTGGTTTTGGGCTCGACCGCGAGCTGGATCACCGGCGTCGGGAATTCGATCGACTCGAGCACAATCGGGTGTTCGTCGTCGCAGATGGTGTCGCCCGTCGAGACCGTCTTCAGCCCGACGGCGGCGCAGATATCGCCCGCCAGGATCTCCTGGATTTCTTCCCGCTTGTTGGCGTGCATGCGCAACAGGCGCCCAATGCGCTCCTTGCGCCCTTTGGCTACATTGAAAACCGAATCGCCGGACTTGAGCGTTCCCGAATACACCCGGAAAAACGCCAGCTGGCCGACGTACGGGTCCGTCATGATCTTGAATACCAGAGCCGCAAACGGCTCTTGGTCGGAAGCATGGCGCACCAGCGTCTTCTCGGGATGCGCGATGTCGACGCCCTGAATCGGCGGGATATCGAGCGGCGATGGCAGATAGTCCACCACCGCATCGAGCATGGTCTGCACGCCCTTGTTCTTGAAAGCAGTCCCGCAGATCACCGGGAAGATCTTCAGCGCGATGGTCGCTTTGCGCAGACCGGCGCGAATCTCTTCGTTGCTGACGCCATGGCCTTCGATGAACTTTTCGAACAGTTTGTCGTCGAATTCCGAGATGGCTTCGATCATCTTCTCCCGGTACTCGTTGGCCTTCGCCACCATTTCCTCGGGAATCGGCTCGGTGTCGTACTCCGAGCCCAGGGTTTCGTCGCGCCAGATCACGGCCTTCATTTCGACCAGGTCCACGACGCCGCGGAACCCGTCTTCGGCGCCGATCGGCAACTGGATGGGCACCGGCCGGCATTTCAGGCGGCTCACGATGGTATCGACGGAATGGTAGAAATCCGCTCCCACGCGGTCCATCTTGTTGATGAAGCACAGGCGCGGCACATTGTATTTATCCGCCTGGCGCCACACCGTCTCCGACTGCGGCTGCACGCCGGCCACGGCATCGAACACCGCCACCGCGCCATCCAGCACGCGCAGGCTGCGCTCCACTTCGGCGGTAAAATCCACGTGCCCCGGCGTATCGATGATGTTGATCTGAATCTCGCGCCACTCGCAGGTCGTGGCGGCTGAGGTGATGGTGATGCCCCGCTCCTGCTCCTGCTCCATCCAGTCCATGATCGCCGTGCCTTCATGGACCTCGCCCAGCTTGTGCGTGCGGCCCGTGTAATAAAGAATCCGTTCCGTGGTGGTGGTCTTGCCGGCATCGATATGCGCGGCAATGCCGATGTTACGCATCCTTTCGAGCGGGATTGTTCTTGCCATAAAAACTCTTGACTGCCCCTAACCTTCCGTCTGGTGGGGCTTGCTTTCGCTTGCCAGCGCCCGCTTCCGGGCGCTCCTGCCGGCTACCACCGGTAGTGCGCAAACGCCTTGTTGGCCTCCGCCATGCGGTGCACGTCGTCCCTCTTCTTAATCGCGCCGCCGCGCAGATTCGCGGCGTCGTTCAGCTCATTGGCCAGCTTTTCGGGCATGCCTTTTTCCGCGCGCGAACGCGCGTTGATCAGGATCCAGCGGATGGCGAGCGAGGTGCGCCGGTTCTGCGGCACTTCGATCGGCACCTGATAGTTGGCGCCGCCCACGCGGCGCGTCTTCACTTCGAGCAGCGGCTTGGTGTTCTCCACCGCTTTCTTGAAAGCCTTCAGCGGATCGTCCTGCGTGCGCTCACGCAGCTTTTCCATGGCGTCATAAAAGATGCCCTGCGCAACGGTCTTCTTGCCCTGCCACATCATCGAATTCACGAATTTCTCGACGAGCGTGGAGTTGTAAACCGGATCGGGCAATACTTCGCGAATAACGGCTCTTCTTCTACGTGGCATAGGTTCCTGCTATTTGGGCCTCTTCGCCCCGTACTTCGACCTGCCCTGCTTGCGGTTGGCGACCCCTGCGGTATCGAGCGCGCCGCGAATCACGTGATAACGCACGCCGGGAAGATCCTTCACGCGTCCGCCGCGGATCAATACGATCGAGTGCTCCTGCAGGTTGTGCCCCACGCCCGGTATGTACGTGGTGACTTCGATCCCGTTGGTGAGCCGCACGCGGGCCACTTTGCGCAGCGCCGAATTCGGCTTCTTCGGCGTGGAAGTGTACACCCGCGTGCACACCCCGCGCTTCTGCGGGCAGCTTTCCAGCGCCGGGCTCGAGGTCTTCCAACGGGGCGGTCTTCGCCCTAAGCGCACAAGTTGGTTAAAAGTTGGCACGAATCGTCCTCTTTGCGTTGAAACTCTTTCGGCAAGCGCAATCCGGGGTCGACCGAAAACCGCTCCGATTTCTCCACACCACAAGCCCTTTTCAGGGGGCACAACAGCGAGGATTACTAGCTTTGGACAGGCCCATGTTCCAGACGGAGTAACCGGTGGAACCTCGGGGCCTCACTCCCAGCCGGGCTTGTCACACAACAAGCGGTAGCACAGGAGCAGAAAGCGACACTCGCGGAACCCTCCTATAATACCCGAAACCGCCGGAAAAGTGCAAGCCGGTGGAAACCAGCCGGTCCGGACCGGAAAAAACCGTGCCGCGAGACGCCGGCGGCGGCCGGTCTTAATCCCGCAATCCTCCTGCGCACCGGCGGCTCTCGGCGCGCCGCATGCTATAGTGAGCCCATGCCGGGCGGTTATCTCCCCATCCTCATTTTCCTGGCAGTCGCCATCGCCTTTCCCGTCGTTGCCATCGTCGCCGCCAGGCTGATTCGGCCGTCGTCCCCCTCGGTTGCCAAGCTGGAAGCGTACGAGTGCGGTATCCGCGCCGCGTCGGATTCGCGCGGCCGGTATACCGTCCGCTTCT
>Ga0335078_10003164_pt1 | contig 24554 bp, 19 predicted proteins | sample Lox_Sample_32_FD_206711 | JGI IMG/M metagenome (GOLD analysis project Ga0335078, IMG submission 206711) | Soil microbial communities from Loxahatchee National Wildlife Refuge, Florida, United States - Lox_Sample_3.2 | ecosystem: Environmental > Terrestrial > Soil > Wetlands | place: USA... | reverse complement strand
ATCCCGACGTAGACAGACATTGCCGGCCTCCTTTCCGAGCTCGTCTTTCACCCGGAGCATCACGCTGCCGGGCTGAGCAGGAAAGGGGGTCCGGCCTCACGCCCGGTCCCCCATAGGGTCAGGTCAGTAGCTGGTAGTGATGAAGTTGCCTGATGCAACAGGTGTGGTGCAACTGCCGTGCGGCGTGTCGCGTCAGCGTGTTGCTACGGAGTGGTTGAGCCGGGTCATGAGTTCGCGGTTGGCAGCCCGCGCGGCTGCGAGTTCGTCGTCGCGTTCTTCGAGTTGCAGGCGCAGGTCGGCGGCTTGCTGTTCAAGATGGGTGATTTTCTGGCCGAGGGTGTCGATGTCGGCGGGTGCGCCGGGCCCGGATTCACGCCACGCCTGTTCGCCGAGCGCATCGGACAGCCGCTGCTCGAGGTGCCGGACGCGGGTGCTGAGCCGGATGGCGCGTTCGTGGGCGGCGAGCAGGTCAGCCTGCAGGGATGCGCGGGTGACGGCGGGGCCGGCGGTGTCTCTCGCGGGCGGCGGGGCGGCTTCGGCCGCGTGGATCTTCTCCAGCAGGTCGCGGTGCCGGTAGAGGAAGGTGCGGTCGACGAGGGCGGCGCGGGCTATGCCCGACGCACTGATCTCGGTGCCGCTGGCGGTCGCGTGGTCGAGGGCGGTCAGGACGCGCTGCCGGCGCCGGGCGGAGTCGGCCTGGCGGCCTTTGCGCATCGTCTCGGTGCGCGCGCCGGCGACGGTGTCCCCTGCTGGCTTGCGGCTGGTCATGAGGCCTGGCCTTTCGTTTCGGAGGTGAGGGATTGCGCGATGGGGCGGAGACGGGGCATGCCGATGCTGACGGCGCGGTGCTTGCGGACGACGGCAACGGCCTCGTCGATGCGGGCCCGGTCGGCCGGGTTCAGGCCGGCGATGTCGCCTTTGATGCGGCTGATGAGCTGCCGGATGATGGTGATCTCCTGGCCGGCGGGTGCTGCCTGGTCGCGTGCCCAGGTGTCGATGCCGGTGGCGGCGGCGAGCCGTTCGCGGGTGCGGAGCAGGTCATCGAGGTAGGCGGTCAGGTCGGGGAGGTAGGACACGTCGGTGCGGAAGTGGTCGCAGCCGGCGCAGCGGAACCGGACCGGGCAGTCGGTGCCGCCGGCGGCGACGTTGGACGGCTCGGTGCAGGTGCCGTAGGGGACGGCGACGGAGCCGACCGCGTAGCGGGCGTGCTCGTCGTCCAGCAGCGCGCGGGCGTCACGCCAGATCCGGTTGCCGCGCCGGCCGAACTGCATCGCGGTGACCTTGTCGACGGCACCGCGGCGGCGGTCTTCGCCGACGCGGTAGTAGCCGCGGGTGACGTTGAGGTTGCGATGGTCGAGCAGCTCGGCGAGGACGTCGATCGGGACGCCTGCATCGGCGTGCCTTTGGGCGTAGGTGTGCCGGTAGGAGTACGGGACAGCGCGGCCCTTGCCGAATTCACCGCCGCCGTCCAGCAGCAGCGGTCCGAGCGAGGTGAGCCAGTCGCGGTGCGCGGTGGACAGTGCCGAGACGGTCAGCGGGCGGCGGCCGTCCCGGTTGGCCCAGCTGGTGGGCAGCAGCTTCAGCTCGCTGGCCGGGGTGCCGGGGAACTGGTCGCGGACACGCCGCTGCTGGGCGCGGATCAGTTCAGCTGTGGCTGAGCTGATGGGCAGCCGCCGCCCGGGCCGGTGCGCCTTGTGGTTGTCGTAGACCAGGACGGCTGCACCGCCGGGGTCGCTGGCCAGGCAGTCCAGCGGCAGTTCGACGACATCGTCGGGGCGGCGGCCGGTGTCGATGAGGATCTCGATCGCGGTGCGGATATGAGGTGAGGCGAGGGTGCCGAGCTGGCTGCAGATCTGCTGCAGGATCTCCGGCGGCAGGTCCCGGCCGGGTTCGCCGTGCTCAGGTTCATCGGGCATGTCGCTGGGGTGGAGGGAGAACTGGTCGCTGAGCCCGGCGGCCGGGCCGCCGGGCCTGGTCGCGCCTAGCTGCCGCGCCGAGGTCAGCAGCTTGCGGACCTCGCGGCAGCCCAGCACCCGGGTGAGCTCGCTGATCTGGCCGGCAGCATGAAGGTAGCCGAGGCGGTTGAGGAAAAGCTCCATGTCCGGGCGTCCCAGCGCCGCCGGGTCCTCGCCGTGATCAGCGCGCTGCCGCAGGCTGCCCGACAGGAAGGCCAGGCTCGACAGGTAGTGCCGGGTCTTGTCCCCGCCGCTGCGCCCGCGGCGGCGGGGAAGATCAGCCAGCGCCCAGATCTTGGCGGTCTTACGGAGCCACGGCTGGGTGATCGCGGTGAACGACAGGTTGCCGCGGTGCCCGAACAGCGTCATGTCCCAGATGTCCTTGGCGATCTCGGTGCCCGGATCGGAAACGCCGCGGCGGGCGTGCGTGATCAGCGTGTGCACGACGCTGGCATAGCCCTGGCCGCGGACGGCCAGGATGTCAAGCTCCGCCAGGGACGGCACCTGCTGGGTGCGCGCGTCATTGGCGACCGCCCGCAAGATCGCGCAATAGGTCTTGACGCCCTGCCGGGTGCGCTGCTGCAGCCCGAACAGCAACTCGATGGCGGCCGCCGGCTTCAGCCCCGCAAGGCTGACCTGCCCCGCGCGCGGGACCGGCGGCCCGGTCACCCGCCACGCCGCCTCATCAGGGAGCTGGCCGGCGCGGCGCAGGACACGCAGCCGCTGCAGATGCGCGTCGCAGTAGACGGCACCGTGCCCAGGAAGCTGACGCGGGCACGATGCCACCGCGCAGGTGCCATGGGAGGGCAGCGCGACGGCGTCAGCCCGGGCCGTGAAGTCAGCGGTGCTGACGCCGGGCCGCTCCTGCTGGCCCAGATGCTCAGGGCACAGCGGCTGACCGGACGTCACCCACGGGCGAGGGCACCCGGGGACCTTGCACGTGCCGTCGCCGGCGCCGAGCCAGCGCTTGCCTTGCGGCGGCGGCAGCAACGCGACATCCTCCAGGTCCAGCCCGGCCGCGGCGAGCCGGCGCTGGCAGTCCAGGCAAACGCGCGTCGCTGCGGCGCAGGTGGTCTGGCAGCCCGGCGCGCGGCAGAACGTCCGGCCCAGCAGCGGATGCTCAGCTGGCAGCGTCAGCACCCAGGTCCCGGCGTCCCAGCCGGCCTCGGCCAGGAACGCCGCGTCGATCCGGCCGGCCAGCGCAGCTGACTGCTCATCCGGCAGCACCCGGCCCGCGAACGAGCCCGCTTCGGCGGGCAGCTCATCCGGACGCGGAGCCGGGACCGCATGGATCCTCGCCGCCGCGGTCATGCCTTTGCTCCCGCCAGGTCGCGCGGGCTGGGCACCGCATCGACAGCGGCTCGCAGCCGCGCCAGGTCCGGGTGAGCGTAAACCTGCGTAGAGGAGATGCTGGCATGACCGAGCAGATCCTGAGCCTCGTCCATGGTCCCGCCAGCATCCAGCACGTTCGAGGCGAACGCATGCCTCAGCTGGTGGGGCCTGGGCGGCGGATCGATGCCCGCCCGCCGCGCCGCGGCGCTCACGATCTCGTTGACCGCATCCAGTCGCATCGGCGCACCGGCCGTGCCGCGGAACAAGTTCACGAACACGAAATCACCGGAGGCCGCGGCCGGGACGGCCAGCCGCTCGAACTCGTAAGTGTCGAACGCCTGCACCGTCAGGAAATCCAGCGGCACGGCCCGCTGCCGGCGGGACTTGGCGATCGCCCCGTTCGGGTTGTCCTCCCGGCGGACCACGTGCAGGTGCGGGCGGAGGATCCCGCAGCCCAGCCGCCGGGACTCAGCCAGCAGGTGGACATCGCTACGACGCAGCCCGAGCACCTCGCCGCGGCGCAGCCCGGCGCGAACCATCAGCAGCACGATCAGCCGGTCGCGCGCCGAACCGCACACGCCCAGCACGGCGACCACATCGCTGTCATCGGCCCGGTCCACCCGCGTGTCCGGTTCATGCAGCCGGTGCCGGGCACGCATCCGCCAGCCCGTCCCGCTGCCCTCCCCGCGAGCCGCCGACGGAAGGTCCTGGTCATCGGCGACCTCATACAGAACCTGGACCAGGTACCCAGGAGCCCCGCCTTCCGCGACCGCGTGCACGATCATGCCGCGGACAGCGGCCAGCACCGCGTTGATCCGCCGTGCCGAGCGCACCGCCGGCGTCCCCGGACCGGCCAGCACCGCCGCCCCGGCCGGCGCGTCCGCACCCGGCACCCCCCGGCCCACGTGCGCCAGCCAGGTCATGAACAGGCCGAGCTGCCCGGCGCCGGCCTCCCAGGTGCGGCCCGACCGGGCACACCAGCGCAGGAACAGCGCGATGCCTCCCGCATACGCCTTCGTCGTGGATTCCGCGCCGTCCCGGCCGAACCGGATCTGCCGCAAGAACGAATCCGCGACCGGCACGACAGCCAGTTCCTCATCCAGCACCGTCCAGTACCGCACCCCGGACGGCAGCCTCACCATGAACGCTCGCACCCTTGATCCCCCGAACTCGTGCTTCTCGTGTGAACATCCACCAGCCACAAGAACCACACCCGAGGAAATCAGCAGCTAAAAGCCATCCGTGTCGGCGTCGGCGCCACATGATGCAACGGCCAGGCCCGCCCCTGGAGAACGGACGTGATGATGCACCTCGATCATCCAGTGCTCGCGGACGAGCCGGGCCAGGTCGGCCGTGGTGGCGTGTGCGCTGGCCAGGCTGGTGATGGCGTAGACGCTCTCCCGGGAGATCTTCCCGGTGGCGGTGTCCTGCCGCCACCGGGTGATCTTGATGGCCTGGCAGGCGAACGGGAAGTCCAGGTCATTGACATGGGCGGTCTTGAGGGTGCGGGTCCCGGCGCGGCCATGCCCGGTCTCGCGGGTCAGGGCGCCGGCCGGGACCTGCCGCCAGGGCAGGGCCTTGAGCCGGGCATGCAGCAGCGGCTGATTGGCCTTCACCACCGCGATGTGTTGGCCGTTCTTCTCCGCGGCCAGCCAGGGCAGGTTCGCCCGCACCGTGTGCAGCGCATCTTATGCCGGCCAGGTTGTTATGCCGACTGATGTCGGGGCGTGCTGGCGTCCTGCTGGTGCGGGGCTATGAGGTCGGCATAATCCTTCCTTTCGATCATGAAAGGGAGGAAGGGTGAGAAATCCTGCTGGTGCGCGTTCCCGGCCCGTTGTCGTGGTTCCGGGACGGCTTCGCCGGCTGGCTGGAGACGGCCTGCTACTCCAGGCAGGTCCGTGCGCTCCATCTCCGCTTGATGGCTGATTTCAGTCTCTGGCTGGAAGAACGCGGGGAAGCGAACGCGGGCCTGAGTACGCGGCTGCTGGCGGAGTTTGTCACCGGCCGCCGGGCGGCCGGGTGCCGCACCGGGCTGTCGATGCGTGCGCTGCGCCCGCTGGCGGACTACCTCCGCGGAACCGGGGCCATGCCGCCGGAGGAGCCCGCCCGGCCATGCAGCCCGGCGGATGAGGTGATCGCCGGGTACGCGTCTTACCTTCGCTGCGAGCGCGGGCTCGCTGCGGGGACCATTGAGGCCGAGATCGCCCTGATCCGGCCGTTCCTGAGCGGGCGGGTCCACGTGAGTGTCCAGGACCTGCAGTCGCTGACCGCGGCTGACGTGCAGGCGTTCTTCCTGGACCGCGCCCGCAGCTTCCCGCCGTCGAGGGTTCAGCGCCCGGGCACGGCACTGAGATCGCTGCTGCGGTTCCTGCACCTGCGGGGCGTGACTGTCTCCCCGCTGGCGGGCGCTGTGCCCTCGGCGGCCAACTGGAAGCTGTCGGGCCTTCCCCGGCACCTGACCTGGGAGGACACGGCACGCATGGTGGATTCATGTGACCTGGATACCGTTACCGGCCGCCGGGACCGGGCGGTCTTGCTGCTGCTCGCCCGGCTGGGGCTGCGGGCCGGCGAGGCAGCCGCGCTGCGGCTGGATGACATCGACTGGCGGGCGGGCGAGATCACGGTGCGCGGCAAGGGAAGCCGGCACGAGCGGCTCCCGCTGCCGCCCGACGTCGGCGAGGCGCTCGCGTCCTGCTTGCGCGACGGCCGCCCGGCTGCCGCGCGGGGCAGGGAAGTGTGCGCCGGGGTCCGTGCCCCGCACCGGCCGCTGACCCGCGGGGCCATCACGCAGATCGCGGCCCGCGCGTCGCAGCGCTGCGGGCTGGGAACCGTGTTCGCGCACCGCCTGCGGCACACCGCCGCCGCCGGCATGCCCGGCGCGGGTGCCTCGCTGGAGGAGATCGGCCAGGTCCTGCGTCATCAGCGGGCGCTCACGACCGCCATCTACGCCAAGGTCGGCTACGACGGGCTGCGCAGCCTCGCGCGTCCCTGGCCGGGTGATGCAGCGTGAGCGGCCTGCACGGGAAGCTGGAGGAATACCTTACCGTCCGCCGGGCCATGGGGTTCAAGATGGAACGGCACGAGAAGCTGCTCGCCCAGTTCGCCGCCGCTCATTGGGCTGCCCGGCCTGGAAGCGGATGTAGGATGACTTCGGGCGCTTGCGCGGCTCGGGGGTGACCAGCCCGGCCCTCATCAGGTACCGGCTCACCGTCGCCGGCGCGACCCGCACCTGATGGTGGTGTGCCAGATGCCAGCAGATGGTGTCCGGCCCGGCGTCCAGGCCCTGGCCAGCTAGCTCCCTTGCGGAGCCGGGCGATGAGATCGATGGTCTCAGCGCTGACTGCGGTAGGCGAGGTCTTCGGGCGCCGCGAGCGTGGATGGAACGCCGCCTCGCCCTCGGCCCGGTACCGGCTCACCAGGCGGGAGACCCAGCCCTGGGATACCCCGTAAGCGCGGGCTACCTCACCCTGCGAGCGGCCCTCGATGAGGGCAGCGGTGATGACAAGGCGTGCCTTCGACATCCGGCGACCGTGCCGGCCACGCCATCCCTATGTCCTGAGACATGCCGGCGGCAGCAGGCCCCGGATAGCTGGCCGGGCAACCGAACCAGCCGAGATGGCCAGCCCCCCGGCAGGCACCGCTGGCACGGGGCTGCGCCATAGGCGACCCCAGGACCGGCCCGCTGGCAAGACTGCCCCCACGGCACCGCCCAACCTAGCCGCAGCGGTATTCCTATGTCTTGAGAGACCCCATTCGCATGTCCTCAGGCTGGACAATTAGGCTAAGCCGACGGTTTTACAGCCTGCTAGACTCGGCGTGGGCACATATACCCTCACCTGCGGAAACGGCGCCGACAACGATCACTGTGGCCGATACTGTCCGCCATATGTCCGTACGGTCGCTGGGCCGGGTAGGTGAACGGTGACATGGCCAGGTCTGTGAAGATCTTCCCCGGTCATGCACCGCCCGCGGCGCCCGTCACCGGGCCGACCCGGTCAGCCTACGACTAGGACAAGCGGATCCGCGGTGGCCAGGTCCGGCCGGGGATGCAGCGCACGTCTTCCCCTTGGGGTTCTGCCTGGGGCCGGGAATGTCAGGCCGCCGGATGCTGTAGGCCGTCGGCCTGTTTCTCCTCGCGCAGGACTGCCTCGCCGTCAATGTGGAAGTGGATCTTGTCGCTGGCCAGGCCCAGGATCGGTATGTCGAAGCAGACGCCGAAATCGATGCGGTGGATCTGGCCGGCCGCGGAGAAGGCGACCCGGGTGCCGCCGTGGGGTTCGGGGCGGAAGCCAGCGAAGTCGAATTTCAGCGACACTGGCCCGGTCGCCCCGCGGACGGTCAGCTGGCCATCGACGATGAAGTCCTCGCCATGACGCCGGATACCGGTGGACCGGTAAGTCATAGTGGGATAGTCGCGGATGTCGAGGAAGTTGCCCGAGCGAAGGTCGTTGTCCCGCGTTTCGTCGCCGGTGTTCACGGAGTTCAGCTCGACAGTGGCGGTAGCGGAAGATTGGAGCGGGTCTTCGGCAGTGACGATCTGTGCCGTGAACGTGTCGAAGTGCCCGCGCACCTTCAGTACCCCCAGATGCCGGGCCGTGAAGCCAATACGAGTGCGGCCAGGATCGATGTCCCAGGTAGCTGCTACATACCCGGGGATTCCGGCAGTCGGCGTGGTCATGGGGCCTCCTCACCAACACGGCTCACAGGCGCCGTCTTAGTTACACACTCGCCTGACAGCAAAGTGCCTGCTCAGGGCCAGAGGTCCCGACGTTGGCGGCCAATTCGGCGGCCACTGCCAGCTCAGGGATGCATGCCCTCGCTGGCAGGCCCTCGGCCTGGGTGCGCAGGAACCTCCGCCAAGAGGTGTCCACGCCGCGAGGAGCGGGCCGGTAGCGCCGGCGGCGAGGATCCGCCGCACGGTCGCCTCGCTGAGGTGGAGGCCGAGGCGGGTCAGTTCGCCGTGTGCCCGGCGATATCCCACGCCGGTTCTTCCCCGCATCAGGCATCCTGGCGTACGACTTCTTGGATGTTCACACTGTGTGTCCCTGCAGCGCCTGTAGGTATTCTTCGTGTTGGAGATCCAGGCCCGACGCGTACACATCCTTGGTGTCACCGCAGCCCCACCGGGTCCTGGACCGCCCAGCAAGCCCGCAACCTGCTCATGGACCTCGGCGAGCGCGCCGGCCAGTTCAAATTCCTGATCCGCGACAGCAAGTTCACGGCCGTTTCCGATGACGTGTGAGCGGGCAATGGCGTGCGTATCCTCAAGACTCCGGCCCGGTCACCCGGTCAGCGCGTCTGCGATCCGCCGGATCCGCAAAGCGCTGAAGATCCCACCCGCACCGTCGCGCTGCACCGGCGCGACGTGGCGGCAGTTCCTGCACGCGCAAGCCGCGACGATGCCCGCCACCGGCTTCTTCCATGTGGACTGCGCACTGACCCTCCACCGCCTGTACTGCTTCTTCGTGACGGGGGCCGGCTCCCGCTACGTCCACATCCCCGGGATCACCGCTCACCCGGACCGACCGTGGACTACCCAGCAGATCCGCAAATCTCCTGACCGACCCGGTGAACACGCCGCCGATTCCCGGTTCCTGGCCCGTGACCGGGCCCGGCAGTTCACCGCGCCGTCCGGCGCGGTCCCAGCCGGCGCAGGCACCGAAGTGATCAAGATCCCGCCCCGGAGCCCTCACGCGAACGCCCACGCGCAGCGGTTTGTGCTCACCGCCCGGACCGAGGTCACCGACCCGATGCTGATCCCCGGCGAACGGCACCTGAGGCTGGTCATGGCCGAGTACGCCCGGCACCACAACCGGCAGCAACCTCACCGCAGCCGCCAACTCCACCCGCCCGTACCCGATCACCCTGCCGCTGGCCTCTCCCAGATGCGGGTCAAACGCCGGCCCGTCCCCGGCGGCCTCCTCAACGAGGATGAGCGGGCCGCATAGAAAGCCCAGGTCAACCACAGTGGCCGAATTCTGGAACCCCACAGGCGTCCAGGCCGCAGCTTCCGGACTATGCGCATAGCGACTCAGGACGTCTGGGTGCTAACGCCATGCTGGTCCCGGACGATCGCTACCGCGTCCCGCTGAGTGAGCCCGGAACCGGCCGTGAACGTCTGATCGAACCGGCCCGCTCCCAGCCTGTGGCGGACCTGGTCCACCAGATCGGCCTCCACCCGCCGCAGATGCGGCCAGGCCGGCAGGCCGACCCGCCGGCGCAGGCCATCGGCCGCACCTTTCAGCCGCGCCGCCCGCTCCGGGTCACCCTCCGCGAACGCCAGCTGGGCATACCCGGCCAGGCACAGCGTCACGAACCGGGTGCTGCGGGCCGCCAGGCTCAGGTCCAGCGCCTCTTCCAGCAGCGCCCGGGCCTCATCGGGGCTACCCCGCAAGACAGCCAGGATGCCCAGCTGCACCCGGGAGCCCGCGGTGAACCAGTCACCGCCGGACACCTCGGCCAGGTCACGCGCCTCGCGCAGGTCGCGCAACGCGTCATCGTAGCGGTCCAGCGCCATCTCCAAAGAGCCGACAGTGAACACGGCGATGGCCGTGTAGACAGGCTCATCCTGGCCGCGGAACCCGTCCAGCGCGACCACCGCCTCCCGCAGCGCCCCGTCCAGGTCGTCGGCGATTGGCAAGTCCCACGCCATGGCCAGCTGGCACGCCGCGCGCAGAAAGGGGTCCTGGATCCGGGTCAGCAGCGGTGCCAGGCGCTGGCCAGCCGCCAGCGCCGCCTCGTCGTCCCCGGTGTCGACGGCCATCACCGCCGCCACCAGCTCAACCTCGGCCCGGGCCTGCAGGTCCAGCGGGCCGGCGGGCCGGAACTGCTCAACCCATGGTCGGGCCTGGCCCTCGAGGTCGCGTTGCAGCCAGAACAGCCACAGGATCCGGAACAGGTGTGGCAGCGGCCCGGGGTCGTGGGCCAGGTACCAGCGCACCGCGGCGGCCAGGTTGGCCGCCTCGGCGTCCAGCCGCTCCAGCCATTCGCCCTGGCCAGTGTCGCGCAGTGGCCGGTCCGCATCCCCGGCCAGCGCCCGGTAGTAGCCGGCGTGCCGGTGCCCGATCTCGGCGGCGTCGGGCCGGGCCGCCAGCCGTTCAGCCATGAACTCGCGGACTGTCTCCAGCATCCGCGACCGCGGCCCGAGCTCAGTACTGTCGACGTAGATCAGGCTGTGCCGGGCCAGCGCCTCAGACAGCTCCAGCGCCCGGTCCTCTCCCAGGCCCGCCACCCGGGCCGCAGCCTGGATAGTCCAGCCGTCTGCGAATACCGTCGTGACCTCCAGGAGCGACCGCTCGTCGCTGGTCAGCAGGCCCACGCTCCATTCCACGGTGGCGCGCAGGGTCCGCTGGCGCTCGGGCAGGTCCACCGCGCCGGTCCCCAGCGAGTCCAGCGAGGCCACCAGCCGGTCCAGCAGCGCGGCCGGATCCAGCAGCCGGATGCGGGACGCGGCCAGCTCGATGGCCAGCGGCAGGCCCTCCAGCCGACGGCAGATCTCCGCCACCGCCACCGCGTTTCCCTTGGTCAGGGCAAAGCCCGGCCGCACCGCGCGGGCCCGGTCCACGAACAGCGCCACCGCCGGCGAGGCCGCCACCTCAGCGACCGGGGCGCCGCCTGGATCCGGCGGCAGCGACAGCGACAGCGGCGGGACAGGGTATTCCCGCTCGGCCCGCAGTCCCAGCACTGTGCGGCTGGTCGCCACGATCACCAGCCCTGGGCAGCGGGCCAGCAGCTCACCCAGGTCGCGGGCAACGCCGACCACCTGCTCCAGGTTGTCCACCATCAGCAGCCAGTCGCCGTCGCCGAGCGCCTCGGCCAGCGCCTCTACCGGCGATCCAGCCCCGGCCAGGCCGACGCCCGCCGCCCGTCCGATCGTGGCCAGCACGAGGCCGGGATCGGTGACCGCGTCCAGCGGCACAAACACTGTGCCCGCGCCGAATTCATCTTGCAGCCGCTCGCCCACCGCCACCGCCAGCCGGGTCTTGCCGACCCCGCCCGGCCCGGTCAGCGTCACCAGCCGCACCCCGGGCTGCTCCACCAGCCCGGCCACCTCTTCGATGGCCCGCTCCCGCCCAAGCAGCGACGTCATGCTCACCGGCAGCGGTCGCGGCCGGATGCCCGCCGACGATGGTGCGGCGGCCTGGCCGCCGGCGGCGAACCGCTCGCTCAGCAGCACCGCCAGGTCATCACGCACCAGCCGGCCCAGCTCAGCGGGAGTCCGGAAAGAACGATAGGACGCCGAGGCCTCGTCCCTGATGTGGGCCAGCAGATCAGCCAGACGGGGCTCGCGATCGGGCGCCGGCGCCTTCACATACAGCAGCCGCGGCAGGCTACCGGACAGCTCGAACTCCTCCTCCAGGCCCGAGACCCGCGCGCCGGGGACGAGCTGCCCGTAGCGCTGCCAGTACAGCCCGATGAACACATCGCTTTGCGCCAGGTACTGCTGGTACACGTCACGCGGAGGGTATGGCCGGGCGCCGAGCTCGAACATCACCGGGGTCAGCCTCAGCGCAGAAATGGCACGTGAAACAACCCGCCGCTCCTCCGCCAGCTCACCCAGCGTGGAACTCACAAACACCCGCAGACGCCGGTCCGGAGTCCGGATGACTACCTCATCCCGCAGCCCCTCGCTCACCGGTCGCCCCTGAGCTGGCCCACCACGCAAGTCTGCAACCAGCCACCCCGGCCAGCAAGGCCCCGGCAGGTCCAATCCATCAGCCAGCACCTGGGCTCGCGGAGCGGCTTTCCCTGGTAGGGAGCCCCCCGGGCCCGGATGGGACCGAGCAGGGTCAATGCGTGGTCGGGATGTCCTGGCGTGACCTTTGGCCTGTTGAGTGGTCTGGGTCGCCTGTTGATCTTTAGACTCGTGGTTGTGGGGGAGACGGTTGGCATGGCGGGTGTGGTTGCGGCGCTGTCGGTGGTGAGCGACCTAGCTCGGGGGCACCCGCCGGGTGAGGCGATGCGGGCGTGCCTGCTGGCGACGGAGTTGGCTAGGCGGGCGGGCCTCGATGAACGTCGTCAGGGCGAGGTCTACTACGGGACCCTGATGCGGTTCGCGGGCTGCGCGGCGACGTCGCACGAGATCGCTGCCGTGTTCGGCGGCGATGACATCGTGGTCCGCGCCCGTGGTGACCTGATCGATCCGGCCGAGCCGGGTGAGGCGCTGGAGTTCCTGGCCGGCCTCGGTGTTGACGCCGGGCGACTGCGGGCGTTGGGCGGCCCGGAAGGCGTCGGACGGCTGAAGGCCGAAGGGGCGCGGGCGGATTGCGAGGTCGGCGCGGATCTGACGGCCCGGCTGGGGCTGCCGGCGGCGGTCCGGCGCGCCGTGCTGGACAGCTTCGAGCGCTTCGACGGGCACGGCGTCCCGGCGGGCCGGGCTGGCGAGGAGGTCGCCGAGGCGTCACGGTTCGCCGCGGTCGGCTACGCAGCCGTAATGTTCGACGCCGTCGGCGGCGCGGATGTCGCGGCCCGGACGGTAGCCCGCTGGTCGGCACGCGCGCTCGATCCGGAGATCACCGCGGTCTTCGCGGACGCACCGGGCGAACTGCTGGCGGTATCCAGCCCGGACGACGTGTGGGCGGCCGCGGTCGACGCCGAGCCCGCGCCGCGGCGCACGTTCCGCGACGAGACGGCCTTCGAGGCGGCCCTGGCCGGGTTCGGGGACGCCGCCGACCTGAAGAGCCCGTGGTTCACCGGCCACTCGCGAGGTGTCGCTGCGCTGGCGCACGCGGCGGCCGGGCAGGCCTCGGCGGCGGATGCGACAGCGGTCTACCGGGCTGGGCTGCTGCACGACCTCGGCCGGGTCGCGGTGCCGGCCGGGGTCTGGGAGCGGCCGGGTCCACTGCCGGCTCAGGAATGGGAACAGGTGCGGCTGCATCCGTACCACACTGGCCGGATCTTGGCCCGGTCTGCGGTGCTCGGCCCGCTGGGATTGATAGCGTGCCGCCACCACGAGCGGGTCAACGGGTCCGGGTACCCGGCCGGCATCAGCGGCGCCGAGCTGGACCCGGCCGCCTGCCTGCTCGCGGCGGCCGACGTGTTCCATGCGCTCGGCGAGGCGCGGCCGCACCGGCCCGCCCTGGAGCCTGCCGAGGCGGCGCGGGTCCTGGCGAGCCTTCCGCTGGACCGTGCCGCGGTCCGTGCCGTGCTGGCCGCCGCGGGGGCATCATCGGCTGTCCTGCCTTCGCTGCCGGCTGGCCTGACCGAGCGCGAACTGGAGGTCCTGCGCCTCCTCGCGGTGGGCCGCACCAAGCCCCAGATCGCCACCGACCTGGTGATCTCGCAGTCCACCGTGCACACGCACACGGTGCACATCTACGCCAAGTGCGATGTCTCGACTCGGGCTGGCCTGGCCATGTTCGCGATGCGGCACGGCCTCGCGGCCAGGACTGGCCCAGTCACCGCGAAAATCGACTGAACAGTCGATATCTCCGGGCGGCCCCTGCTGCTTACGGTTCCTGACAGGCAGTAACCAGCGATGTGGAAGGGAGCCGTCCATGACCACCAGCACCCGAACCCCCAGCTCAGCCACTATCACCGACGTCGATGTCGTCCGCGCCGTCTTCGGAGCGTTCGCCAGCGGCGACCTCGCCGCGCTCAGCGACCTGCTGCACGCCGAGGCGACCTGGCACCACCACAACGACGACCGCCTCGGCGGCATCCACCGCGGCGCCGATGCGATCATCGCCTACCTGACCGAATCGGCACTGCTCACCGCCGGCACGCTGCACGCCGAGCCGCAGTCGGTCATGGCCGACAGCGAAGGCCACGTTGCCGTGCTGGTGCGGCTCAGCGCCAGCCGCCCCGACGGGCGCACGATGAACGGCCCGCAGGTCGTACTCGCGACCGTGGAAGACGGCCGTGTGCGCGCCATCGAGCAGTTCGTCGGCGACCCGGCGGGCGTGGCCGCGTTCTGGGCTTGAACCGATCCCTGGAACGGAAGGAGCAAGATCATGAGCGCCCAGCAGAACATTGACACGGCCAGGGAGTTGTATGCGGCGTTCGGCCGCGGTGATGTCCAGGCCATCCTGGACCGGGTCACCGACGATGTCGACTGGTCCACCGACGCGGCCATCCCCGCTGCGCCGTGGTATGGCCCCAGGCACGGCAAGGACGGGGTCATCAGCTTCTTCGAGGCCATCGGCAAGACCGGGCCAGTCACCGAGTTCACCCCGCTGGCCTACGCCAGCAACGACGAGGGTGACGTGATGGTGTTCATCCGCTACGCGTTCACAGTCACCGCGACCGGCAAGCACGTCGAGATGAACATGCACCACTACTGGAAGTTCCGCGACGGGAAGGTCCGCTATGTCCGCAGTTCCGAAGACACGGCGCAGGTCGCCGCGGCCCTGACGCCCTGACCGTGGCCCAGAAGCGCCCTGGTCCCACGTCCCGAGCCACCGGCTGGGCTCTCCTCCTCTCAGAGGAGAGCCCAGTCCACCAGGTCGTGCCGATCCTCGCTGGCCCGGCATGCCACCTACATCGTTGCCGCCTACGTCGCCGGAGCCGCCCAGTAGGCCGCTCCCAAACTGGTACATCTCTGCCTGGCCGGACGCCGGCCAGGCAGACCGGCACCGGAAACACTGAGCGTGACATCGGAAGAACTCGCGAACCGCCGTTCTGATCGGCAACGTGGTCGCTTGCGTGAACGTCCGGCGCCGCGCAGATCGGAATGATCTGCGATGGCATTCCCTGCACGCAGAAGGTTTGCTGGGTTCTGGAGGACGGCGGGGGCGCGGGCGGGCGTTCGCCTAGTTGCGGGCCCCGTTCATGTCGAGGCTCTTGGCTCCGGTCGCCAGTCGCCAGGCGGCAGTGAGGGCCAGCTCACGAGCTGGGAGCGAGCAGGCCAGCATATGCCGCGGTGTGTCATCGCCCAGCCCTGGAGGCGAAGTACATACATACTGCCCGCGCCGCCGGGACCATCGGCCCGTGGCGGCTGCGCCCGCTGCACCCAGACTGGTGGTAAGCAATGTCGTCTCATCCCGCGGCGGGCCGTGCGGGCGAGGAAATGTTTGCGGAGGCGACTGTGCGGGTGGCACGTCGAATGAGGTCAGCCGGGACCGGTCGCCCGGACCCGGCTCGCGTGCCTGCAGCCGCGCTCCGCAACCGGATACTCGCGCGATCCCGCCTGCCGGTCCTTGTCGTGATGCTGGCGATCGCCTACGGGACGGTCGGGTACTGGCTGGTTGCGGGCAAGACCATGCTCGACGCGTTCTACGCGACCGTGCTCACGCTAAGCACGGTCGGGGTCGGCATAGGGCCACCGCCGGGTCCTGGCGGAAAAGTCTTCACCGTCTCCTTGATCCTGTTCGGCGTCGTGGCGCTGTTCACCGCCATCGGCGTGGGAACCGAGGTCGTGGCCTCTGGAGAGCTCGGGAGGTGGTTGCGGATGAACCAGGTGACCAGAAGCATCGGCCATCTCAGCGGGCACTACGTGATCTGCGCCTACGGGCGCGTCGGCCGGGCCGTGCTGGAGGAGCTGCAGCGCCGCAACTACACCACGGTGGTGATCGAATCCAAGCCGGAGCTGCAGCCGCTGCTGGCCGAACATGGCGTCCGGTGCATAGCGGGCGACCCGGCCGACGAGACCGTGCTCAAGCAGGCCGGCATCCAGCGCGCCCGGGGCTTGGTCTGCGCGGTGGACTCCGACGCGGCCAACGTGTTCATCACCTTGACCGCCCGGGCGCTCAACCCGGACCTGCGGATAGTCGCCCGTGCCTCCGACAGAACCTCGATCGACAAGCTGGTGCGAGCCGGCGCCGACGAGGTCGTATCGCCCTACGGGCTGACCGGGCGGCGGATGGCCGTACTCGCGGTCCAGCCATCCGTGCTGGAAGTCCTCGACCTGCTCAACCTCGGCTCGGACATCCGGCTGGAAGAAGTAGCCGTCCGTGCCAGAACGCACCTGGACGGCCTGACGATCGCCGAGGCCCGCGCGCGCTACGCCGGGGTAGCCATCCTCGCCCTGAAAAAGCCAGGAAGTGAGGTCTCGGCGAACCCGAACCACGAACTCCGCCTGGCGCCAGGGGACCTGATCGTCGCCTTGGGCCCGGCAGAGATCCTGAACCGCATGGCGGACTGAGCGCGTGACCGCACAGAAGCGGTGCTGCAACCCAAATTGCGGCTATGCGCGCCGTTGGGCGCTCTTGCCGACATCTTTCCGGGTCTACGACACCGGGCTGCGCTGGGTCACTGCCTGGCATGGCACATGCCGGATGAGCAGCCCGCCTATGCCGGACGGCTGCACCGGCTTTGGTGACACTGCTTGCGGGTGGAGGGGATGGGGCGTGGCTGGCTCGGATGGTTCCGGTGAGGGCGTCGGGCGGGTATTCATTTCTCACGCGTCTGAGCTGCGGGATTACCCGCTGGGGAACTCGTATGTGGCGGCGGCGGAGCGCGCGATCTCCGCGGAAGGTCACGTGATCGTGGAGATGGCTGACTTCCCCGCCGCCGATCAGCCTCCGGCCCGACTGTGCATGGACCGGGTGCGGAGCTGCCGGGTGTATGTGGGGCTGCTGGGCACCCGGTACGGCTCTCCGGTGCGGGACAAGCCGGAGGTGTCCTACACGGAACCGGAGTTCGACACTGCGACCGAGGCGGGCTTGGACCGGCTGGTGTTCCTGCTGGATACCGAGGCCGCTGATGTGGGCCTGCCCGTGTCGGCGTTAATCGACCGGGAGTTCGGGGCGCGGCAGGACGCGTTCCGCCGCCGGGTCCATGACAGCGGGCTGGTGACGGGGTCGTTTGCGGGCCCGGCCGTGCTGGGGCAACTGGTGGAGCGGTCGCTACGGGAGCTAGCCAGGACGCGGCGTCCCGGCGGGGGCCAGGGCGGCGCGGTTCCGGCTGTGGTGGTGGCCGGGGAGATCCCGCAAGAGCCGCTGGGGTTCCAGCCGCGTACGGACCTGGTGGCGGCACTGGATGCGCCCGGCCCAGGGTCGCGGGTGCGGTGGTGCATGCGCTGACGGGGATGCGGGGGGTCGGCAAGACGCACCTGGCCGCGGCTTATGCCCGGGCCAAACTGGCTGAGGGCTGGCGGCTGGTGGCGTGGGTCAACGCCGAGGATCCGGGCGGTGTGCTAGCAGGCCTCACCGAGGTGGCCGCCGCGCTGGGCCTGGCTGCTGGAGATGCGGTGGCGGCGGGTCGGGGGGTGCGACGCCAACTGGAAGCCGATGGGGAGCGGTGCCTGCCGGTGTTTGACAATGCCATCGACCCGGCGCTCTTGCGGCCGTTCCTTCCGGCGGCGGGAGCGGCCCGCGTGATCATCACCAGCAACTATCTGCCGGTGGCCCAGCTGGGGGTGGGTCTTCCGGTGGATGTGTTCTCCGAGGCCGAGGCGCTGACATTCCTCGCCGCCCGGACCGGGCAGGCCGATGCTGCCGGGGCCCGGACGCTGGCGGCGGAGCTGGGGTGCCTGCCGCTGGCGCTGGCGCAGGCGGCGACAGTAATAGCCAGCCAGCACTTGTCCTATGGGACCTACCTGGACCGGCTGCGCCGCCTGCCGGCCGCGGATCTGCTGGCGGCGGAGGAGGCCGGGCAGTACCCGCGAAGTGTAGCGGCGGCGGTGCTATTGGCGCTGGACACTATCCGCGCCGGTGAGCAGGGTGGGGCGTGTGGTGCGGTGATGGATCTGGTGGCGGTGCTGTCGGCGGCCGGGGTTCGCCGCTCCCTGATCCACGTGGCGGCCCGTGACGGCCTGGCAGCCCGCGAGGGGTCGGTGCCTGCGCTGGCGCCGGAGGTGGTAGACCGGGTGCTGGCACGGCTGGCCGGGGCGTCGCTGCTGACCTTCAGCGTGGACGGGTCCGCGGTCAGTGCACACCGGCTGGTGATGCGGGTAATCCGGGAGAACCTGGCCTCTGGCAACGTCCTCACGACGGTGTGCGAGGCGGCCGCGCGGCTGCTCGACGGGCTGGCCGCGTCGCTGAGTGGGAGCTGGAATGAGGACCGGGCCGCGACCCGGGACCTAGTGGAGCAGATCATGGCCCTGTACCAATCCGTGGCCCGATGCCCGCCCGGCGGTGGCCTGGACCGCCGTATGATCCAGCTCCGATGGTGGGCAGCCGGGTACCTGGGCGATCTGGCCGACAGCGAGGCGCAGACCATCGGAATCGGCGAACGGCTGGCAGCGGACCAGAAGCGCACCCGGCACTGTTGCATTGAGCCGCTACGTGATCATGGCGCCGCAAATCTTCCTGTCAGGTGTAGGTACGAAGCCCGTCAGGCAACCTGAATCGGGCATCTGGTGGCCGTCGAGCACCCGCCGACGATAGATCTTCCTGTCCGATGATCATGGGATCGCTTAATGCAACAGTGCCGGCTCAAAGCCGCAGCCTCAGGCCGCCAATCCAAGATCACGAAAGATGCAGGTTAACGCCATAACGGCCAGAGTTTTAGTCCCAGCCGACAACCTGTCGGTCAGGATGCTTACAAGAGCGCCTTTCAGCGGGTCGATGGCAAGCTCCTAAGGAACACCTCGAAAGCCTCGGGGCCGATGTGGGGATCACCGGCAAAAGGATGCTGCATATTCTTGATCAAGATGAGCGATATTGTGATCAGCGCCGCGATCCCCACTACCATTACGATATGTACAGTTCTGTTCTTCAGCCCGAAGAGAAGGCAAAAACCAACGGCTATAACGCCGCCAGCTATCAGCGCAATCCAGATAGGCTCCGGGACCGTCTCACTCATCGCATCCAGCCGGTCCCGCCGGGCCGCAGTCAAGTCGTTAACACTCACCACTGCCTGCTCATATAGGGCCTGCTGTTGGCCAGAGTGTGGCATGAACCGGAATACCGCTGCGCGGATCCGATTGACCAGGTCCTGCGCCTCCGGACTGCTCTCTCCCTCATTCATCAGCGGCCATTCTCTGTCTATGACCGTATACGCATAGTCCAAAGTCAGGTGCTCGATGGCTGGTCCCTGAGGCGCAGGAAAGCTGCGCGATATCCAGTAGACGTTCGAGAGCTGATCGGCTTCGCTGTAAGTCGTGGCCCGGGCGCTGCTGAGGGTTTCCCACCCCAGGATGACCACGAAAGCCAGCAGCACAGCATAGAGGACCGCGACCCCCGCAAAGATGAACCCCGCGACATCGGTGTGCTCCTGCCGCTTCTCATGCGCCCAATACCGGTGGATGAGATAGACGCTCACTCCGCAACCGAGGAGCACTACCAGTAGTATCCCGAGATTGAGCAGACTCATTGTGCCCTCCAAGACCGCCGAAAGCCTGGTGACCGGTCAATGGGAATACTGTCTGGAACGGCCGGCTGCCGCTCCCGGATGGCCCGCCTCCCCCCGGTTTCCTGATAACGCAGACCGAACCCCCTCGGGGTTCCCCCGGAAGTGTTGACACTTCGATTGCTGATCTTGATTTGTCCGCTTCCTGGTAGCTGTCATGTAACCGCCGGAGCGCAGGTGATGTCCAGATGGAGGCCCCGGCGGCCCGTCAGGGCCGCAGAGGAACGACCTGGACGCCACCGAGCACCGGCTGATACTGGGCTGCGGGGAAGCGGGCTCATGTCAGGCCGCCTTCCCGGCCTGGAGGGCTTTCTCGTAGTTGACCGGGGATCTCATGCCGAGCGCGGAGTGGCGCCGGTGGTGGTTGTAATCATCGATCCAGCCGGGATCCGCGCCCGCGCCTGCGCTTTGGTGGTGAAGTGCTCCAGGGCGCGCAACTCGAACTTCAGGGTCGAGTGCCAGACCTCGATGACCGCGTTATCCAGCGCCGAGCCTGGCCGGCCCATGGACTGGCGGATGCCCAGCCGCCCGCCGCGCCCACCCAGCACCAGCCATCCATCGGCTGTACGGCTGGCCGAAGCTCGGATCTGCCGTTGAGTATCTGACCATGCGCATTTTCTATGCACGCGGTGGCATGCTCACTTGTCCGGGCGTGCGGTCTCGTCCGCAGTGTGGTGTGCTGCCATTACCGGATACGCCTGGCGCCGGATATCGGCCGCTGAATTAGAGCGCTGAGTGGCGATGCCGACGAGGGCGCAGGCCACTGCGAGAGTGGTAAGCAGGCTTGTGCCCCAGCCAGCGCCGAGCGCGGCCCCGCCAGTAGACGGCCCGAGCAGGCAGCCGGCGATCAAAGCACAGGTGCCGAGCCTCTTGCAGCGGCCTGCCGGACCGGACAGGGCCCCGTCACCGGTGATCACCGGCGCGGCCGGAGAGAGCAGGGTCTCGCCCAGGGCACAGATAAGCATGGTGCCGGCGAAGAGGACCTGCACGGCCGCGGCGCGGCTGAGGGGGCCGCCGGCGGTGACCGATGCCCAGGTGGCCGCGCAGCCCGCGGCGGCCAGGGCCAGGCCAGTGACGCGCCGCCGGGCGGCCGGCCGTGGCGGCGGGAGCAGCCGGGCACGCCCCGCGGCGCAGGCCACGTCCCCGGGGTGTTCAGGGCTCAGTGCGCAGGCGTCAGACCGGGACTGACCGCTGAACAGGCTCAGTGTTACATCCTGGGTGCTGTCCTGACCGGTGTGCGTGTCCGTGAGTGTTCGTCTTCTAGGTGCCCAGATGGCCGGAGTCGGCGGGTTGTGCTGGTTCACGGCTGTTGCCGTTACCCGGGGCGGAATTAGTTCCACTGCCGCCTGCCCTCACGCACGCAGGTCTTGAGGCGCCGGCGCACCGAGCCTGCCGGGTCGCCGGCGCTGGCCGCAGGTGGTGAGCAGGGCCGAGAGGACGTGGTGAAGCAGGGAGCCGGGACCGTCGATCGGCTGGGCGCCGCTCCGCTGGGTTGCGCTGTGCGCGCGCCGGGCGAGCCGGTGATGCTCGACCTCACTGCGGATCTCGGCAATCCGTGTGTCGATAAGCGTTTGCTGGATGTAGGGGTGCATCGTGATCTCCTCGGGTGCCGTCCGGTGACTGATCCCGAGAATGCCGGTAAGGCTATGGCGCGCGGATCGGGCGATTGCCCCCCTTCCGGTGCGGGTGGCTCCCTAGATTTCCGGCGAGTCGCCTTAGGCGCGCTGTCTGCTCAGGCCTGGTCGGCGACTCCGAGGCGGTGGGCGATCGCAGCGGCTTCCACCCTGCGGCTGACGCCCAGCTTGGCCAGGATGTTGGACACGTGCACACTGGCGGTCTTGACGCTGATGAACAAGGTGCGGGCGATCTCTGGATTGGTCCGCCCCGCGGCCAGCAGCGCGAGGACTTCGCGCTCGCGGCCGGTGAGCCCGAACCGGGCCAGTTCGTCGCCCGCCGGTGGCTGCCCGGCCGACTGCGCCTGCGCGGCGCCCGCCGCGGCGGGAACGAGGTCCAGGCGCGCCCGGCGGGCCAGGGCGGCGGCCTCGGTGGCGAGTGGCTGCGCCCCAAGCTGGTCCGCGGTCGCGTAAGCATCGTGCACGGCGGCGGCCGCAGCGTTGCGGTCATCGGTGGCCATATGCGCCTCAGCCAGCCGCAGCAGCGCATAGGCCAGCGGGTAGGGCTCGCCCGCCATCCGCCATGCGGCGACGGCCGCCGACCACGGGCGGGAGTCGCCGATGTCGGCTGCCCGGGCCTGTTCGGCAGCCGTCAGCGCTTGGTAGCCGGCGGTGGCGGGGGTGGGCGCCGGGAGGTCTTCGGTGAGGGCGGCCAGTTCCTTGCGGCGCTGGTGGCTGGCTGCGGGGATCTGCTCTCGCCGGTCCCTGGCCAGCGTCGCCTCCTCGGCTTCAATCCGCATTCCCAGCCACAGCAGGGGCCAGGTATACCGCGACTCAAACGAGTCCGGCCCACCTGCCAGACCGGCCGCGATGTCGTCGCGACCGCCTGGCCGGTCACCCAGCCCCAGCGCGATCAGCGCACCGACATATCGCATCGGCCGCAGGAACTGGATATCGGCGGTGTCGCCGAGTGCCCGGCGGGCCTCCCGCAACGCGGCGGCCGCCTCCTCGAACTGACCACGCATGGCGGCCAGTTCCGCCCGCCATATCTCCAGGCCCCCCGCGAACACGCCTTCCGGCATGACGGCCAGCCCCTGGGTCAGCACCCGCTCAGCCTCCGCCCACTGGCCCAGCCGCAGCAGCGGCTCAGCCTGGTTCATCACCAGGTACGGGCCCTCCGAGCGCATCAGCCCCGCCTCCCGGGCCAGGCCCAGCCCCTCGGCCGCGGTCTGGGCAGCCTCCTCATGCCGTCCCAGGTACCCCAGCGCGTCCGACAGGTTGACGTAGCCGGCCATGGCGATCATCGCGGCGCCGATGCCAAGAGCCAGTTGCACGCCCTCCCGCAGGAAACTCAGGCCATCCCCGCCCGGCCCGAGATAGGTGCTGGCCCCGCCGAGCGTGATGAAGGCATGGGCCTGCACGTCCTTGGCTCCCGCGGCCCGGGCCGCGGCCACCGCCCGGGTGGCAGTGTCCGCGGCGGCCTGCATGTCGGTGACATGCATCAGCGAGCGCGCCAGCGAAGCCAGCACCACCGCGGGCGCCCGGGTCGCCGCCTCAGGGGGCAGCAGGGCCAGCGCCTGCTCCAGCGCCGCCACCGACTCGGCCGGGCGGCTGGCATCCAGCAGCGCATGCCCGCGCTGTTCCAGCAGCAGCGCCCGCCGCACCGGGTCGAAACCCGGCGGCAGGCCGGTCAGCGCAGCATCCAGCAGGGACAGCGACCGGCCCACCGCTCCGGCCCCGTAGGCGGCCTCGGCGGCCAGCCGGTTCACCTCCACCAGGTCCAGCCCGGTGCGCTGGCCGGCATCCGCCACCCGCGGCCAGATCTCCACCGCCCGTTCCAGGTGGCGCAGCGCCTCGGCCGGCGCGTAGGAGGCCGCGGCGCTGGTGGCGGCCTCGATGCTGGCGGCCAGGGCCCGGGGCAGGTCGAGCGCGGCGTACCAGTGATGCGCCAGCAAAGCGGGTACCGCCGCGGCATCGCCGGCCAGGGTCCGGTCCTGCTCCAGCGCCTCCCCGTAGGCGGCGTGCAGGTGTCCCCGCTCACCCGGCAGCATGTCGTCGTACACCGCGTCCCGGGTCAGCGCGTGCCGGAACGCGTAGCTGTGCCCGGTGTGATCCACCAGCAGCAGGTGGTGCTCCACCGCTTCGCGCAGCGCCGCGAACAGTTCCGCCTCGCCTATCCCGGCGACCTTGGCCAGCAGCCGGTCGGGAACCACGCGCCCGGCCACCGAAGCGGTGCGCAGCAACTGCTGCGCGGCCGGGGTGAGCGCATCGGCCCGGCTCAGCAGCACATCCCGCAGCGACGGCGGCAGATCCCCAGGATCCCCGCCATCCCTGACCACACCGGCGATCTCCTCGACCAGGTAAGCGTTGCCGCCCGACCGGTCGAACACCTCCTCCGCCACCCCGGGAGCCGGTTCACCGCCCAGGATCGCCGCCAGCTGGGCGGTGACCTCCTTGCGGCCGAACCTGCCCAGCTCGATACGGTCCACCGACCGCACCCGCTCCCAGCTGGTCAGCAGCGGCCGCAGCGGATGCCGCCGGTGCAGCTCATCAGAACGGTAAGTGATCACCAGCAAGACCGGGACTGCCCTCAGCGCCCGGACCAAGAACGCGGCCAGATCCAGCGTGGAGGGATCCGCCCAATGCACATCCTCAACGATGAACATCACCGGCCTGGCCGCACTCAGCCGCCCCAGCAGGCCCAACACCAGCTCCAGCAACTGCCCGGCCTGCAGGTTATTACCAGCCGCCGACGCGGCAGCCCCAGGCCCAAGCTCGGGAAGCAGCCGGGCCAGCCCTGACCCGGCCGGACCGAGCAGTTCGCCCAGGTCGTCCGCTGGCGTCATGCGGGCCAGCGCCCGCAGCGCATCCACCACCGGGGCCAGCGGCAGCCCTTCCGCTCCCAACTCGATGCACTGACCGGTCAGCACGCAGAACCCCGCCGCGGACGCCCGCGCCGCGAGTTCACCGATCAGGCGGGTCTTGCCCACCCCAGCCTCCCCGCCGATCAGCACCACCGCCGGCTCGCCGCCTTCGGCCCGCCGCATCGGGCTGGCCAGCGACGCCACCTCTTGCTGGCGGCCGATGAAGACCGGGCTCACCACGCTGACGCTCATAGCCGAAACACTGCCACAGGCAGTGCTTCATCGCACCTGCCACATAACCTCACTCATCTGCCAATCCGTGGCGATGAGGCCAACCCCTGGATACCAGCGTCGCCGGGAATCACCTGCCTGATCCGGGGACCGGGGACGTCACCGATGCGCTGCTGCGACGAATTGATTGCAGGATGCCCTTACGTAACTAGATAGGTTTCAGCCTGCCCATTTTGGTCCGTGCTTTTGGGTCTTGCTGGCTGGCTTGGTGTGTCCCCCTTGATCACGGTGGGCCGGCTGTGGTGAAGTGCGGCTTGTGCCTGATGAGT
>Ga0335078_10003163_pt1 | contig 24556 bp, 28 predicted proteins | sample Lox_Sample_32_FD_206711 | JGI IMG/M metagenome (GOLD analysis project Ga0335078, IMG submission 206711) | Soil microbial communities from Loxahatchee National Wildlife Refuge, Florida, United States - Lox_Sample_3.2 | ecosystem: Environmental > Terrestrial > Soil > Wetlands | place: USA... | reverse complement strand
TGGGCCGAGTTCCAGAAGAAGGGCCTGAAGATCACCGCGTACGACACGCTGGGACCGTACGACGTGGTGATGATCATCGAATCTCCGAACGAGGAGTTGGCCCTGAAGTTCCTCGGCGCCGCGGGAGCGTCCGGCAACATCGAAACCACAACGATGCGGGCGTTCACCGACGCGGAGATGGAGAAGGTCCGGGCCGCGTAAGCTGCGCTTCCCGCGCCCGCCGGTCGGGGACCCGAGCCGGGGCTCGCCGCACGTATCGCCCGTCGGCCGCGTCTAACACAATGGATTTTACCCCCGGGTTTGCTTCCTTCGGTTGACCATCCCTACGGGAGCGAGGTCGAAGGCCCTTGGAGAGCAACGCACCGCCCGTGGATCGATCCCTGCCGGTCTCGGGCAGCGGCCGGGCGTGGTGGGCGTACTCCGCCTACGTGGTGTTCGCCCTCGGAGTCGCGTTGGTCGCGGTGACGGTCTATCTCGTGATCACGTCGCCGGGCTTGTTCAGCATCGACCTTCCGGGAGCTCTGCTCGGCATCGCGGCGTTTCTCATGGGGCTCGCGATCCTCGACCGTCTGCCGCGCAACGTCGTGATCAGTCCCGACGCGATCGAGTTCCGGTACTTGTTGAGTCACGTGCGGTTGAAGTGGGAACAGTTGGCTCCCCCCGCGCTCGTGGGAGAAGGCTTCGTGGCGTTCCGCGGGGTCACGGGGACGCGCGGGGTTTGGGGGCCCCTCACGGTCACGGTGGGTCAAGCGAAGGAGATACTGGCCTATCCCTCATGCCCGACATTCGACCTCCAAGGCGAGATCGCCAAGGAACTACGGCCGTCGGCGTAACAACCCCGGGGCTCGACTCCTCGCCACGTCCGCCCCATCTGCCTTGCGCGGAGCGCGGACCGTTTGTTCTCCACGGCGGGCGTCGTGCTGATCTCCTCGCGGCGGTCCGCCGTCGTTCGCCGATGGTAACTTGCCGCGGTTGGGTTCGAAGATTTTCTGTCGAGGCTTCCCTAGTTTGTTTATAGTGAAAACCAGTTCCGGAGCCATGGCCGAGGAACAAGACAACATGGTTCAATGCGCGGGCTGCGGAGCGGACTACGATGCGTCGGACCCGGCGGAGGCGCAGCTCCACGCGAGCCACAACGACGTACGGATCGAGCAGGCGTAATCGCGCTTCGGGGAGTCTTCGGACGCGGTGCGTCCGCGACTCGGCCGACCTTGCCACGGCCCACGTTGTTCCGTGCGGATCACTCCCTGACCGACGCGCCCGGCCGGACCCTGGCCCGCATTCCGAACCGGCCCTGTGAACCATCCGTCGGCCCCCACTGCCGCCCACCGGAGGGACGGGACGGGGGCGTTTTACGTCGTCATCCGGGGCCCACTCGGCGTGGGAAAAACCACGGTGGCCCGGAACGTGGCGAGCCGAATCGCGGCCGAATACATCTCGATCGATCGGATTCTCGAACAACGGGGACTGGAAGACGAATGGGAAGCGGGATACATCTCGCAGAGGAGCTTCCTGCGGGCGAACTCCTTCGCCGCCGAGGAGGCCCGACGCTCCCTGGACGCGGATCGGCCGGTCGTGATCGACGGGAACTTCTACTGGAAATCCCAGGTGGAGGATCTGCGCCTTCGTTTGGCCTACCCCCATCGCGTCTTCACCCTGAGGGCGCCGCTGAGCGTCTGCATCGAACGGGACGGCCGGCGCGCGCCGTCGTACGGAGCCGAAGCCGCCGCGGAGGTGTACGCGAAAGCCACCGAGTTTGACTACGGTACCGTCCTGGACGCGAACCGGCCGCTCGGGGCGGTGGTCCGCGAGGTGCTCGCCCTCCTTCCGAAGGACGCGAGCCCTCGCCGCTCGAATCGAGCGAAGGCTTGACCTCCTGCTGCCGGTGAGCGGCCCGCTTGCGGCAGGTCCCGCATCACCCCGAAACGGCGACGATATTCGTCCGTGCGGCGGATTGCCGAAGCGAGATCAACGGAGAATACTCGGTCGAGCGATACCAACTTTGCAGGGCCTCCATCGACGGGAATTCGATGAGAACCACGCGGCGAGGGTTCCAATCCCCTTCCAGCACTTCCGGTGCTCCCACCGCTAGCGTCCGGGCGTGGTACTTTTCTAAGGTCGGTTTCAACTTGGAATTGTATTCCTTCTGAACTTCGGGATTGTGCCACTCGACCTCGGCGACCAGGTACGCCGGCATATGGATCGCGGGGTCTACGTCGTCCTCCCGCCATAAGACCGATGCCTTATTCTCGGCGACACTCTGGGGAAACGGGACGATGCCGCCATTGAAACTCCGCACAATCCGTCAAACGGTGGTCCTGCCCGGTACTCCCCGGCAAGTCTACGACGCTCTGATGACGACGGACGGTCACATCGGGTTTACCGGCGCCGACGCCCGGATCAGTTCGAAGATCGGCGGGAAGTTCATGGCGTGGGGAGGTTACATCCACGGCATGAACCTCAAGCTGGTCCCCGGGAAACTGATCGAGCAATCCTGGGTGCCCAGCGAGAAGAACTGGCCCAAGGGCCACGTGTCGAAAGTGCGATTCGCCTTGTCCGCCAGCCCTCGCGGGACTCGAGTGACGTTCACCCATTCGGGCGTTCCCGCGGAACACGTGGGGCATCTGTCGCCCGGCTGGAAGGAATCCTACTGGACCCCGCTCCGCAAGTATCTCGCGGAGCAGTGACCGGTCGCGGGGAGCGCCCGGGGTTCCGCGGATCCGGAACGATCGTGCAGGAGTTCCATCATGCCGAGGTCGGAGCGGGACGTGCGAACCAAGGACGGACGGACGCTGCGCATTCTCGAGGCGGGGGACCCGCACGGGCGACCGGTCTTCTTCCTGCACGGCACCCCGGGATCCCGATTGCTCTTTGAGCACCAGGTCGCCGATGCACGTCACCACAAGATCCGGCTGATCGGGCACGATCGACCGGGCTACGGCGGGTCGACCCCGAAGCCCGGACGGCGGGTGGCGGACGAGGCCGCGGATGTCGCGACCATCGCCGACGCTCTCGGTTTCGACCGGTTCGCCGTCTACGGGCACTCGGGCGGCGGGGCCCCCTCGTTGGCGTGCGCCGCCCTGTTGCGCGATCGGGTGGTCGCCGCGGCGTGCATGGCCGGGGTCGCGCCGTACCCCGCCGCGGGGCTCGACTGGCTCGCGGGGATGGGGGAACTCAACGTGGAGGATTTCCGGTTGATGTTGAAGGACCCCGTGGCGTGGGAGGCGAAGACCGCGGAGGATGCCGCGATGTTGTTGCAAGCCACGCCCGCCCAGATGACCGCGTACATCTCGACCCTGCTTTCGGATGCGGACCGGGCGGTCATGACGGACCAACTGATCGAGTTCCTTCTGCGCCAGGGCCAGGAGGGTCTTCGGCCCGGAATTGCCGGCGCCCGGGACGACGGCTACGCTCAGATCAAGCCGTGGGGTTTCGAACTCTCGGCCATCCGGGTCCCGCTCCAACTCTGGCACGGGAGGCAGGACAAGTTCGTACCGTTCGCCCACGGCGAGTGGTTAGCGGCCCACCTGCCGCAGGCGGAGATCCATCTGGAAAGGAAGGAGGGCCATGCCACGCTGATGATCACTAAGCTCCCCGCCGTCCACGAGTGGCTCGTTTCGCACTTCTGAGCCGACCTCGACCGGATCCTCGAGTTTTTCGCCGGCTCGAATTCGTAGGCGCAACGGAGCTTGTACGTACTCGGGCAAGTCGACCCTTCCTCGGTCCCAAGGGCTCGGTCTGGCGGCCGAGCCCTTCGAGTTCGCGGCTACTGCCGTCCTCGGCCCACGGGTGGCTTGTTTCGAACCACGCGTATGTTGACGTCGGACCTGTATCTCCGAGCCACCAGGGTGGATCCTTGCGCCCGGAGGCCGACCAGGAATTTCTCCGCGTCCATGCCGGGTCCATCTCTCCATTTCGTGACGAACAGAGTTCCGCCCTGCTGGGCCGGAATGGCGGCGCCGGAAGCCACGTACTTCCGGAAGTCGTCATCGGACAGCGGTTCGAACGGGATCTTGAACATCGCGCGCCGGCGGGGATAACTCAGCTTCATCGTCTTCATGTTCGGGAACAGTCGAGGGCGGGGGTTTGGGATAGCATAATCGGTCGCCTCCCCGGGAGCTCCGGGGAGCCCGAAAGGTCCGCTCAGGACGGTTGGGGGACGAATGCCACGTGCGGTGGCCCTGCATGGAGGTCGGGGGTCACCACGTAGCTCGAGAAGGAAGGGCGCACCCCGCGAATGATCAGGCCCACCGCGTCGCGGTGGAGCTCGAACTCGGTATCGACGAGGCGGCGGACCCCGGCCGAGCATCCGAGGCCCGCGCCGAGGAGCCCGATCCCGAGGTTCCCAACCGCCCGCGTTCGTTTCACACCGTAGAAGAACATCTTCAGCGCCCGATCGACGCCGAGGAGCGTCTCGAACACTTCAAAAGAGGTGAGCTCGAGGAAGGTCTTCTTGCGACCGCCCTGAACCACCCGCTCGGCCTCCACCATCTTCGCGACGGCGGCCTTGCGAGCCTTCTCGGAACGCGTGACCTCCTCCGGCGTCGACCTTGGGCCCGCCAAGTTGACGACGTACGGAGGACCCTCGTCCTCCCCGACGTAGTCCACGATCCGGACCCGGCTGTCGAACCGGCGGCGCGTCACGTAGCGGGTCATCCGACTTCGAAAACCGTGCGGAGAATCGCGGGACGGCAGGATGGCGATGATCCCGCGGGAGTGGTAGAGGATGTTGAGATACGTCGGGAAGAGCAGCAGGTCCAGGTCCTCCAATCCTACCGTCTCATCCATCCCGAAGAGCGCGAAGCTGCCCCGGCGGAACCCCCCGCCGAGGAGCCGGTCGAAGTCCGGGATGCCCGTCGAGTAGTAGCCTTCTGCATCGTCGATGGGATTCCAGCCGTTCACCCTTGGAGCGCTCTTCCCGGGTCCGCGCATGAGAGTTGGGAGGTCGGTGCGGGTTCTTAGAGTGATGCACGAAACCGGCGACTTTTCTGACGGTAATCAGGCTCCATTTACCGGTGCGGCTTGGGCCACTTCCGGTAGCGCGGTTCACAGTTCCGGGCGCACGGAGGCCGCTCCACGTTTTCAGAACGCCCCGCGCAATCCCCGGATTTCACGGCCGAACGCGCACTCTCGCCCGGAGCGGGTCGGTGCGTCCGGTGCGTTCGCGGCGGACCCCGGGGTCTACTTCTCGCGCCAACTGAACGCGTGCGTCGCGAGGACCGCAAACACGATCGCGAGGACCAGGACGACGAGGATATCGACGAACACGGCCGACGCGTTGTTGAACACCATGGCGTTGCTGAGGCCGTCGATGACGTAGAAGAGCGGCAGGGCGTGCGCGACGGGGACCAGCCAGGCTGGGAACAACGAGACCGGGAAGAACGTGCCCGAGAGGAACATCATCGGGAAGGTGATGATGTTCCCGAGCACCGCCGCGCTCTCGGGCGTGCTCGAGACGGTCCCTGCGAGAAGTCCGATCGACACGAACAGGATCGGGCCGACGATGATGAACGGGATGGTGAGCAGCGTGAGGGTGACGTGCGCGCCGAAGAGGACCCGTCCGAAGAAGAGCATCAGGAACGTGGAGAGGAACGCGAGCAAGATGTACCAGAGGACGGCCGCGGTCAACCATTCCGACCGCGAGAGCGGCGTGAGGGAGAGCTGCCGGAACAGCTTGTCCCGCTTCCACGTCGAGCTGACGTTCACCATCGAGAACATCGGGCTGACCAGCACCGAGAAGCCGATGAGGCCGGGGACGAGGTAATCGATGTAACTGTAGATCTGGCTCCCGACGTTCAAGTTCAATGGAGTCACGACCGCGGTCCCTCCTGCGAGGCGCAGGTTCTCCCCGTTCGCGACGCCTTGGACGGCCCCCTCGACGATCCCGGCCTCCGAACCGGACGAGGGGTTCGTGAAGACCAACAGGCGGACGGGAGTGCGGTTCGCAAGGTCCGATGCGAAGCCCGCGGGGATCACGAGACCCGCGCTCAGGTCGTTGTGCGCGAGGTAGGTGGAGAGATTGCCGACCCCGGGCGACACCATGCTGACCGAGACCGCGCCGGTCGAGTTCAGGGCCGCGAGGAACTCGACGCTCGCCGGGGAGTTCCCGTCCAGGTTCTGGACCGTCAGCGGAACCTGGCTGTTCCCCGAGTTCGAGAAGACCGCTCCGAAGATCAGGATGAGGATGACCGGAAAGATCAGCGCGAAGAACAGGCCGAGCGGGTTTCGGACGTATCCCTTCGCGTAGGCCGGGAAGTAGGTCGCCACCCGTCGGAAGTTCATGCCCTCGACTCCGGGGTCGAGCTCGTGGGCAGCGACCCGTCCTCGAGCCGCCCGACCAACTGGATGAACACGTCCTCGAGCGTGTCGGACCGCGTCGAGAAGCTTTCCCACCGCAGACCGCTCGCCGAGACGGTCTCGAGAACCTTGAGCGCGTCCGCCTTGGAGGCGAGCTCGACCTCGACCGCGTCGTTCTCCCGGCTCACGTGAAACCCGAGCGAGGCCAGTCGGTCCGCGAGCGCGGGCTCGCCGACCAGTCGCAGCCGTTCGGCTCGCCCGTACCGAGCGATGATCTCGTCCGGCGACCCGGTGGCGATGATCCGACCCTTGTTGATGATGGCGATGCGGTCGGCCAGCTTCTGGGCTTCGTCGAGATAGTGGGTGGTCAGAAAGACCGTGCGCCCCTGTTCGCGAAGCGTGCGGATCACGTCCCAGATCGACCGCCGGGCGCGCGGGTCGAGACCGGTCGTGGGCTCGTCAAGGAAGCAGAGCTCGGGGTTGTTCACGAGCGCGAGCGCGACCCCGAGCTTCTGGTGCTGCCCGCCCGAGAGGGTGTCGTAGTAGTCGTCCGCCTTGTCGGTCAGCTCGACGTGGGCGAGCAGTTCGTCCGCGTCGGTCTTCACCCCGAACAACTTCGCGTAGAGTCGGACCGCCTCGCGGGGCGTGAGCTTCGGAAAGAAGTGGAAATCCTGCGGGATGACGCCAATCCTTGTCCGGAGCTTTTCGATCTGAATCCACGGGTCGAAGCCGAGGACCCGAACCTCCCCGCTCGAACGAGGCCGAATCCCTTCGAGGATCTCCACGGTGGTCGTTTTTCCCGCGCCGTTGGGTCCCAGGAAGGAAAAGACCTCGCCCGAACGGACTTCGAACTCGATACCATCGACCGCGCGGACCGAACCGTAGTCCTTGGCCAGCTTCGAGACTTCGATGCTCGTGGTCATTGCAAGGTCGGACCCGGGTGGCTCCGGCGCCTTCCCACGCGGGTACTCGGCGCGCCTCTTAGACGCTTGGGTAAACCCGACGCGTGACAGGCCCGTCGGTCGTACCCCACGGGAACTGACTCATCCGAACTGGAGAACGGGCGGCGCTGAGGGACCAAGCTTCTCCCGTGCGGAATGCGCGGCGATCAGAATCAGGATCAATCCCACGATGTTCAGAAAGGGGATGATGATCAGGATCGCGCCGGCCTTGAACTTCGAGTCGTTGTAGCGCGTGCCGAGGCGCCAGATGCCGATGAGCAGACCGATGTAGCCGACCAGGGCCAAGATGGCGGCGATCCCAAGACCCAGCGCGAGCCCGAGAATGTCCACGGCGTTGATGCATGCTGCCGTGATCATGCCACCGGATCCGGCGCAAAGATAGGCTTGGTACAGCAGAGCGAGGAACCCCACCAGGAAAGCCGCCACGAGGAGGATGGCTACGAACGCCAGCATTGCAAGGCCGGCCGGAGTGGAGAAACTCCGGTCGTAGCTGGCGAGCGCCTTGAACGCGGAGCGGTAGTACCAGATCTCGATAAGGACGAGGATCAGGCCGAGACTTCCCGAGATGATCAGCACGTAGAGTCCGGTGATATCGAGAGTGAACGAGCTGCCGGACGAAGTGGTCGTGGCGCCGGTGAATTCGGAGAGGGCGGGGGTGATGGTCAAGCTGACGTACGAAAGGATCACTCCCACCAATCCCAAGATCGCCGCGACTCGAACGTCTCCCAACGCCGCACGGTCGGCCCCACCGAGCACAGAGGGTGGGCGGACGGGGGGGTACGCCGGACGGTAGGTGGGCGCCGGGTATTGCCCCGGGCTGAAAGCGATGGGAGGAGGGGTCCCGGTCGGGGGCCCTGCCGGCGGGGCGACTCCCGCCACGGCGCCCCCGCAGGAGGGACAAAAGCTGGTATTGGGTTGGAGGGATTGGCCACAGTAGGCACAGAAACGCGCGGCCATCGTGCTGGAACTGTCGTCTCTCCACTTGAATACGCCGCTCGACCCGCGCCCGAGACACGCGGTCCGCCCGCCCCTGCCCGACGACTACGTGCAAGGCATCTTGCACCCACGCGTCGCCGGGCCTACCGCTGGGGCGCTCCGCAGGAGGGGCAAACCCGTGCGGAGACGTCAACCAGGTTTCCGCAGAAGCTGCAGCGTACCTTGACGATCTCGCGGACCACCACGGTCGTCCCCGGTGGCACCGCCGGTCTTCGCAGGTGCTCGAGCTCATTCCGGACCTGACTCCGGATGCCCATCCACTCGGCTCGTCCCGCGGCGCGGGCGCGCTCGATCTCCTCGGAGACCGTACGCGGGTCGCGTACGAGGAACCGGGTGCCCTCGACGCGCCCCTCGTACTCCTCGGCCAGCTCGAGGAAGCGGCCGGCGACGACCTGCGGCGCACGCAGGTTGTAGAAGAAGAAGTTCGGTCCGGTATGCCATTCGGTCCGGGTAAACAGCTCCGGTTTCCTCCAGACGTGGAGGCACCGCAGGTTCGTCATCACCAGAAACCCGATGCCCGTTTTCCAACATCGCAGGATCCGCTCCCGCGGGAGGAACTCGATCTGCGCGTGCGCCGCCGGATCGATCGCATCGGGGGCCGTGGGGGAATCGGTCGGGTCCAAGCTCTCCATGCGCGCTCTTGCCTCCAGCAGAAGAGGGAGGTTCAAAGCGCCGGCGGACGCCCGTTCCGCCGGGGATTGCCGTAGTGAGCTATGGCCCTCGGCGCCGAGGTCGTCGAGCCACGTCGACAAACCCTTACCTGAGAAGGTCTTGGCTGTGCCGGGTGCCTCCATGGTGCAGAAAGTAACCGAGGTAGTGGGAACGTCGACCGAAGGATTCGCGAAGGCGGCCGAAAATGCCGTCACCACCGCGGCCATGACGCTGCGCAACCTTCGCTGGTTCCGTGTGACCGAGATGGAAGGGGCGATTCACGAACAGCGCATCAAGGAGTTCCACGTGACCGTGAAGATCTACTTCGACCTGGAGTAGAGGTCCACTGTACCTCTTCGACCGTGTTCCGCTCGAAATCCGTCCCGCTGAGAGACGGCCGCCGGGCGCTCCTTCGCCGAGCGCTGCCGGGCGACGCGGAGGCCATCATCGCCCACGTGAACGCGATCGGCGCGGAGCAGGTCTACCTGATGACCGATCGTCTCGCGTACAGCCCCGAACAGGAGCGAGCTTTCCTCGCGCAGTGCAACGCCGACCGGGAAAACGAGCTTTACCTCGTCGCCCTAGTGGCCGGCGAGATCGTGGGCACCGCAAATTTCTCGCGCGGGCGTCGGGAGAAGATCCGCCATACAGCGAGCCTCGGTATTGCCCTGCGGAAGGACCTCCGGGGAGTGGGGCTCGGAACGGAAATGATGCGGGCGGGAATCGATTGGGCGCGCACGGTCGGAATCCGGAAGCTCACCCTGGGTGTGTTTTCGACCAACCGGGCGGCGATCGGACTCTATCGGAAGCTGGGATTCCGAGCAGAGGGGCGCCTGCGCGGTCAAGCCATCATCCGCGGCCGGTTGGTGGACGAACTACTGATGGCCCTATGGATGACCTGACGGGATAGGTTCGGGCCGATTCACCGCCAGAATCTCCTTTCTACAGATAGAAGGCGACCGCGAGAATCCCGACGGAGATCACGAACCCAAGGCTGGCCCAGTAGGCGACCCGCCACCACCCCCGGGAGGCGTAAGCGGCCATCACTTCGGAATTTGAGGTCAATCGGCCGAGGAATATCCCGGGGACAATGAGGATGAAGACCATGGCGACCATCAACGCGAGGATCAGCGTTACGAGCTGAGGGAAGAGCAACGGCACAAAGACGGCGGGAATGCTCTCCCCGGCGTAGACCCAGATCACGCTCTTCGAGGAAAGCCCCAACGCCTCGGTCACTCCCCACGCACTTCCGAGGGAAATCACCACAAGGGCGAGGAAGGCGGCCGCGACGAGACCCGCCCCGAGGGCGTACGTGGCGTACTGCCCGAGGCCCGCGGTGAGGGCCGCCGAGAATCCCGCGCCGGTCGCGAACGTGAACGAGCTCCCGACCGCCGCCCCGATCATCACCACCACGATCATGAGCAGCTCGCTAACCATCGCGCCCAGCAGCGTCGACTGGCGGGAGATGGACACCGACGTCTCCTTCGACGCGGTCGCGGAAGATTGGAAGTAGAGCATGAACGGCATCACGACCGCCCCGGCGTTCGCGGCGAGGAGCAGGAAGAACGAAGGGGAGGTCGATACGGCCAGGAGCGGGTACGGGAGGAGTCCCCGGTGGAGGGCCACGACGGCCAAGAGGACCACCACTCCGGCCGAGATACCGATGAGGACGCGCTCGACCCACGCGTATCGGCCCTGGGCGACCAGCCCGATGTGGGCGAAGAACGCGATCGGGAGGGAAACGATCGGAGGGATCCCGAACAGACTCAAGCCGAGGGCGATGCCCGCGTACTCGGCGATGTACGTGAGGACATCGGCGACCGCCATCGAGACGGCCGCGGTCGACGCGAGCGGCACCGGAAACCGCTCGCGCGTGAGCTGCCCGAGCCCCTTGCCGGTGACGGCACCGAGGCGGCCGGAGGCCTCCTGGATGAAGAAGAGAGGGATTGTCAGAACCACCAGGAACCAGATGAACTCGTATCGGTAACTGGCGCCGGACGCGAGCGCCGTGAGAATGCTGGCTGCGTCCACGTCGGCGATCATCACGAGCCATGCGGGTCCTCCACGCCAACGGCGCGGCGCACGCAGATGGTTGGAAATGGCAGGGAGGGTCAGTTTCTCCCGCGTCGAGGACGGGGCCCCCTCGATACGCGGAGTGGTGCTCATTTCCGAACTGAGGCAAGAGAACCAGGAGAGCGAATAACAACTCCCTCGATGCCGGAACCCCAAATCCGGAACGGGAGAAGCGCGGGGGCGTCGAGAAGAAGGCTCACCGCGCCCGGCACCGCCCCCGGGCACAGCCTAAAGCGGCGCTCCGGCGCTCCCGCTCCCCGTGCTCAGCCTCTTCCTCGTCCAGATTCTCGCGATCGTCAACGTGGCGGCCCTCTTCGGGGGGTTCATCCTGGGGCATGTTCTTGCCCGTTCACCCCGAGGTCCGGCCCGAGTGGTCGCGAGACGAAACCCCGGACGTTGGACCGAGGTGCTCTGGGTGGTCGGGGCGCTCGTCTCGGCGTTCTGGTCCTTCGGGGTTCTCTTCGCGCCCGCGGTTGCCTACCACTGGCCGGCCGTTCCGGATTTCCCCCTCTCCTCCGAGATCCAGGTCGCCGGTTTTCTCGTGGCGCTTTCCGCGGGGCTGCTGTTCTTCGTGGCCGTGCGGGCGATGGGAGCCCAGATGACACCCGAGATCCGGGTCCAAGAAGGACACCGCCTGGTCCAGGAGGGGCCGTACCGGCGCATTCGGCACCCCCTCTACACCGCGATCGTGGCCGGTGCGGGGGGTCTGGCGTTCCTCTATCTCAGCCTCCCGCTCGGCATCCTCGCACTGGTCCTCGCGGCCCTGGCGGTCTACCGCGCCGGGCTGGAGGAGGACCTGCTCCGGTCCCAGGAGGGGTTCGGCCGGACCTACACCGAGTACGTCGCTCGCACCGGACGATTCCTGCCGCGTTTCCGCCGGAGAGAGTAGGGAAGCCGGACTCTTCCTTTCGAGAGAAGCTCCGCGACGGGGGCCCGCCATCCGAAAAACCTAGAGTATATCTGCCGATTCCGGCGCCGTCTTCCTAGCGTATATCCAGTCTACCCGGGCCTGTACTCTTCGCCCTGGAGGGCAGGTCGAACCAAGATGAAAGCGCCGAAAGAGAATCGCCAAAACGGAATGACACCGGCGAAGGCCGCGACGATCCTCGTCGTCGCGATCGTGGCGGTCGGGGCGGTCGGCTACGTGATCCTCAGCGCCGTCGGCGCGGGGAACACGACGACCACGCGATCGTGTTCGCCGTCGAGCGCCCCGCAGTGCTCGGGAAATACGAAGGCAAACGAGGGGTTCCCCGCCGGACCGCGGGTCGCGATCCCGCTCGGGTAGGGAGCACGGGATTCCAGGAGGTGCCAACCACTCGATTGACGAAAGGGCGGCTCGCCCGGCCCGGCGAACCCCCGCCTAGGATTCGGATTCGAAGGGCGGGCTGGGGCGGGGGGCCAGAATGGCGATGGACGTCTGGGTGGGTTTCGAGGGGCCGAAGAAACCCCGGCCCCGCGCGGGCAGCAGGTCCCGCGGGTGAAGCTCGGTTTCCGGCTCCACGCAACGATTGATCGTCACTTCGTTGACGATCACCAACATTTCGAACGCCGTTTCAAGGCCGCAGGCTATCCGCTGCGCCGCGACCGCGACCTTCCGGTCCGGCACGGCCCGCGCAATCCGCTGTCCGAGATCCGCGTCCTTGGGCTGGTTCTCGCTGATCTCGTTTAGGGCGGCGTTCGCCTCCACCATCGAAAGGTGGCCGAACGCGTTCATACTGCGGGTGAGGAGATGCTCGAGCCGATCGACCCGGGTCGCGAGTTCGTTCCGCATCGGCCGGGGGAGCCGGCGCAGTCCGACCAGATGGTGTCGGAGCTCGGTGCCGATCCCGTGGATGAGGTCGCCGGTCACCTCGAGGACTTTCGCCACCAGCCGGTCGCCGATCTGGTAGTGGTGGCTCTCGACGTCGATGTCCCGGGCGATCCGCGGGCTTTCGGAGGAGAGCAACAACTGGCGGACCATGAGCAGATAGAATCGGTCGATCTCCTCTTCGATCTCGTCGATCACGTCGAGCCGGGGGGCTTCGGCCCCGACCAGGGCCGCGTGACAGACCCCGAGTTCCGCGCGCAGCATCTGAACGACCCGGTGCAGCAACCGGGGGAGCTCGTACTTGCCCGCGTCGACGAAGTTCAGTATCTCGACGCCGTCCGGATTGTCTCCGACGACGGTCATACCGAGGGTCCGGTCGACCACGCCGTGGATCTCCGTCTTCTGCGCGGCCGTCAGGCCGTGGCGGGCGGTCACGAACACCTGGTCTTGACCGGTGATGTAGCTCCCCACCAGGAGACGCCCGAGCAATTTGGGGGGGGCCCCGGTCACGTCGAGTCGGAGTACCTTCTGAGGGCGGCCGTTCGGGATCCCCGGCTCGAGACGCCCCTCGCCCAACTCGTGGATGGGGAGCGCCGAGGGCCGCGGGAAAAGCGGGCCGGCCGGGGCACGGTGACCTTCCGTGACCTTGACCGACCCGCCGCGGCTCATCGACCTGGTCCTCTGCGTCGCTTCGACTTACCCTTTGGCCGTTCTGCTCCTACGGGGCCGAGATCAGGTGGCCCGGGAGGGTCGCCAGCAGGTAGGCGAACGCCGCGTAGCCCGCGATTCCGACGACCGCGAGGAAGAACATCACGTAGGCGGTGACGTACTTCGGCAGGCGGAACTTCGTTACGTAGGTGGCGTCCGTCTCGACGTTCTCCGGCTCACTGCCGGGGACGATCGGCTGGACCGCGCGGCTCGCGCTCTGGATGCTGGGTCGGCTCCGTGCCGCCGGGGTGCTCACGCCGAAGGCGAAGGCGGTCCCGTCGGGGTGCGCGAGGAAGTGGTCCGTCATGGCCGTGGCCGGCAGTGCGAACATCCCCACGCCCGCGAACGCGAGGTACATGAGGAACGTCTCGAGCGGGTCCTTGGTCATGTGCAGGATGTAGCCGTTCCATCCGTAGCCCGCGGTGATGCAGCCCGCCACGAAGGCGAAGAGGCCGACATACACGAGCTTCAGCTGGAACGCCATCGTGACCGCGAGGATCACGAGGGTCAATCCGAAGAGGAGGTAGACGTCCGTGAAGAAGATGTTGTAGGACGCCATGGTCGCTGGGTAGGGCCAGGTTGTTTCCGCCCAGATGGCGAGAGTGGTCGCGATCGCACCAACGGCGCCAATGGGGACGGCGCCCGCCTTCAACGCGGACTTCACGTCCGCCGCGTTGTTGTAGCGCATCGCCCACCAGACGTTGAGCCCCACGAACCCCACGATCGCGGCTGCGATCAGGAGGAGGGCCTCTTGGAAAGCCAGGAAGTCGATGAACGCCATCGTTACCACTTCCCCTCGACCTTTCGGTCCGCAAGGGTCGGGGACTGCTTCCCGTTCTCCTCACGCCGGAGCCACTCCGGCAGTCGGGCCTTTCGCCGCCAGTTCTCTCGGTCAAACACTCGGATTCCTTCGCCAGGTCGCATGGTCGCACCTGGGAGGGAGAAGGGTTCGGGGGGTGATGCGGGTACGGTCCCGGCCGTAAGGAGAGTAAGGAGACAGGCGGGGATGGCCGTCCGGCGGACGGCGCGCCCAGAGGGACGATTAATGCGTCCGAACCGATGCGGGGACGATGCCCCGGTCGCGCAAAGAGAAGAAACCGACGGCGGAAACCCCCGGATTCACGCGCCGGGTCCAGCGCACCGGGTCGTCCTCGCTGTCGATCACGCTTCCCAAGGCGTGGACCGATTCGATGAACCTCGACACGGGCGACGCGCTCCGATTCCGCGACCTCGGTGGTGGGCGGCTCGAGATCAGCCCGGCCGACGTCGAGGTCCCGTCGGACCGACGACAAAAGCTCCTGCGGATCGACGCGAGCGACGCGCCGCCAAAGCTCCTCGCCCGGCTCCTGATCGGGGCGTACATCACGGGCCAGGACCAGATCATCGTCAGCGCCCGGGCGGGGCTCACCCCCGAGCAGCATCAAGAGGTCCGCCGCACCGTCGGCCACGTCCTGGGGATGACCGTGGTCGAAGAGGAATCGGGCGCGGTCGAGGTGCAGAACTTCGTCGACCCGGGAAAGTACCAGTTCCACCGGCTGATGAGCCAGGTCGTACGGATGCTCAACGCCGAACTCGAAGCGTGTCGGTCGGTCCTGGAAGGAGCGAATCGCAACGTGCTGCAGCCGCTCGGCCCGATGGAGGACGAGATCGACCGCTTCTACCTCCTGATGGTGCGACAGCTGCTCCTCTCGTCCGACGATTTCCAGGTGGCCCGGGACATCGGGGTGGAAAGCCACCATTACCAGATCGGGAACCGACTGGTGGCGAAGGTCCTCGAGGTCACCGGCGACCTCATTTCCGGCGTTGCGCGGGAGCTCGGCGAGAACCTGCCCGGACTGCTCCGGCTCCCGAAGCCGGCCGCCGCCGACCTCATCGCACTGATCGCGAGCGTCCAGCGGTTCCTCGAGCAAACGATGGACGCGTTCGGCCGGCTCTCCGTCGTGGACGCCAACGCGATCCTCAACGAGATCGGCGCGGTGCTGCCGTCGGACCACAAGCTCGGCGACGCGCTCGCCCGCCACGTCTCCGACCGACGGGTCGCGGTGGCCGCCCAGCGGGTCGTCTCCAACCTCCTCATGGCCATCGAGATGCTCGTGATCATCAACGAAGTGACGATCAACCGGAGCGTCGAGCCGGAAACGGTCGCAAAGACCGAACGCCAGGTCGGGATGCACACCCGGGAGTCCAAGGCCTGAGTTCGTCCGGCGGGGCGGCGGTGACGGAGCGGGGCCGGTCGACCGCTTCCGGGCGAGCCCTGAAATAGCGCGAGCGGGCTCGCGCACCCCGCCGTCGATGGCAGATTGGTTCAACGCGGTCACCTGGGGCGTTTTCGGCGCCCTCTCCGCCCTCAACCTCCTCGTCCTTCTCTACCGGACCGAGCGGGGCGCGCGACTCCGCCCCCGCATCCTCGGAGTGCTCCGACGGCTCTCCGGGCGCTCGGACCTCGAGTGGCTCGACTGGCAGCCGATCCTCGTGGCGGCGGCCGTCGCGTTCGCGGCCGTGAGCGCCTACGGGATCCTGAGCGGCCAGTACGGGTGCCATCCTCCCGGAGTGAGCGACCCGATCGGGGCGCTCAACCAGGGCAAGGCGTTCTGGGCGGGGACGAACCCGTTCTACGTGACGGACTGCGGGGGCCACATCGAGGTGCCGTACGGCCTGGCCTCCGTCCTCCTCGACGCGATCGGAAGTCTCGGCGGCCTCCCGGGCATCTACGTGGTCTGGGGCGCGGTCGCGCTCGCGATCCTCCCGCTCACCTGGGCGGTCGCCGGTCCGGATCGGCGCTACGTGCTCCTCTTCGTCGGCACCTCGGTGCTGCTCGTCCCGTTGGTTTCTTCGCAGATCGACGGCGCGACGAACGCGATCGTCCCCACCACCGTCCTCCTCTCCCTGTATCTCTCCCGGCGCAGCGAGCTTCTCGGCGCGGCGGTCGGCGGTTTCCTTTCTACGGCGCGATTCCCGAACCTGCTTCCCGTCCTTGGAGAAACCGGGGCGTTCCGCCAGCGGAGGTACCTATCGTTCGCGGTGGCCGCCCTCGTTTTCGCGGGCGTCACCGGGCTCACCTTCGCGGTCTGGGGCCACGAGTTCCTCGACCCGGTCTTCCTGAACCAGCTCGGGCGGCGGTCGTTCTCGTTGAACCTGTACGGCGTCTTCCTGCTCTCGAACACCTTGCCGGCGGGCGTCGGGGTCGAGGTCCTCCAGGGCGTCTTCGTGGTCGGACTCCTTGCGAGCGTGTTCTTCCTAGTCCGCTCGCCGATCGCGGCCGCCGCGATCATGCTCGTGGGATTCGCGCTGATCACCCCGTTCCTCTCCTTCAACATCCTCGTCTGGCTGCTGCCGGTCGCGCTCGTGGGCGCGCGCGCCCGCTGGTGGCTCTGGGGCGTGGCGCTCGTCGGGTCGATCGACTACGACCTCGCCCTCAACGTCTGGGCGTGGGACGACGGCATCAGCTGGCCGTCGATGGTCCTCGACGTGGTGGTGGCCGCGCTGCTCGTCGGCCTCTTCGTCGAACTCTGGCGCGGCGAGCTCACGGCCCGCCGCGCGGCCCCCGCCCCTACGACTGCTTGAGGGCGGCGACGAGCTTTCCGACCGCCGCCTGGGCGTCCCCGTAGAGCATGTGGCAGTTGTCGCGGTAGAACAGGTCGTTCTCGACGCCCGCGAACCCCTTCCCCTGGCCCCGCTTGATGACGATGACGTTCTTCGCGCCCTCGACATCGAGGATCGGCATACCGAAGAGGGGACTCCCCTGCCGGTGCGCGGCCGGGTTCACGACGTCGTTAGCCCCGATCACGAGCGCCACGTCGGTGTTCGGGAACTCCGCGTTGATCTCGTCGCGGTCGAACAGCTTGCTGTAATCGATCCCGGCCTCGGCAAGGAGGACGTTCATGTGGCCGGGCATGCGGCCCGCCACGGGGTGGATCGCGAACTTCACCGGCACGCCCTTCGACTCGAGCAGCTCGGCGAGCTCCTTCACCTTCCCCTGCGCCTGGGCGACCGCCATCCCGTAGCCGGGCACGATGATGAGCTGGTTCGCGTACTCCATCATCGCGGCGACGTCCGAAGCCTCGATCGGCTTCATCGACCCCGCCATCGTGACCCCCGTCTCCTCCGTCGCGCCGAAGGCGCTGAAGAAGACGTTGCCGACGGACCGGTTCATCGCCTTCGCCATGAGCAGGGTGAGGAGCGAGCCCGACGCGCCGACGAGCGTACCCGCGATGACCATCGCGTAGCCCGCGTCCCCGAGGGGGCCGTTCACGAGCGCGAAGCCGTCCAGAGCGACCGCGACGCCGGTCAACGCGTTGAACAACGCGATCACGACCGGCATGTCCGCCCCGCCGATGGGCAGCGTGAGCAGGATCCCGTAGAGCAGGAGGAGGACGAAGAACGGCAGCATCCAGAAGAAGCTCCCCGTCCAGAGGAGGAGGACCCCGCTCGCGACGCCGACGACGAGGACGCCGGTGTTCACGAACTGCCGCGCCGGGAGGACGATCGCCTTCGACGGCATCCAGCCCTGCAGCTTCAGGAACGCGATCATGCTGCCCGCGATCGAGATCGAGCCGATGATCGCGCCGGCCACGCTCAGGGAGGAGGTGACCTGGTTCCCGAGGGTCGACAACAGCTCGACCGCGGCGATCGCCGCGGCCGCGCCGCCGCCCATCCCGTTGAACATCGCCACCATCTGGGGCATCGCCGTCATCTTCACGACGCGCGCCCAGTACCATCCCGCGAGGCCGCCGATCGCGACCCCGGCGATGATCAGGAGGAAGTTCGAGAGACCCGGCGAGAAGAAGGTGACCGCCACCGCGATCAGCATCGCGACCCCGGCGTAGCGGATCCCGCGCCGCGCCGTGACCGGCGAGCTCATCGCCTTCAGGCCGAGGATGAAGACGAGGACCGCGACCACGTAGATCGCGTTGATCGCGTCGCTGACGTAGGCGCTCACGGGCCACCTCCCTTTGGCTTGCTCCCTTCCTTCGGCTTCGAGCGGTCGAACATCGCGAGGATCCGCTCGGTCACGACGTAGCCGCCCGTGACGTTCATCGCCCCCATCACGACGGCGATGAATCCGATCGCCTCCTCGGCGGTGTTCGTGGCGAGGCCGAGGGCCACGATGCCGCCCACGAGCACGATCCCGTGGATGAAATTCGACCCGCTCATGAGCGGGGTGTGGAGCAGGACGGGGACCCGGCTGATGACCTCGTAGCCCACGAAGATGGCGAGCAGCGCGATGAACAGGGCGGTCCAGATATCCGCCGCCATCTACGCCGCCCCCTTCGCGATCAGTTCTGCGGTCGGCTTGTGGGTCACCGCACCGTTCGAAACGAGGAGGCTCGCCGCGAGGATCTCGTCCGCGTAATCCGTGACGAGCGCGTGCTCCTTCGTGAGGAGCAGGGTCAGGAACGACTCGAGGTTCTTCGCGAACATCTGGCTGGAATTGAAGGCGAGCTGGCTCGGGAGGTTCAGCGGACCGGCGATCGTGACGCCGCCGACCACGACCTCTTCGCCCGGCTTCGTGAGCTCGCAGTTGCCGCCGGTCTCCGCGGCCAGGTCGACGATGACCGACCCGGGGCGCATCGCGGCCACCATCTCCTTGCGGACGAGCACGGGCGCCTTGCGACCGGGAATCGCCGCGGTGGTGACGACGACATCCGCCTCGGAGACCGCCTTCGCGACCATCGCCTGCTCCTGCTTCTTCTCCTCGTCCGTGAGCTCGCGCGCGTAGCCGCCCGCGCCTTCGGCGTTGATCTGCAGCTCGAGGAACTTTGCCCCGAGCGAGCGGACCTGCTCGCCCGCGGCCCGTCGGACATCGTACCCTTCGACCACCGCTCCCATCCGGTGCGCGGTGGCGATCGCCATGAGGCCGGCGACGCCCGCGCCCAGGATGAGGACCTTCGCCGGGCGGATCGTGCCGGCGGCGGTCGTCAGCATGGGGAGGAACTTCGGGCTCAGGCCGGCGCCGATCAGCATCGCGCGGTAGCCCGCGGCCGTCGCCTGCGAGGATAGAACATCCATGCTCTGGGCGCGGGTGATCCGCGGCAGGAGCTCGAGCGCGAACGCGGTGAGCTTCTGGTCGCGCATCTTCGCGACCCGGTCCAGGTTCCGGCTCGCGTTCATGAGCGCGACCACGACCGTGCCCGGCTTCATCCAACCGATCTCCTCGGGCGTCGGGGCCTGGACCTTGAGGACGAGCGCGGCCGAACCGTAGAGCGAGGCCCGGTCCGTGGTGACCTGGCCCCCCGCCGCGGCGTACTGCGCATCGGGATAGCCCGAGCTCGTTCCGGCCCCGGCTTCGACCGCGACCTCGACCCCCGACTTCGTGAGTTTCTTCACGACTTCGGGGACCAGGGCCACGCGCTTCTCGCCGGGAGTGACCTCCGTCGGAACGCCGATGCGAACCGTCATGAAAATCGAGAGGGGTTCTGTCAGACGAGATTATACGCTTGATGTGTCCGTGGGTTGACCGAATGGGCGAGCGGTTCGACGTCGCCGTAATCGGCGCGGGGATGGTCGGCCTCGCGACCGCCCGAACGGTGCACGCGCGACGTCCCGAGCTCTCGCTCGTCGTGCTCGAGAAGGAGAGCAAAGTCGCCGCGCATCAGTCCGGGCACAACAGCGGGGTCGTTCACTCGGGCGTCTACTACGCTCCGGGGTCGCTCAAGGCGCGCCTGTGCCTCGAAGGGCGGGCCCAGCTGATCGAGTTTGCTGCCCGCGAGCACCTTCGCTGCGATCGGATCGGCAAGGTGATCGTCGCCGCGCGCGCCGAAGAACTGCCGGCGCTCGCCACCATCGAACAGCGCGCCCACGCGAACGGGGTCGCGTCGGTCCGTCGGCTCACTCCGGAGGAACTGCGCTCGCGCCTGCCCGAGATCGTGGGAGTGGCCGCGGTCGAGGTACCGTCCGCGGCGATCATCGATTACCGCGAGGTCGCCCACCGGCTCGAAGAACAGTTGACGTCGAGCGGCGGCACGACGCGGCTCTCGAGCGGAGTGCGGTCGGCGGCGCTGCGCGGCGGCGGCTGGACCCTCGACACCCCGGCCGGCGAAGTCGACGCCGGCTTCGTCATCAATTGCGCGGGCCTCGAAAGCGACCTCGTCGCCGCGGCGATGGGGGTCGAACCCCCCGTGACGATCGTGCCCTTCCGCGGGGATTTCTACCACCTGAGCGAGCGGCTTCGCCCTCGGGTGCCGTGCCTTGTCTACCCCGTGCCGGACCCCGACGTTCCGTTCCTCGGTGTCCACCTGACGCCGACGGTTGGTGGTGAGCTCCTCGCGGGACCGAACGCGGCGCTCGCGCTGGACCGCGAGGGGTACGCGCGCGGCCAGTGGAGCCTCGAGCAGCTCGGCCGGATGGCGCTCTTCCGGGGCACGATCGGGCTGGCGCGTCGCTACGGGATGTACGCGGCGCGCGAATGGCTCTCTTCGTGGAGCCGGGCCGAGTTCCACGCCGCGGTGCAGACGCTCTGGCCGGCGGTCGAAGAGAGCGACCTCGTGGGGCGGTCGTCGGGGGTCCGGGCCCAGGCGGTCCGCCCCGACGGGTCCCTCGAGGACGACTTCGTCCTTGTCCCCGGACCCCGGTCGTTGCACGTCCTCAACGCCCCGTCGCCCGCGGCCACCGCTGCCTTCGCGATCGGGGGACGGGTCGCGGACGAGGCGGGCTTCCGTCTCGGACCGGCCTCCGCCACGTCCCCGGGCCCGGGCGAACGCTCTTAACCGGTGCCACCGTCGGCGGTCGGATGCCGCAGCGTTCGAAACGGCCGGACGCGGTTCGATGGTTCGACCGGATCGTGGAGGGCGATGCGCTCGACGTCCTCGACCGCCTCCCCGCGGCGTCCGTCCAACTCGCGATCACAAGTCCGCCCTACAACGTTCGGATCCCGTACCGCGGGTACACCGACGATCTGCCCCCGGACGAGTACCTGCGCTGGCTCAAGGACGTCTGGAAATCGCTCTACCGCGTCCTCGTCCCCGGCGGTCGCTTCGTCCTCAACGTGGCGCCGACTTCGATCAAGAACTTCCGGCCGATCCACCACGACCTCTCGCGGGATCTGCGCGAACTCGGGTACATCATGCGCACCGAGATCATCTGGTACAAACAGACGATGGGCCGCCGAACGGCGTGGGGCAGTTGGCGGAGCCCGTCGAACCCGCATATCGTGCCGTCCTGGGAGTACGTCCTCGTCTTCTCGAAAGAGCAGTGGAAGCTCGAGGGGGACCGCGCGTCCGTCGACATCAGCGCCCGGGAGTTCGAGCAGTTCTCGGACGGGTTCTGGCCGATCCCGCCCGAGCGCAAGCGCAGCGGCCACCCGGCGCCGTTCCCCGAGGCGCTCATCGAGCGACTCGTGAAGTTCTACAGCTACCGGGGGAACGTGGTCCTCGACATGTTCGGCGGCACGGGAACGGTCGCCGCCGTGGCGCGTCGCCTCGGCCGCCACTACCTGCACATCGACTCTTCGGACGAGTACTGCCGCATCGCGGCGGAGCGGGTCCGGCAGGCGGAGCCGCCCGCCGACGCCCCGATCCCGCCTCCGCCGGCGGGCGACCGATTCGAGATCCCCACGCCGAAACGGATCCGTCGCGGCTAGCCGACGGCCCGCGCCGCGAGCCGGGCGCGCGCGACCCGTCCGGTCGACGACGGCGCCGCCAGGCTCGAAAGACCGTAGATGCCGGACGCCCAGACGTCGAGCGTCCATGCCCGTTCCTCGGGATGCCGACCCAGAAAGCGCAGGTACTCGGCGGTGAGGCGGGCGACCTCGCGCCGGTCGGCCCCGGCGGCGACCCGGGCGACCAGCGTCCCCCCGCGGAAGAGTCGTTCGTGGTTCACCGCCCGCGCGCGAAGCCACCGCGCGAAATCCGCCCGGCCGTGCTGTTCCGCGACCGCCGCCATGTCGCGCTCGGACGCTTCCGCGTGGCCGAGCCAGCGCACCGTGTGGGTGACGTTGCCCGCGTAGAACCGGTATCGGGTGAGCCGCCGGTCGTCGAGGTAGACGGCGCACGGCGAGATCGCGCCCGCGAGGAAGAGGAAGAGGTCTTCGAGCTGGGTCCGCTCGAACGCGTCGCCGAGCTCCCCGTCGAGGAGCTCGCGGCGCAGCGCCATCGTGCTCGTCGCGAAGGTGGCGTGGGTGCGTCGAGAGGCGAGGTCGAGCAGCTCCGCCTTTCGGTCGTGGGGAAGGTAGACCGGACCGATCGCGTCGAACCCGCGGTCGGCCTCGTGGTTCCGCCACTCGGATTCGGGTACCGGCCGGCCTTCGCGGTCGATCACGCGCACGCGGTTCCGGTAGAAGCCCACGTCGGGATGCTCCGCGAAGACCTTGAGCATCTGCTCGAGCCGGTCCGCCTCGAGTTCGTCGTCGTCGTCGCAGAACGTCACGATCGCGCCGTGCGACGCGTTCACCGCGTGGCGCAGCCATCGCCCGATCCTCGGTTCGTTGTCGAAGAGGACGAGCGCCCCGGCCCGCGTGAGCTCCGCGTCGATCTCGGCGGAGCGGAAGTTCTTGACCACGACGATCTCGAACCGCTCCCGGGCCAACGTCTGGGCGAGCAGCGACCGAACGGCGCGCAGCACGTACTCCCGGCGGTTGTACGCCCCGACGATCACCGAGACCTCCGGGTTCGCCGCCATCGCGCTCCCGCTACGGCGCGTGGGGGCCGGAAGGGAGCAGGGAGGCGAGCCGGTCGCCGATCGTCTCGATCGCCGGGGGCGGCGGGAGGACCCGACGCTCGAGCTCGGTCACCGTGAGATGGAGCAGCGGCTCGAGATTCACCGTATCGGCCCGATTGTAGCGGACGAGGCGGTCGAGCGCGGCGGGGCTCCCCCGGCGGTACTCCTGCCAGAGGCGGACCGCGTCGAGGCCATCGACCCCCTCGACCCCGGAACGGTCCCCGACCCCGAGCCGCTGCTCGATCCGCTTCAAGCCGCCCGCGTGGCCGATGCGGTAGAGCAGGAAGCGGAGGTCGATGTGCGCGGGCGGGACGATCATCTGCGGGAAGGAAGCGAGCAGGAACGGCACGTCGAACCGGCTCCCGTTGAACGTGACGAGCACGCGAAAGCGCCCGAGATACGCGGGGAGCTCCTCGAGGTCGTCCCCGGCGACGAACGAGCGGGTCGCCCCGCCGCCGTGCACCGTCACTACCGTGACGATCCCGCCGTACGGGGAGAGGCCGGTCGTCTCGATGTCCAGGTACGCGGTCTCGGGGGCGAACGTCGGATAGAGGCGCCAGTGCTCGCGGTTCGGAAGGCGTCGGGCGAACCATCCGACATCGCGCTCGGCGAGCGCCCGCTCGCTCCTCGCAAGCTCGGCCGCGAGTCGGACGCGCGTCGGGGTCGTGAGCCCGAGCGTTTCGGTGCGCACGAGCAGGTCGCTCCAGTCGCGGTAGCCGGACTGCCAGAGGTCGACCTCGGTCGCGGGGCCGATCCCCGGAAGGTGCAGGAACGTCGCCCGCAGCACGGAAGAGCGCGACGGAGGTCCGCCCTTTAGCCTCTTAGGACCCGGCTACGGTCGGGGGTCGGCCGATTCGACCGCGAGCGGGCCGATCGGCGCGATCAGCTCCTTCACCGTGGCCCAGAATTTCGGCACGTCGGATTTCGGAAGGCGCTGGCCGTAGAGCGGGGCGCGGCACTCGGCCTCGAGAAGGTCGGGGTCGTCGGCGTCCCAGACGAGCCGCACGACCCAGTCGTCCTTCTCGAGCTCGAAGGAGTACACGCGTTTTCTCGGGTCGGTCGGGACCGGGTTCGGCGCGAGGATGTCGAGCGGGGGGTCCGGTGGCGGCGCGACCCCCGGCATCAGCGTCATCGGCGGGGGCCGGGGCGGCAGCGTGAGGCGGATCCAGGCGACCACGGGCCAGTGGCTGCGCGATACGCCGAGGGACGGCACGGCGAACGGAGAACGGGCGGCATTACGCTCTCGGGCCGGTCGGCTCGCCGTCCCGAGTTCCTTTTTATTTTAAAAAAAAGAAACCACACGCGTTCTGCTTAACTGCCAAGCGTAACCAGTTAACGTAGCTGCGGACGTTAGTGGCTGCGGGCTGAACAGATCGCCCGAAGGCTTTCTGCGTACACCCCAGCTCTA
>Ga0335078_10003161_pt1 | contig 24577 bp, 24 predicted proteins | sample Lox_Sample_32_FD_206711 | JGI IMG/M metagenome (GOLD analysis project Ga0335078, IMG submission 206711) | Soil microbial communities from Loxahatchee National Wildlife Refuge, Florida, United States - Lox_Sample_3.2 | ecosystem: Environmental > Terrestrial > Soil > Wetlands | place: USA... | reverse complement strand
ATCAGCAGTGTTCGCGGCTCGGCCCACGACGCCAGCTGGCGGCGCCTGGCCGACCGGCCACCCGGGCCCGGTGCGTGGGCACCGGGCAGGAACCTGCGAGCAGCGACCGGCACCACAACCGCGACCACCGCGGCCACGGCCAGCAGGTGCGCGGTGACCGGCACGCCAAGGACGACCATGACCGCGCCGGTGCCCGCCCCGGCCACCGTGCCGATGCTCCAGCCGGCGTGGAACCTGGGCAGGATGGCCCGGCCCAGCCCTCGCTCGATGGCGGCGCCCTGCACGTTCATGGCCACATCCCAGGTCCCCGAGCCAAACCCGAAGACAACCAGCCCGGCCGCCACAGCGGGCGTGCCAAGCAGGACCCCGACCGCGGTGACGGCCATCCCCGCGGCCGCGGCCACGGCCATCACGCTCACCGTCCGGGTCTCCCCGAGCCTGCTGATGATCAGCCCGGACAGCGGGGTGCCGGTCCCCGATCCCACCGCCAGGCACAGCAGGATGAGCCCCAGCACGCCCGGCGAGACGCCCAGTTCGGCGCGCACCTGCGGGATCCGGGCTGCCCAGTTCGCGAACAGGAAGCCGTTGCCGAAAAAGACGACGTAGACGGCGTTCCGCGCCTCGCGGAACGCTACGTCACCGGCCGGCGCCGACCGTGCCCTGGCCGCCCTCGTCAACGGCAAGCCCGGGGGAGTCAGCCGCTGACCGCGGCGGCGAGGACGCGGCGGAACTCAACCGAGACGCGGTCTGCCCGGGTGTGCAGCTCGGCCGCGGGGTCGAGCGGGAACTCCAGGCCGGACAGCGCCCGCCGCTGCAGGTCCAGGTCTTCCTCGAAGATGGCCATCTCGTACTTCGCGGCGCTGTCGGCCTGCTCAGGGTCGGCAAGGCCGGGGCCGGTCACGCTCTGGTACACCCGGCACATCTGCTCGTCCTCGGGCGTCACGGTGAACGTCAGGAACTGCCAGCCACCGGCGTCGAGGTACTCCAGCAGCAGCGTCGCGGTCAGTGGCGCCTGATACCGGTAGGTCATCCGGCGCCGCTGCACCGCCGGCCGGACGCCGTCGCGCACCGCCGGGTCGGTGAGGTTGGTGAAGGTGTGCTCGCGGACCGCGGTGAACGACAGGCCCCGCCTGGCGACGTCGGCCCGCGGAATGGGCTCAGGGCCCGCGCCGCCGATCGTGGCGGCGTGCACGAACGGCAGGTGTGCCTCGTCGAGGAAGTTGTCCAGCAGGACCGCCGCGTTGGCCTCCACCGCCAGCACCGGCAGGACGACGGTCGCGACGCCGTCACCGCCCAGCCCCGCGCCCGGCGCCAGTTCCGGCAGCGGCGCACGTGGCGGCATCGGGGCCAGCCATACCAGGCCATCGCGCTCGGCTACCTGCGCCGGGCGCTGCAACTGTGCGCGCTGCGGTATTGCTGCGGTATCCCCCAGGGCCGGGATGTCCACGCACCTGCCATCGGCGGCGAACCGCCAGCCGTGATACACGCACTGCAGGGTGCCGTCAGTGACCTGCCCCGCCGACAGCCGCGCCCGCCGGTGCGGGCACGCGTCAGCGAACCCGGCGACAGCGCCGCCGAACCGGGCCAGCGCCCAGCCCTGGCCGGCCAGCCGGGCCGCCACCGGCTCCTGGCCGACCTCGCCCGACAGCGCCACCGGATGCCAGTACTCCACGAGTGCCGGATGGGCATTCGTGAACTCCCCAGGATTCATCTCCCCATCATCGCCCACGCCGCTGCCGCGGCGGTCACGGGCCGGAGAGCGCGGGGCGGGGCTTTCCGGGGGCGACCGTGCGGGCCAGGATCCCCAGCGTGGCCCGCAGCGCACTCTGCGGGATCACCGGGAAGATGGCGTCGTCCTTCCATGCCTGGCCGGCCGCCGACCAGTCGTAGTAGGACGTCACGAGCGTGCCCTCTGTGATGGGCTCCAGCCGGTAGCCGTACACGTGGCCGAGATCCAGCTGGCCGTGGACGGTCCAGGCAATCTCCCGGTCCGGCTCGAACGTGACGATCTCCACGGTGACGTCGTAAAGGCCGAGGGGATAGTCGTTGAGCGCTTCCCGGTCCATGTGCACGACAAAGCTGTCGCCGGCCTTGGCGACGATGTCCCCGCTCGCCTCCATCAGCATGCCGGAGCTGTCGATGGCGACATGGCCCCGTGGATCGGTGAGCACGGCGAAGATCTCCCCCGGCGATGCGGCGACAGCCCGCTGCACCTCAAGTCGTTCTGGCATACGCCGATTGTCGCACCCTGCCGGGGCGCGTTTACCTGCTCATCCTCTGCCTGCTCAGCCTCGCGCCGGTCAGCTGGCGTTGCCGTGACTGACCGGACCGGAGGTGCCGCAAGCCCAGGAAGCCCGCGATCCCAGCGGCCGCCAGGACCGCCCCGGCCACGAGCAGGGCGAACTCGAAGCCCTGGAGAAAAGAGGCCACCGCGGGCTCGTACGCGTGCCCGCCTACGCGGGCGGCGGCCGCATGCACCTGACCGCCGGCCACCTTGGTCCCCACCTGGGCTGCCCGCCGCTGCATGGCTGCGGGGAAAGCGCCGGCCTCGTGGTGCCAGCTGGCCAGGGTCACGCCGGCGCCGACGGACCCCAGGATGGCCAGTCCCGTGGCGGTGCCGATCTGGCGGCAGGCGTTGAACAGGCCCGAGCCGATCCCGGACGATCCCGCCGGAACCCCGGCCATCGCCGCGGCCGAACCCGCCGGGACCATGAGGGCGAAACCCACCCCCACCAGCACGTAGCACGCAGCCGGCCAGGCAAACGGTGTCGCCTGCGTCAGCTGGCTCATGCCCAGCATGCCCGCGGCGGCGATCAGGCACCCCAGCCCGACAGCCGACGCCACCGGCAGCCGCCGCTCGACCGACTTGCCGAACTGGGCCACAACGAAGTACGGGATGCAGAAAAAAAGCCAGGACAGGCCGGTACGCAGCGCCGACCATTGGTCAATGTTCTGAAAGAAGAGCGTCACGTAGTAGATGAATCCCGAGAAAGCAAGGTAGGCGAGGAGGTAGACCGCACAGGCCCAGGCGAAGCTCCGGGTTCGCAGCAACGCCGGCGGGACCATCGGTGACGCGGTCCGGTGCTCCCACATGAAGAAAACGGCAAGGACGGCTACGCCGGCGGCGACACAGGCGGCCACGACCGGCGAGTGCCAGCCGACGTCGGAGGACTCGACGAATCCGAAGGTCAGCAGCAGCAGGCCGGATGCGCTCAGCGCGACCCCGCCGGTGTCGAAGGGGCGGGGCACGGGTTCCCTGGACTCCGCGACCGCGACCTGCGCAATGACTGCGGTCACTATCCCGATCGGCACATTGACCCAGAAGATCGATGACCACGGGAACACGCTGAGCAGCAGGCCGCCGGCCACGCTGCCGCCCGCGACGGCCAGGCCGCTGACCGCGGCCCAGAGCCCGATGGGGCCGGTCCTGGCCGCCGGCGGATAGGCCTCGGCGATCAGTGCAAGGGTCAGGGATGACATGACGGCGCCACCGATTCCCTGGATCACCCGGAAACCGATCAGCATGCCACCGGAAACCGAAAGGGCACAGCCGACCGAGGCAAGCGTGAACAGGGAGACCCCGCTCATGAAAAGGCGCTTGCGCCCGAAGTGGTCGCCCAGCGCACCGCCGGTCGGAATCAGGGCGGCCAGGGCCAGGGCATAGGCACTCACCACCCATTCCAGGCCCGCGGGCGAGAGGTGAAGGTCGTGCTGCAACGACGGCAGGGCGACGCTTACGATCATGACATCGAGCACCATCATGACCTGAGCGGTGCACGCCACAGCGAGGGTAAGCCGCTGCCTGCGCACGGTACCCAGAGTCATCTCTCCAGCCTGCCCTACTTGCCCGGGATCCCGCATACCAGCCGGGCCGCGGTTGCGGGCCCGGGATCCGCGGGCTTCGCGCGCCGGGGGGCGTGCTAGCCGTACCCCAGGTTCGGGTGCTCCCACGGTCGATCTCCCGCTCGCCGGGGACGAGGGTTGAGACATGGGCGACCGAAGGAGCAGGCGCCGAAGCACAGAGGAGGCATCCGATGCACGCACCGACCGGACGGGCAGAACACCAGCAAGGAGCCGGAGCCATGCAGCCATCGACCAGACCGGTCCCGAAGATCATCCGGCGCGGCGTCACCGAGTTCGGGTGGCGTCACGTCAAGGGCGTCGCGATCACCCGCTTGCTTGTTGCCATCTGGCTGGTGATCCTGGGGGCCATCTTTTGCGCGACCGGGCGGTGGTGGGGAGCGCTCCTGTTCGTGGCCGCCGGGCTGGTCGGCTCGCTGGCCTACCTGATGCCACGCTGGAAGCTGGCCCTGGATGCGGAAAAGAACGCCCAGCGGGTTCGTGAGCTGGAACGATCCCGGGCTCTTGTGGTGGACGACGCAGCCGCGCGGCTGCGCCGCATCGAACAGGACCTGCATGACGGGGCCCAGGCCCAGATGGTCGCTGTCGTGATGAAGCTGGGGCTCGCCAGGGACCATCTCGGGAGTGTGGCCGCCGGCGCCAGCCAGGGTGATCTGGAGCGGGCGGCCGAGCTGGTCGACGCCGCCCACCGCGGGGCGATGGAGGCGATCACCGAACTCCGCGACCTGGCCCGCGGCATCCATCCACCGGCCCTGGCCGAGGGCCTCGGCGCCGCTCTCCCCGCCCTCGCCGCCCGCTGCGACGTGCCGGTCGAGCTGGTCGTCGATCTGCCCGAGCGCCCCTCTGCCGCGATCGAGGTCATCGCCTACTTCTGCGCGGCAGAGCTGCTCACCAACGCGGCCAAGCACAGCGGCGCCAGGCACGTCACGCTGGCGGCGACGCACCAGCCCGGCCTGGTACGGCTGCGGGTCCGCGACGATGGCACCGGCGGCGCCCGCATCGAGGCCGGCGGGGGCCTGGCCGGGCTCGCGGACCGGGTCAAGACCGTGGATGGGAGGCTGCGGGTCACCAGCCCGGCCGGCGGTCCCACGGTCGTCGACGTCGAGCTGCCGTCCCACGCCTGAACCGGACCGGGAGCCTGGAATGCGCATCGTGATCGCCGAAGACTCCGCCATCATCCGGGCGGGCCTCGCGGAGATCCCGGCCGACCGGGGGCACGACGTGGTAGCCGCCGTGGGCAACGCAGCGGACCTGCAAGCTGCGGTGGACGAGCACCACCCGGACGCCGCCGTCGTGGACGTGCGGATGCCGCCCGGCTACACCGACGAGGGCATCCGCGCTGCGATCGTGGCAGCCGGCGGCACCGCCCTGGATCCGGAGGTCGTGACTCAACTGCTGCGCGCCACCCGACGCACCGACGGCCTCGGTGCCCTCACGCCCAGAGAGCACGACGTGCTCGCGCTGATGGCAGAGGGCAGGTCGAATGGTGCGATCGCCGACACGCTCGTGATCTCCGAGCGGGCCGTCGAGAAGCACGTGGCCAATATCTTCACCAAGCTCGGCCTGGCGCCGTCAGACACCGACCACCGCCGGGTGCTCGCCGTCCTCCGTTATCTGCGGCCCTGACCGGGCCCGCACGGCAGCCTTCGCTGGTCATGGCTCAGGCGCCAGATGCCGCATCGATCGCGTCGAGGTCGCGGACGGCGAAGCGGTGGTGCTCCCACTCTTCCCTGAGGATCACGTGCAGGCAGGACAAGACGGTCTCGGGGTGCTCGGGGGCCCATGGGTTCTTGCGGGCCGCGGCCAGGCCGGCGGACGTGACGGTGGCGAGGAAATCGCGCACCATGGTGACCCGGCCCGCCCGGACCTCGAGTACCTCGGCGTATGACGGTGTGACCGCCGCGAAGATCGACATGTCGTTCCCGTCGGTCTCGTACTCGGCGTTGGGCTGGCCGATGGGGTGGAACGGCTGCTCGACGCCCAGGATTCCCCGGCCGAGCCATGCGTCCGTGGCCATGACCAGGTGCCGCAGCGTCTGTGCGAACGACCACTCGCCGCCCACCGAAATATCGACCGCGCCGGCCGGCATCGCCGCGACGCGCTCGAGGGTGGCCGCCCATGTCCGCTGGAGCGCGGCCCAGGCCGCGCGCAGGCCATCCGGGTCTGTGGCGCGCCGGCTGGCGCGGCCGGGAAAGCGCCGGTTGAGCTCCGCCTCGATCAGCGGGATCACGTCCACCCCGTTGACCCGCAGGAAGCTCCCGCCGTCGAACAGCCACGGCGCGTCGATGTCCGCCCCCCGCACGTCGACCGCGCGCATCACGACGCCGGACAGGTCCGCCCTGCGGAACCGGGCACCACGCAGATCCGCATCGACGAACTCCGCTTCCTGCAGGTCGCCAGAGTGGGTGAAGGTTGCCACCCGGCTATTTTCGCATCTCATCCCGGTGCGGTCCCGCCGACGGCAGGGCGCGGCAGGCCCACGGCTTTATCCAGTTGACACTTGATAAAGTATCTACTTGAATAAGCCTGTGCAGGCGACCCTCGACGATGAGCGGCTGGATGCGATGTTCGCGGCGCTGGCCGACCACACGCGGCGCGACATCGTGGCACGGCTCAGCAAGGGTGAGGCGACCGTCACAGAGCTCGCGGCGCCCTATGCGATGAGCCTGCAGGCTGTTTCGCAGCACATTGGGGTGCTCGAGCGGTGCGGCCTGGTCAGCCGGGGCCGGCACCGGCAGACCCGCCCATGCCGGCTGGAGCCGCAGGCGCTGGAGGCCGCGGTGTCCTGGATCGAGGAGAGCCGGCGAGCCTGGGCTGAGCGCATGGACCGGCTCGAATCGCATCTGGCCAGCCTGCAGGGAGGCCCGTCGTGAACGATGACGAGCTGGTCCACCGGCGGATCCTCCGTGCGCCGCGCGAGCTGGTGTGGCGCTGCCTCACCGAGCCCGCAGAGCTCGCGCAGTACTGGGGCCCGCGCGGCATGGCCACCCCGTTGGACGGCATCGTCGTCGAACTCCGCGCCGGAGGCCGGTTCGAGACCCTGATGGTCGGCGAGCAGGGCAGCTACCGGATGGTCGCCACGTTCACCCGGGTCGTGCCGCCAGAGCGGCTCTCCTGGGTCGAGCCGGCCAGCGGCCTGCACACCACCGGCACGCTCACCGACCTCGGTAACGGCAGCACCGAGCTCGTCATCCACCAGCGGCACGTGCCCGAGCCGATGCGTTCGCCCGGGGCCCGCGCCGGTTTCCTTACCTCCCTCGACAAGCTCGATGAACACCTCGCCCGCCTCACCCGGAAGGACCAGCCGTGACCGACCTGCAGGCCCTGGTGGCACAGACCTACGGCGGTCTCGCCGATCTGCTCGCGTCCGCGCCTGCGCAGGCCTGGGACGCCCAGTCGCTGTGCGAGAACTGGCAGGTGCGGCACGTGATCGCGCACGTGACGATGCCGGCCCGGCTCACGCCGCAGCAGTTCGGCGCCGAGATGGCGGCGGCCGGCGGGGACTTCACCGTACTGTCCAACACCGTCGCCGCGCGCGACGCCTCCCTGCCGGTCGCCGGCCAGCTGGACGCACTGCGCTCCCAGCAGCTGCACCAGTGGCAGCCGCCGGGGGGCGGCGCGGCCGGTGCCCTCAGTCACGCCGTGATCCACTCCCTCGACGTCACCATCGCCCTGGGCCAGCCGGCAGTAGCGCCGGACGGGGCCATAGTCGCCGTCCTCGACCAGCTCACCGCCGCCAACGGCGCAGTCTTCGGCGTCGAGCTGGCCGACGTCCGCCTCGAGGCCGCCGACACCGGCTGGAGCTGGGGGAGGGGGGACACCATACGCGCCGGCAGCGGTCCTCTCCTCGCGCTCCTGAGTGGCCGCACCCTGCCCGACGGCAGTGCCCTTCAGCGGGCGGCCTGGCCGGACAGCTAGGCCGCGGTGCGTTTCGGCTCGTCTGCTGCTTTGGCCAGCTCCCGGCTGGCGCTGCGGATCTCGAAGGCCAGCACGCAGTAGATGACGCCGGTGATGACCGCCCACAGGCCGATGATCGTGATCAGGAGCACCAGGGTCGCCTCAGGACGTCGCATCGCCCAGATGCCGAGCAGCAACTCGACCACGCCGAGCACAAGGGTGAACCCCCAGTGCGGCAGTTCGCGGCGGCGGGAAAAGGAGGTGATGATGTGGAAGCTGCCGGACACCGCCAGCCACGCACCGACGAAGAAGGCCAGGACGAGCAGGGTCGGGCCGGGCCAGGCGACAAGCACAACCCCGGCGATGAGCCCGATGATCCCGGCAACGACTTGCTCGCCCGAGGTCCTGCCCGCGTACGCCGGGCTGAGGGCCAGCGCGATTCCCCGGATGATCAGGACCAGGCCGGTGATGACTACCAGGGCGTGCACGGTCCAGTCGGTGGCCAGGATCGCCAGCCCCAGCCCGATCGAGATCAGGCCGGTCAGGAGTGGTATCCACCACAGGCCCCTGATCTGCTCGGCAACTTCCTGCAACGGGGAGCGCTGGCCGCCGGGGCCGGTGTTCTGGCTCATGGCATCCCTCCTTGCGCCGGGACGGCGCCCGGCACGCCTGCCGTCAATGGGCGCGTGCCGCCGGGTGGTGTATGAGAAGGCCATCTGGTGACTTTCTTATTAAAGCACTAATTGGTTCTATTACCACTCCAGCCTCAGCAGTTTCACGGTGGCTGCTGCTGGCAGCGGCCCGGCTCCTTGGGATCAGCGGATCCGCGATCGCCGCAATCGCCCCCGGCGGCGGATGACATGTGTGATGAGGTAGCCGAGGAACAGCACGCTCGAAAGAGAATGCCATCCGATGAAGAGGCGGACGCCGGGCAACGGCATGCGGGTGTTTCGTCCCGTGACGAGGTCATAGATGCCCGAGGCCAGCACGTTCGCGGCGAGGAACGCAAAGATCGCGTCGGAGACGGCCAGCCGCCTTCCCGTCATCCGGGAACCGGCCACGCCGAGCCGGGCGATCAGCCTTCTCAGCATGTGGCGGCGTTGCGTGAGGTGAACGGCGACCAGGCCCAGGAACACGCAGGCGATGACGACGTGGACCGTCACCCGGGGGCTGACGCCGAACAGCAGCAGCGGCAGCAACGCCGCGGTGATGGTGATCAGCAGGGCCAGGTGGACCGTCCACCGCGAGCGCGCAAGCGCGGCGGCACGACGGTGGCCGGCCGCTGTCTCGCCGTGATCCATCGGGGCGGCAGGCTCCTGCTTGCCGGAAGTCATCGCGGCCGGCTCACCCGGCGCCGGCCGTTGGCACGGGCTTGCCAGGGTTGGTCATTTCATGACCTCATTTCGGTTTCACCGGGCGGGACGGCCCAGGGGCGGGCCGCGGACCCGGGGCGGGACATGTCACCTGGCTGTCTATCGCTTCTCCGCGGGCAGCGGTATGGGGCTGACCGGCATTGCCGGGGTGTACCTGGATACACCCCGGACCAGGGTTCAGCTGCACTGTGCGGGCTTCTTCTGCCGGTCATACTGGGGAAGGTTGACGCCGCAGAGGGGACAGGGAACCGGCATGGGCAGCGAAGCGACCACCCGGGCTACCGGGCCGCTCCGGTCCCGGCCGGCCGCGCCGCTCACTGACTGGGCTCGTGGGCTGGCCCTGTGGGTGCTGTCGCTCGTCGATGCGGGCCTGCTGCTGGCCCTGCCGCTCGCGGTTGGCCAGGCCGTGGATGCCCACTTCACCAGCAGGAGGGGCTTTCTCTCGGGGTTCGGCCTCGGGCTCTTGCTGGCACCCGGCATCATCGTGGTCCTGCGGCCGCTGGCGAATCTGACCCGCGGGCTGGCGGACTGGTGGTGCGGTGTCCCGGTGGCCGTCCCGTACCTGCCGCCGCCTGGCGACGGCAAGAGGGCCGGCCTGCGGAGCAGGCTGCGGTGGCTGCTGCGTGACCCGGCGACCTGGCGTGACATGGCCTGGGTGCTCGCCAGCCCCTGGGTGAGCTGGATCCTGCCCCTGGCGGCCTGGGCCACCCCCCGGCTGCTGCACGGCTATGGACTGCTGGCCCGGTCGATGCTGGCGCCAGCCGGCCAGGGCGAGCTGGCGCTGCGAGCCCGCCATCTGGCCCAGACCCGGGCCGAGACCATCGACACCGGAGCCGCCGAGCTGCGCCGGATCGAACGGGACCTGCACGACGGGGCGCAGGCCCGGCTGGTCGCGATGGGGATGACCCTGGACGCCGCCGACCAGCTCGTGCTCGACAACCCCGCCGCGGCCCGGGCGCTGCTGGCCGAGGCTCGCCAGTCCTCCGTCATGGCACTGACCGAGCTGCGCGGCCTGGTCCGGGGCATCCACCCGCCCGTGCTGGCCGATCGCGGCCTGTCCGAGGCGGTCCGCGCGCTCGTCCTGGACACGCCGCTGCGGGCGCACTTCAGCAGCGAGTTGACAGGCCGCCCGCATGCGCCGGTGGAATCCGCCGCCTACTTTGCGGTCAGTGAGCTGCTGGCAAACGTGTCCAAGCATGCGCAGCCCAGGCAGGCGTGGGTCGACCTCCGGCACGAGAACGGGATGCTGCGCATCACCGTCGGCGACGACGGTGCCGGTGGCGCGGACCCGGCCCGGGGCACCGGGCTCGCCGGGATCGAGCGCCGGCTCGCCGCGTTCGACGGGGTACTTGCGGTCTCCAGCCCACCGGGTGGACCCACCATCGTGACCATGGAGATCCCATGCGTGTTGTCATCGCCGAAGACCTCTTCCTGCTGAGGGACGGGCTGACCCGGCTGCTGGAGGCGCACGGCATGCAGGTCACCGCCGCGGTCGACAATGGTGCTGACCTGCTTGCGTCGGTCACCGCGGACAAGCCGGACGTCGCCATCGTGGACGTGCGGCTGCCGCCCACGTTCACCGATGAGGGGCTGCAGGCCGCCCTGGCCGCGCGCAGCCAGATGCCCGGTCTGCCGGTGCTTGTGCTGTCCCAGTACGTTGAGCAGCTGTACGCCCGCGAGTTGCTGGCCGACCGCACCGGCGGGATCGGCTACCTGCTCAAGGACCGGGTACTTGACGGCGCGCAATTCGCCGACGCGGTGCGCCGGGTGGCGGGCGGCGGTACGGCGATGGACCCGGAGGTGATCGCCCGTCTGCTGGACCGCAACTCCGGCAACGCCGCCCTGGGCACGCTGAGCCCGCGCGAGCGGGAGGTGCTCGGCCTGATGGCCGAGGGCCGCTCGAACGCTGCCATCGCGCAGCGCCTGGTGATCACCGAGCGGGCCGTTTCCAAGCACACCGCCTCGATCTTCATCAGGCTTGGCCTGCAGCCCTCCGACGACGACAATCGCCGCGTGCTGGCCGTCCTCGCCTACCTCGGCCGCTGACCGGCCGGGGAGCAGCAGGCCGCCCGGGCAGCGGTGCCGCTACTGGCCGATCTGCAGCACGATCTTGCCGCGGGTGTGTCGGCCCGCGACCAGGGTCAGCGCCTCGCGGGCCTGGCCCAACGGCAGCGCCGCCTCGACCTGGGGGCGCAGCGTGCCTGCGCCGACCAGGCGGCTGAGTGCCTCCAGCCGCCTGGCCCGGGACGAACGGCAAGGCGATCCCCGCGAAGCCGCCGCCGAGGAACCCGACATCCCACGGGCCGACACCCGCGCCATGGACCCGCACCAGCGCCTGTCCCCTCGCCGGTACCGGGTACCGGGTCCGGCAGCTCGCCCGGCCCGACGCTGCCGATCCCGCCCAGTTGTTGCGCCAGCGCTACCCGCACGGCTCCAGCCTCCTCACCTGCTACTCCTGCCGCCCGTCCGGGAGACGCAGGCCGTCGAGCGCGGTCTGCAGGACGGGCTGCAGGTAACTGGGGTCGCGGTGGATCGCCGCGATTGCATGGACCAGGTCGAGGACCTGTTCGAGCGCGAGGTCGCCACGGATCTCGCCGGCCTGCTGCGCGGCGGCGAGCAGCGGCTGGCCGGCGGCGATGACCCGGGCGCGGCCGCCGCTGAATACGGGGTCACCGCTGCCGGTGTGCTTGAGCAACTCCGACGCGATGTGACGCTTGCTCGCGAAGAAGGTGAAGAGCTGGCGCAGCCAGGGGACGAGGCTTGCGCCGGGAGCCCCGGCGGCCGCGCAGATGGCGTCGACCTCCTCGGCGTACAGCGCCTCGAGGAGCTCGCGCCGGCCCGGGAAGTTGCGGTAGAGGGTCGCCATGCCGACACCGGCGCGCCGCGAGATCTCGGCCATCGACACCTCGGCGTCCTGATCGGCGAATGCGGCGCGCGCGACCGTGATGATCTTGTCCCGGTTACGCTCGGCGTCGGTTCGCCTGGCTGGTGAGCGGGGCTGGTTCGTGGGCATCCTCATCCAGGTGGACGTCAAAGTGGACAAGCTATCCGGTTGTCGTTAGGGTGAAACGGACAGCCTATCCGCCTGTCGGTGCAACCGATGTTACCGCACCTGATCGGCGGGCCTGCGACCGGAAAGGAACATCCATGGAGTACCGGCCACTGGGGCGCACCGGCATCGCGGTAAGCCAGCTGTGCCTGGGCGGGATGATGTTCGGCGCGTTCGGCAACCCAGATCATGACGAATCGGTCCAGATCATCCACAAGGCGCTGGCCGCCGGGATCAACTTCATCGATACCGCCGACGGCTACTCCGCCGGTGAGTCAGAGGAGATCCTGGGCAAGGCCCTGGCGGACGGGCGGCGCGACAGCGTCGTGCTCGCCGTCAAGTTCGGCGTCCCGTTCGGCGACGAGGACCCCAACCATCTCGGCGCGTCCCGGCGGTGGATCACGCAGGCGGTCGAGGGCTCGCTGCGCCGGCTGCAGACCGACTGGATCGACCTCTACCAGGTGGGCGTGCCCGATCGGATCACTGACATCGACGAGACCCTCAGCGCCCTGTCCGACCTCGTCCACGCCGGGAAGATCCGGTCCTTCGGCGCGTCGAAGGTTCCCGCCGCTGAGATCGTCGAGGCCCAGTGGACCGCCGAGCGCCGCGGCCACGAACGGTTTCGCACCGAGCAGCCGCCGTACTCGATGCTGACCCGTGCCATCGAATACGACGTGCTGCCGACCTGCCTGCGCCACGGTATGGGCGTCATGACCTACAGCCCGCTGGCCGGGGGGTGGCTGTCGGGCAGGTACCGCAACGGCCAGCAGGTCAGTGGTCCGGGCTCCGCCGCCCGTGCCCGGCGGTTTGCCGAAGCCTATGACGCCGCCAACCCGGCCAACGCCGCCAAGCTCGCTGCCGCCGACGCTCTTGCCAGGCTCGCCGACGAGGCCGGCCTGACCCTGATCCAGATGGCGATCGCCTTTGTCACCCGCCATCCCGCGGTCACCTCCGCGATCATCGGCCCGCGCACCATGGCACACCTCGACGGCTACCTCGCCGCTGACGGGCTCGACCTGCCTGCCGACCTGCTTGATCGCATTGACCAGATCGTTCCTCCCGGGGTAACGATCAACGTCGCCGACAACATGTGGCAGACCGGCCGCGGAACGCCGTCGCTCAGCGCGGCATTTCGCCGCCGGTAGCGCCCCGGACGGCGACCACCTCTGCCCCGATCCGGCACCGCGCGTACGCTTTCCGGGGACTTCCTGGTGCGCCGGTCACAAGGAGATGATCTGATGCGGGCGCCGGACATTCGCAGCGGCCTGGCGGCGACATCGGGGTCCACGGGAGCATCTGCGGGCGGTCAGCCGCCCGCGGCAGAGCGGGCCGGCTTGGTGACCTTGACCTTGACCTCGATCGGATGGCAGCTCAGCGATGCGCCGTCCTTGATGATCTCGTCCTCGAAAAGGCCGTGGCTGCTGCCGATGTCCGCAACGCCGATATCCACCTTCGCCCCGGGAGGTATTGCCGCTGGGTTGATGTTGATGCCCAGCAGGGCGCGACCGCTGGTCACGGCCCGGCTGAGGAAGTGGGCCCCCGTCGTGCCGGTCAGGTTATCCGCCGGATCGGCGGCCCCGCAGAACTCGCCGAAGTTGACGACGGCGGGAACGCCGGCGTCGGCGAGGGTCCGCTCCAGCAGGGCCCGGTCCTGGAGTTCCCGGACCGTCAGCTCCACCTTTCCCGTCGAGGTGGTGTTGACCGACCAGGCGTCCAGGTTGACGTGCACGGACCGGCTCGCCGGGCCGGCGGTCAGGGTGAGTGACAGGCCGACGCACAGCGCTACGGCAGCCGCTGCGCCTGCGGCCAGGCCGCGGTGCAGGCGCCGGGCCCGCGCCCGCCCGGTGATCGCCGAAACCGGGCGGTCCATGTGCACGTCCGTGAGGGAGTCCTTGACGCCGGTGAGGGAACTCCGCATCGCCGTCAGCAGCTTGTCGTCGTTCATCGGTGTGCCTCCTGCTCGCTGAAGGTCGGTAGCTGGGCGCGGAGCGCGGCGAGCGCCCGGTGCAGGTGCACGCCGACGGTCCCAGGCGAGATGCCGAGCGTCTTCGCCGTGGTCTCGGTGTCCAGGTCGAAGAACACCCGGAGCGTGATCACCTCCTGCTGGCGGGGCGGAAGGGCCCTGATCGCCCGCGCCAGCACCTCGTCGAGACTGGCCGGCGTGCCCGCTGGCGGGGACGACTCCGGTGCAGGGCACGACGACGGTGGGGGTGACAGGGCGGAAGTGTCGTTGGCCAGCACCTCGCGCCGTCGGCGCCGCCACCAGGACACGTTGGCGTTCAGCGCGGTACGCACCACCCACGCGCGGGGCGAGGGATGGTCGCGCACCCTGCGCCAGGACATCCAGGCCCGCGTGAACGCCTCCGCCACCAGGTCCTCGGATAGCTGCCGGTCGCCCACGCTGACCAGCACGATCCGCAGGCAATCGTCCTTGGTGGCGGCGTAGAACTCGGTGAATTCCTGCCACTTGTGCGCCACGCCCCATACACGCGCGAGCACCGGGATCCCTTTACCTCGCGCGGAACCAGCCGGGCCGGCGTCATGGGAAAATGCCGGCTGGGCTCCAGCGGCCCGCCCCCGCGCCCGGCCAGCCATACCCGCCAGTGTGACGCGGTCGGCCCGCTCAGGGAATCCCGGGGCGCCCGTGGCGCGGCGGGAGCGCGCGCCCCGTTCGAGACCAGCGCTGATTACGCAGAGTGGGCGCAACGACGCCACTCCGAATTACCCGAGTTGCCGAATCGGCGCGTGAGCTTGCGCGTCAGTCATTTGATGTCAACGGGGATCGCCGACTATTCGCTTCACTGGCCGCAATAGTTCACCTGCGGTTTGAGACTCCGATTATCTGCTCGGCGTGGCATCGTGGCGAACCGGGCCGGGCAGAGGAAAAGGAACCCGCCAAACGTCCCGATCGCGAGTGAGCGCCAACTGAGGCGTAGTGCCCGGGTTGGCAGAAGGTTTAATGTTCTGGGCGGGAGGTACGGCCAAGAATGATGTCCCTGTCCGCACCCGGTGGCCCGCATTCGCATGCCGGGTGCCCGCAGCGCCAGTGGGGTGCGGCCGGCGGAAGGGCAGGCGCTGCGGCCTGCCTCCCGTGGTTCCGGAAGCCTGTTCTGCCCTGCATCGTCCCGGCTGGCCTGAGGCGGTGCAGGCGCCGTGAGGAGTGGCCGTGGCCGTGACCGTTACTGAGCAGCATCCGCTGACCGAGACGGACCTGCGGAAGATCGACGGGTACTGGCGGGCCGCCAACTACCTGTCGGTAGGCCAGATCTACCTGATGGACAATCCGCTGCTGCGTGAGCCGCTGCGGCCCGAGCACATCAAACCGCGGCTGCTGGGGCACTGGGGCACCACGCCGGGATTGAACCTGATCTATGCGCACCTCAACCGGGTGATCCGTAACTGGGATCTGAACGTCATCTACCTGGCTGGCCCGGGCCACGGCGGCCCGGGGATGGTGGCCAACACCTACCTTGAGGGCACCTACACCGAGCTTTATCCCAATATCACCGGGGATGCCGCCGGGATGGCGAAGCTGTTCCGTCAGTTCTCCTTCCCCGGCGGGATACCGAGCCATGTTGCGCCCGAGACGCCGGGCTCGATCCATGAGGGCGGTGAGCTGGGCTACGTGCTGGCCCACGGGTACGGCGCGGTGTTCGATAACCCGGACCTGATCGCAGTGTGCGTGGTGGGCGACGGGGAGGCCGAGACCGGCCCGCTGGCCACCGGCTGGCACTCCAACAAGTTCCTGAACCCGGTCACCGACGGCGCTGTGCTGCCCGTCCTGCACCTCAACGGCTACAAGATCGCCAATCCCACGGTGCTGGCCCGGATCACCGCTGCCGAGCTGGACGCTCTTCTTGAAGGCTACGGATACCACGTGTACCGGGTTGCCGGGGACGACCCGGACCGGGTGCACCAGCAACTCGCGGCCACGATGGATGCGGTCGTGGAGGAAATCGGCGCGATCCAGCGGCGGGCCAGGGAGGACGGCGACGCCACCCGGCCGCGCTGGCCGATGATCATCCTGCAGACGCCGAAGGGCTGGACGGGCCCCAAGATGGTGGACGGGCTTGCGGTGGAGGGGACCTTCCGCGCGCACCAGGTGCCGATTCCCAACGCCCGCGGCAACCAGGAGCATCTGCGTCAGCTGGAGGAGTGGATGCGCAGCTACCGGCCGGAGGAGCTGTTCAGCGAGCGCGGGGCGCTGATAGCAGAGCTGGCCGAGCTCGCGCCGCGCAGCTACCGCCGGATGGGCGCGAATCCGCACGCCAACGGCGGCCTGCTGCTGCGCGACCTGGACCTGCCGGATTTCCGGTCCTACGCGGTGCAGGCCGCCAAGCCGGGTGGCGGGGCCGCCGAGGCCACCCGCGTGCTCGGGACATGGCTGCGTGACGTGATCACCCGGAACCCGTCAACGTTCCGGTTGTTCGGCCCGGACGAGACGTCCTCCAACCGGCTGCAGGACGTCTTCGAGGTGACCAACCGTGCCTTCGACGGCCAGATCCTGCCCACCGACGACCATCTCGCCCCGGACGGGCGGGTGATGGAGGTGCTGAGTGAACACCAGTGCGAGGGCTGGCTTGAGGGGTACCTGCTGACGGGACGGCATGGCCTGTTCAACTGTTATGAGGCGTTCATCCACATCGTCGACTCGATGTTCAACCAGCACGCCAAGTGGCTGGAGTCCTGCCGGCAGATCGGCTGGCGCCGGCCGGTCGCCTCGCTGAACTACCTCCTGTCGTCCCTGGTGTGGCGGCAGGACCACAACGGCTTCTCGCACCAGGACCCCGGGTTCCTTGACGTGGTGATGAACAAGCGGCCCGAGGTGGTGCGGGTCTACCTGCCGGCGGACGCCAACTGCCTGCTGTCGGTGGCTGACCACTGCCTGCGGTCGCGGGACTACGTGAACGTCATCGTGGCGGGCAAGCAGCCCTACCCGGTATGGCTGCCGATGAACGAGGCGATCATCCACTGCACCCGCGGCGCCGGGATCTGGGAGTGGGCCAGCAACGACTCACCCGGCGAACCGGATGTCGTCATGGCTTGCTGCGGCGACATCCCCACCCTGGAGACTCTCGCCGCGGTCGACCTGCTGCGCCAGCACCTGCCGGAGCTGAGGGTCCGGGTGGTCAACGTCGTCGACCTGATGCGGCTGTTGCCGGAGACCGAGCACCCGCACGGCATGTCCGACGCCGAGTACGATGCGCTGTTCACCTCCGCCCGGCCGGTCATCTTCGCCTTCCACGGCTACCCGTGGCTGATCCACCGCCTGGCCTACCGGCGCCACGGCCATGCAAACCTGCACGTGCGCGGGTACAAGGAGCGAGGCACCACCACGACCCCGTTCGAGATGGTCCGGCTCAACGACCTGGACCGGTTCCATCTGGTCATCGACGCGATAGACCGGGTACCTGGACTGGCCGAGCGGTCCGGGCATATCCGGCAGCTGATGACCGACAGCCGGCTTGAAGCCACCGCCTACACCCACCGGTACGGCGAGGACATGCCCCAGATCCGCGACTGGGCCTGGCCGTATTGATGCGAATCCTGGTTGTCAACGCGGGCTCCAGCTCGCTCAAGCTGAGCCTTCTGGAGGCCGACGACAGCGTCGCCGGCCATGCCGACCTGCCGGCGACCGGCGGGCAGTTCGAACCGGACGCGGTAGCGGTCGCCCTCTCCGGCCTGGGCGCCGGCACCGCCGGCGCCATCGGCCACCGTGTGGTGCACGGCGGCAGGCAGTTCCTGGCGCCCATACCGATAGACGCGGCGGTCCGGAAGAAGCTGGACGACCTGGTCGACCTCGCGCCGCTGCATCAGCCCAAGTCGCTGGCTGGCATCGATGCCGTGGGCCGGGTGCTGCCCGGCGTCCCCGCCGTCGCGTGCTTCGACACCGCCTTCCACGCCGGGATGCCCGCTGAGGCCTTCACCTACGCGCTCCCCCGGGAATGGCGCAAACGCTGGGAGCTCCGCAGGTACGGCTTCCACGGGCTGTCACACGCCTACGCGACCCGCCGCGCCGGCGAACTGCTCGGCGAGATCCCTGCCCGGCTGGTGGTATGCCACCTCGGCTCCGGCGCCTCCCTGGCCGCGGTCGCGAACGGCAGGTCGGTCGACACCACCATGGGATTCACCCCGCTGGAGGGGCTGGTCATGGGCACACGCTCCGGGACGGTAGACCCGGGCCTGGTGCTCTGGCTGGCAGAGCACGCCAGAACGCCGCCGGCCGAACTGGCCGCCACCCTCGAGCACCGGTCCGGCCTCCTGGGCCTGGCCGGGACAGCCGACATGCGCAAGGTCTTGGAGCAGGCGGACGAGGGCGGCGATGAGGCCGCTCTTGCCCTTGAGGTCTATCTCCACCGCCTCCGGGCCGGCGTGGCGTCCATGGCGGCAGCCCTGAACGGCCTCGATGCCCTGGTTTTCACCGGTGGCGTGGGGGAGAACTCGGCCGCCATCCGCGCCCGCGCCGTGGACGGCCTCGGCTTTCTCGGCGTCGCGGTGGATGCCGCCCAGAACGCGGCCGCCCGTGGCGACACCGACATCACGGGCCCCGGGTCGGCCGTCCAGGTACTCGTGGTGGCCGCTCGCGAGGACCTTGAGGTGGCACGACAAGTCCGAACGGTGCTGCACGTTGCCTGAGTGGGACGGCTTCCCGCCCGACTGCCCTGTGGCCTGTTCGTACAGAACGGCTACGAGGAGACGAGCGCCGGTCTCCGCCAGCAAGGCCAGCAGTTCGGCGGCACGGCGGCGCCTGGCTGACGTCAGCGCAGTGACCGGAAGGCTGCCCGTATTTCGGCGGCGCACAGGTCTGGTTGTTCCCAGGCGGCGAAGTGGCCGCCCCGGTCGAGGTTGTTGTAGTAGATGAGGTTGTGGGGGTAGGCGCGCTCGGCCCAGCTGCGCGGGGCCTGGTAGAGCTCGCCGGGGAAGACGCTGATGGCGTAGGGGATGCTGGTAGGCGCGCCGTTCCTCATCGGGGAGGCCTGGATGCCCATCGCCTGGGTGACGGCCGCGCCCCAGTCGCCGCCCTGGGCCACGAACCGGGGGTAGCCCAGGCGCGTCATCAGCACGGCCCAGGCACGCGCGATGCGGGCGGGATCCCAGCCGGTGCTGGCCGGCTTGGCGGAGAACCCGTGGCCCGGCAGCGAGGGAATCACCAGGTCGAACGCATCCGCCGCGCTCGCGCCGTGCGCCGTCGGGTTGGCCAGCGGCTCGATGATCTTCAGCTGCTCGATGACCGACCCGGGCCACCCGTGCGTGACGATCAGCGGCAGCGCGCCGGAGTGCGGGGAGCGGACGTGGATGAAGTGGATGTCCAGCCCGTCGATCTCGGTGATGAACTGCGGCAGGTCGTTCAGCCTCGCCTGGCACTTGTGCCAGTCGTAGTCACTCGCCCAGTACCGCGCCAGCTCCCGCATCATCGCCAGCCGCACGCCCTGCGAGTCGTCGGAGACCGTCTCCTGCTCGGGCCACCTGGTCGCGTTCACGCGCCGCCGCAGGTCACCGAGCGCCGCCTCCGGAAACCCCACCTGAAACGGGCGGATGGCGGACTTGTCGCTGCTTGCCTGCCGTACGTCTTCGGTCATGTCCGTGCTCCCGCGTCCGGTGGACCAGACATCAGCCGTGCCAGGCACGATGCTGATGTGCCGACTGCGTCCACCCTCACACGGGCGGCGTGCGGTTCGCGCCCGTGTAGGTCCCTGGCCGGTGCCCGGCGTGCCCCGGGCACCAGGCGCCCCGTGGGCCTGGCTCAGGCCCGGGCTTTGAGCGCGCGCAAGACAGGGATGCTCTCAAGCATCGCAGGGTCGAGCTGATCCCAGTCGATTCCCCGGGGCTTCGTTTGCTTCCTGGACACCTCGATCGTCCGGGAAGGAGTAACAATCCAGTCCACCAGTGAATCGGTCGGGCGAGCGTCCATCTCCTCATCGAGGTATTGGACGTCATGCACACAGGCCACGACGGGGGTCCGCTCGTCCACCATGCCAAGATCCCGGAGGATTGCCCATTCGAGATCGAAGTATCCATGGCCCTTGCCAAACCGTATACCGTCCCGGTTGACCGCGGATGCTCCCGTCACCAGGAAGTCCAGCTGCCCGAGAGACTGGATCGCAGCCAGGTCGTAATGCGCACCGAAGCGCTCGGCGCCATCCAGCGAGGCGGCAAATTCTACCGAGGCACCCGGAACGGAGCCCGGCGGAAAATAGACAAAGCCGCGGGAGATGCCATACGTTGTGATCAGCAGAGGCCGGCCCTCGCGTAGGAAGTTCGCTCGCATAACCTCCAGGTTGTTGTCGGGAGTCACGAAAACCGGCCCAGTTCCCCCATAGAAGGAGAGCGCCCGGAGTGCATCAGGTATTTGATCGCTCCCTGGGTAGTCAGGAATATACATAGAGAAATCCAGGTGAAAACGAGAGTCCGGTAGCGCCACCTCGCGGAGCCGCTCCCACGCGAGCATTCGGGCCGAATCCCTGTCCATCGCGACCTCCTTGCCAAGTCACCACCCATGCCGCTCACCCAACGGCCGGACGCCGTCCGCCGCCTGATCGGTATACCCATGGCCTGGAAGGTAAGTCCGGGGAGGCCGCGGCATTGACAACCGGCCTGCCCAGTTGTAGCGTGCGAATGGGCCGAGAGGTCAGACCTCAGATGACAGGCGTGCACCCGACGGCACCGCTCGGTCGAGCGAGGGAGTACCAGCGCCGATGGTTGCCTCACACCTGGCCCTCCTGGTTTCGCGTGCGGTCGGCACGGTCGCGGTTCCATGACCCAAGATCTTCCTCGTCAGGCCGGGACAGCCAGGGGGGACGCGACGACCTCACCAGGCGCCGCACCCGGGCGCCCGGGCCCGCACCAGCCGGCGGGGCGTTTCGTAGCAGCCGTCGAGCACGTGATCAAGGGGCCCGTCTGGGGCTGCCAGATGTGCGGGCAGTGCATACTGCACGACACCGGCTTCACCTGCCCTATGACCTGCCCGAAGCAAATGAGGAATGGACCGTGTGGCGGTGTCGGCCCCAACGGCGAGTGTGAAGTCCTGCCGGACCGCACCTGCGTGTGGCTCAAGGCCTACGAGCGGGCACGGCGGGCGCCGTGGGGCAGGCATATCCAGCGGCTGCACCCGGCGGTAGATTGGGAGCTGCAAGGATCTTCGTCATGGCTGAATTTCCTGTCTGGTAAGGACCATCATCATGACATCCAGCCAGTTTCCCTTGTGCACAGGGACACCGTTATGCGATCCGGTGGCAAGCTGGAAAAGATGCTCCGCGAAGGTCAGTGGGTGACCATCGGAGAACTCAATCCTCCGGACGGTGGGGAGCTGAGCTCGTTCGCTTCAATCGCCTCGAGCCTGTCACGCTATGCCGATGTCATGTCAGTCACTGAGCACCCTGGTGCGCAGAATCACATGTCAAGCCTCCCGGCGGCGGCGCTGCTCCAGGGCATGGGAATCGAGACGATCGCCACCTTTACCTGCCGGGACAGGAACAGAATTGCCCTGCAGGGTGATCTTCTTGGGGCCGCGGGCCTGGGAATCAAAAATGTTTTGCTTGTGACGGGCAACCATATGTCCGTGGGGGACCATCCGGGCGCCAAGCCCGTCTTTGACCTTGACTCGGTGAACTTGATCCGGCTGGCCCGGCGACTACGGGACGACGGAGTGTACGACAGCGGGCGGGCACTCCAGTCCAGGCCCCGGCTCCTCCTCGGGTGCGCCACCGCGCCGTTCGCGCCACCGACACAGGTAAGGGCGTCACGCTTGGCCAAAAAGATCGCTGCCGGTGCTGACTACGCGATCAGCCAGCATGTTTTCGATATCGCCAGGTGGCAGGAGTTCGTGCGGGAGCTCAGCCTGGTGGGACCACCCGAAGACTTCCGGCTGCTGGGGGCCGTTGCCGTGCTGCCGAGCCTGGAGGTGGCACGCACCTTGAATCAGACCCTGCACGGCTTCACCATTCCAGAAGCGATCTTGAGGCGGCTTGCCGGTGCCCGCGATCCGCAGGCCGAGGGAATCAAGATTGCCGCCGAAACCATCAGCGAACTGCGATCGATGCCGGAAGTTTCCGGGTGCCTGGTCGCGGCCCTGTCCGGAGGAGAGCACGTGATGACAAGCCATCTTTCCGAGGTAGAGGTGGTGCAAGCCGTGATAGCTGAGGCTGGCCTGCCAAGCGGCCCGGCACCATCCCCGACCGGTCCCGATTCGCCAGGTGATGACAGTTGAGACGCAGACCGCTGTACGCGCTGACCGTTGAGCACCTGCAGGAGTACGTCGAACAGCGGCACCTCGTACCGGGGGACCGCCTTCCGTCCGAGGGGCAACTGGCCGAAGAGATCGGTGTTTCCAGGAGCACCATACGGGAGGCCTTGCGGGAACTCGAGCTACGCGGCTTCATTCAGCGAATCCACGGGAGAGGCAATTTTCTGTGCGCCAAGCCGGCACCGATCTTCACCGGCCTGACCACGCTGGAAAGCCTGGAGTCACTGGCCCAGCGCCAAGGATGGCACTGCGGTACCGAGCAGATCGTCGTTGAGCAGGTCGCTGCCCCGCCGGAACTCGCGGAGACGCTGGCGGTACCAGACGGCACTGAACTGACCTATCTGGACAGGATCAAGACGAAGGACGGCAGACCGGTCTGCCGGATGCAGTCGTGGCTCCCGGCGGCCCTCCTGCCGGCTGACGAGCTCAGGAAAACATTCAAGTCCTCCATTACCGACCTGCTCCTGCAACAGCCCGGCATCCGGCTGGACCATGCGGTCGCGGAGGTTCAGGCCGCGATCGCTGACCCGGCGGTCGCCACCCGGCTCGGCGTCGAGCCGGGAGCCCCGCTCGTGCTGCTCAACGAGGTGTTCTACGGGGCCTCATCCCAGCCCATTAGCTACAACGTGAACGCGTTCGTCCCCCAAGCGGTGCGGCTTGAGGTGCTCCGGCGCGTCCCGTCCCAGTTGGAGGAAGTGATCGATGGACGCCGTCGCAGTGTTCCGCAGGACGGCAGGCCGGGTGCCGGGGCATCTGTTCGCCTTCGACAAGGACCGGGGGATCTCCTACCGGGACGCTGACCTGAGAAGCGACCAGATAGCGGCCGAACTCCAGTCCAGGGGCGTGACGAGCGAAGACCGCATCGGCTTGTGCTCGCCCGACTCGGTTGACCTTCTCCTGGCCATCATCGGCGCCTGGAAGGCGGGCGGGCTTCCCGCGATGCTCGACCCCAGAACCCCGGCCGGCCAGCTGCCCACCCTGGTGTCAGACATAGGCGCGGACATCACCCTGTGCAGCGCTGATCAGCACAGCCGGCTTGACGGCGCCGGCGCCCGGAACCTCACCGAGATAACAACCGCCGGGAACACGGCAGGGTCATGCACCCTCCAGCACGATCACCAGACGCCCCTTTTCCTGTCCTACACCTCTGGCACGACCGGGCCGCCGAAGGGCGCGATACTAACCTCCGGGCCCGTCACGCTCGGCACGGCATGCATCGCCGACCGGCTGTCCTTCAGCCCCGAGGAGACCCTCCTCGTCACCACCCCCACCGCGAGCAGCTTTCAGCTTGTCGCCGCGCTGCTGCCCGCCATGCACGTGGGCGCGACCGTAGGGCTCGCATCAGGAGCCACGGTAGACGAGATATGGGAGCTGGCTTCCTGGCAGAAGAGCACCGTGCTCATTGGCTACCCGCTGACGCTGGCGGACGTGGTCAACCACCCGGGAGCACAGGCCGGCCGGTGCCCCTTCCGGCTGGCACTCTCGGGAGGATCGCCGCTGGCGCCGCGGATCCACCGGGACTACGCCGAGCGCCTCGGGATCCCGCTGGTGGAAAGCTACGGGCAAAGCGAGTTCGGTGGCTTCATGGCCTTGGGAAGCCCCTACGAACGGGGGGTACCCAGCGGTTTCGTCGGCCGCCCGCTGCCCGATCGCCTCGCGGTCATCGCTGCGGCAGACGGACATGAGCTGCCCGCGGGCGAGGTGGGAGAAGTCATGGTCCCGGCCGGATACTTCCGCGGGTACCAGAACCGGCCGGACGAGACGGCAAGAGCCCTGTCGGGCGGCATGCTGCACTGTGGCGACGCTGGCGTGGCTGATGGCCAGGGCCGGATCAAGGTCCTCGGGCGCGTGGCGGAGCGAGAGCACGCCAAACAGCGCGGCGGCTTCCTTCGCGAGGCAGAGGACGCCTACTACGAACTGCCCGAGGTGCTGCATGCCGTGGTGGTGCAAACACAGCGGGGTGACATCGAGGCCTTCATCGAACTCCAGGCTGCGCACAAGCAGGCCCCGGCGACGGTGAGCCTGGCCGCGCTCTCGGACCTGCCGGCCGGCCTGCAGCCCGCCCGGACGACGACACTGGCCGCAATGCCACGGACTTTCAGCGGTAAGGCCGACCGGCGGCTGCTGGCGGACGGCGGCGCCCGTGCTCAGCAG
>Ga0335078_10003160_pt1 | contig 24596 bp, 17 predicted proteins | sample Lox_Sample_32_FD_206711 | JGI IMG/M metagenome (GOLD analysis project Ga0335078, IMG submission 206711) | Soil microbial communities from Loxahatchee National Wildlife Refuge, Florida, United States - Lox_Sample_3.2 | ecosystem: Environmental > Terrestrial > Soil > Wetlands | place: USA... | reverse complement strand
CGGAAACATAAGTGTTACGAATGGCGCATACGTTAACGGAAATGTCTATTCTCCTTATTACAACGCGGGAGCGGCAGGCACCTATGGAATTTCCTGCAAAGCATGGTCAAATGCTCCCAACTGCCACAACGCCAATGGCATCAACAACGGTGCCGCCTGCAGCAGTCCCTCCACCATGTGGTCGGTGAACGAAGACAACAGCGGATCTGCCGTCGGCTGCACCAACAGTTCGAGTTCATCATGTTCTCAAGTAACTGCCAACATGCCCGCTTCTTTGCCAAATCCAAGCGCTATCCCGGATCCGTCGATGCCCAGCGTTCCTACCAACACTTCGGCTTGCAGCGGCTTTAACGGCGTCTGTAATGGTGGCAGCGGCGGTGGAGCGGGCTGCGCCATCACGATGCCGCCCAATCCCACAGGCAATTACGGCGTAACCAACTTTGGTTCCTGCGCGGTGGTCACTTTGCAGACAGGGATCTACAACTTCGATACGTTACTTATCTCCAATGGTGCTCAACTCATCGTCCCCTCGAACGGCTCGGTCGTTATCAACATTTTCAATGCCTCGAATTCGTCCACACCGCTCAGCGTGAATGGGGGAACCGTTGCCAACAATGGCGGGGATCCCAACAATCTGACGTTCGTTTATGACGGAAATAAGACGGTCAATTTAAACGCCGGAAGCAATATGTTTGCTACCGTTTACGCGCCACACGCGAGCGTGACCGTAGGTGGCAATGCTGGTCTCTACGGCGCTATTGTAGGCAATAACTTCACGTTCAGTGGCAGCGGGCATGTCGTCTACGACACCCACCTGGCAAGCGAAGCGCCCCACGTCACTTACTCCGGCTCCAGCGTCACCTATACTGCACATCTGGATGAATTCAGCTGGAGTGCATACTAAAAGCAGGAGATGCTGGGAGCGGCTTCCGGCTGGTCTCGGATCCGGCGGGTCCTGATTACGCTCGCGGCCAACGGATCGCACCCGCCTCGGCTGGTCGCCGCCGGCGAGACCGACGACGATTCGACGCATTGCGCCTGATATCCGTTCAGGCCGTGACCCGGGTTTCGTAAGCCTTCAGCGTGTTCAAAATCATTTGAACGACCGCTTCGTCTCCGATCGCAGTATTCATCATAGCGTGATAAATGGTGCGAGCCGGCCACTCCACGTTGAAATATCTCTCAATGAAATCGGCGCGCCCCTGGTCGACAGTATCGACAAGTTCTTCGGCTTCTTGCTGTGTCTTGCCGCGCGCCAGCAGGCGTCGCACCTTCTCCTCCCGCGGAGCGTAGAGAAAAATCCGCAAGGTGTCCGGACGATTCTTAAGAAACTGTTGTGATCCTCGACCCACAATGATGGAGTTTCCCTTCTCCGCCGCATGCTCCACGACCTGCCGCGTGATTTTCAGAATGGTCTCGCTGTCGACCAGATTGAGTTTGGGCGCATTGATGCTGCCCTCGTAACTGCCACGCAGGAACGATTTGAAAAGACGGTAGTAGAGCGGATCGGGTCGCTCCTCGCGAGCCTCAACGACGGCCTTTGGACAGTGTGCCAGCTTGGCAATCTGTTCCGTCAGCAACTGGTCCCAAAGTTTCCAGCCAAGATGCTTCGCCAGCAACTGCGCTATATCGCCGCCGCCGCATCCGTATTCGCGCTCAATGGTAATGATTTTGATCATGTCTCTTACACAACACCCTTCCAGCTGCTCAAACGTGAACCGCGAGAACCGGACAGGGCCCGAGCTGGATTACGCGATAGGTTGTTGAACCAAAGATTGCTCGATCTAGTGCGCCGGCGCCACGCACTCCCATCGTCACCAGATCGATTTCCGCTTCCCGGGCGTATTCCACGATACGCTGATATGGTTTCCCGAGGCAGACCAATATCTTGGTCTTAAGAGTTGTGCGCTTCTCCGTTGGAATCAATCTCTCGAGTCGCTGCTTCGCCGCCGCCACCACTTCTTCCTTTTTTGCGTTACTAGGGGCCTCCTCGACCACGTGCATCACCGTCAGCTCGGCGCCATATTCCTCAGTCACAGAAATCGCGTAATCTAGAGCTCGCTCTGAATTCTCCGAGAAATCCGTGCAGATGAGAATTCGATTCAAGTAATGGACATAGTGTCCGCTTTCTCCCGCAGCAACCGCGTCGTGCGGTGGCTGGCACACTGCCAGCACCGGACATGAGGCTTCGCGCATCACCCGGTCGGTGGCCGACCCGAGCATGAGTCGGTCGAACCCGCGGCGGCCGTGGGTTCCCATGACGGTCAAGTCGACTTTCTCCCGTTTTATAAACGAGAGAATTGAATCAGGAGCCCTGCCCTCGCAAATCGCGAGTTCTGGATGCATTCCTTCATGGCAGTATTGGTTCACAAATTGCTGCAGGTGGTCCTTGCCACCTTTGTGGAGCGATTCCCGCAGGTTCGCATAGTCCCCTCCTTGTATGGCCGCGTAGTCCGCGTAAGGGTATTTCCACATCTCCACGACATGCAGCACCACCAGGCTGGCACGGTAGTGCTCAGCCAGCGACAGCGAATGACGGAAGGCTCGCTTCGAAAATGCCGAGAAATCAATCGGGCAAAGGACGCGTTGAATCAGCATGATACCTCTCCGCGCAGTCGTAATTGTCGCATCATGATTTCGGTCTCCGCACGCTCACTCCGCAACTCTTACCCCTCCGCCGCCAGGATCATTCTTCTTGAGGGCGAAGGTCAGACAGAACATGATCGCTGACGCTATAGCAAGAACCATGAAGGTATCGATATACGCCAGCGTAGCGGCTTGCGCCTGCAAAGACTGGTAGATGCTGGCATATGCGTGTGTGACTGCGTCCCGCCTTTCCAGGCCGAAGCCAGTCAGGGCGCGAGTCAGGCCATTGCTCAAATTCGCAAAGTTGGGATTGTCGACTCTCGCTTTTTCTACAAGTCTTAATTGATGCAATTGAGAACGCCGGGCAATCAATGTGGTCACCAGCGACGTTCCCACGCTGCTCCCCATGTTGCGCATGAAGTTGATAATTCCCGCCACGGCGTTGTTTTTTTCGGGGGCAATTCCGATGTAAGCCACCAGCGTAATCGGCACAAACAGAAATCCCAGTCCGGCCACCTGAGCGATCCGCAGCCACGTCGCCGCGCTAAAACTCAGTTGCAGGTCAATCCGCCGGGTAGAGTAGTACATGGCCATCGATAATGCGAGCCAGCCGAACGCGATCAGTCGGCGCGCCTGCACCTTCGTCGTCAACTGGCCCGTGATCGGCATTTCGATGAGCAAGACAACGCCTCCAGCCGAAAGAGCAAGTCCAGCGATTTCTGAGGTGTATCCGAGAAGTGTCTGGAGGAACAGAGGCATCAGGACCAGACTGCTGAATAACAGAATTCCCAGCATGAACATCATCAAGCTGGCGCTCGCAAAGTTGAAGTTCGTAAACATGCGCATGTCGATAATTGGCGCCTTCTGAAACCACTCCCAGATCACCAGCGAGACCAGGCACACCGCCGCAAGCACGACCAGAGTCGTGATGAAGTGCGACCCAAACCAATCATCCTCCTGGCCCTTGTCGAGCAAAACCTGCAGAGAGCCAATTCCGACCGTCAACAGAGCGATGCCCACATAATCCAACTTCACACCCGCCGCCTTGAGCCGGCTGAGATAGGGAGGGTCTTCGACAAAGCGCCGCACCAGAAATGACGTGGCGATGCCGACCGGAAGATTGATGAAGAAGATCCACCGCCAGGAGTAGTTAAACGTGATCCAGCCGCCCAGGGTTGGACCAATGGTCGGCGCCATGACCGCTGTGATCCCATACAACGCAAATGCCAGGCCCCTCTGCTGCGGCGGAAACGTATCCGCCAGGATGGCCTGTGCCATTGGCTGCAGGCCACCTCCCCCCGCACCCTGTAAAACCCGGAACAGAAGCAGAAACCCAAGGCTGGGCGCCAGCCCGCACAGAAGCGAGCTCACGGTAAAAACAGCCAGGCAGGACATGAAAAAGCGCTTCCGACCCAAAGTGCCGGCGAGCCAACCGCTGATCGGGAGGACGATGGCGTTCGACACCAGATACGAAGTGAGAACCCAGGTGCTTTGGTCATTGCTGGCTCCCAAACCTCCCGCTATATACGGAAGGGCGACGTTGGCAATGCTGGTGTCCAGCACCTCCATGAAGGCCGCGAGCGCCACGACAACGGCGATCAGCCAGGGGTTAAACCTTGGCCGCCAAGCTTCCTGGTCGAGAGTGAGAGCAGCACTGCTCATCGCAGATACACGTCCGGGACAACATTCATCCCAGGCCGAAGCCGGCGATCCCGATTTTCTCCAGGTTCGAGAACGATCTTCACCGGGATTCTCTGGACAATCTTCACGTAGTTCCCGGTGGCATTTTCCGGCGGAAGCAAACTGAATAGTGGACCCGTTGCCCCGGCAATGCTGTCCACGTGGCCTTTCAAAGTCCGGCCGCTGGAATCCACATGGATCTCCGCTCTCTGTCCCACTCGCATGTTCGTGAGCTGGGTCTCTTTGAAGTTTGCCGACACCCACACCTCATCGAGCGGCACCACGGTCAGCAGTTGCTGCCCAGCTTCCACGTTCAGGCCAACAACGACGGTTTTATTCACTTCGCCGCTCACGGGAGCAACGATCTTGGTGTATTGCAGATTGAGCGCGGCCTGCTCAAGCTGCGCGCGCTTCTGCTCGACATCTGCAATCGCGGCACGCACTCGGGCGCGAGTCGAAGACACTTGCTGTGGGCCGGTCTTTGCGTATTGATGGTTGGCATCGGCTTGAGTGAGTCGGCTGTGCGCCTGCCGGACGAATTGCTCGGCTGCGGACTCGCTGGCGCGGGCTGCCGCCACGGTGGCAGTACTGGATTTTGCCGTGGCTAGCGCCTGATCATAGATCTGCTGCGACACTTCCCGCTTGTCGACGAGCAACTTGTAGCGGTGAAGGTCGTCTTGTGCCTTTACATCGTTCGCCTCGGCCGCGGTCAACTGCTCATGCGCGGCAGACAGTTGTTTCTCGGCGACGGTAACTCCGGCGCTGGCATCCTCTATACCCGAGGCGGTGAAACGCAATTGGCTGGAAGTGTTCACGGACGTGATCGGCACTGTGATGTTCAGTGACTGGGCGGTCGCTTCCGCGTTGGCAAGATTCGCTTGCGCCTGTTTCAACGCAACTTCATAGTCGGTCGGGTCGATCTCGACCAGCACGGCTCCCTTCTCGACCCACTGATTGTCGTCAACGTTGACCCTCACCACATACCCTGGAATCCGCGCGCTGACCGGGTACAGATGTACAGCCGCCTGGGCATCGTCCGTCGACTCGTAACTGCTGAAGTAGCGCCACAACAGCACGCCTGTGATAAGAATCAGCACGGCAGCACCGAGAATCATGAATTTTCTGCGACTCTTCCGCCGCGCAGCCGGCGGGTCCTTCTTCTGCGGCGCTGCGGCGCCATCGAGCGGCAACTCATGGTGTGTGTCGGCTACAGATGGGAGTGGAGTCTCGTCCGCCATGTTCATTTTCCTCGGAAGTATTCCCTGACGCCCTGCTCGGCGATGCCCATAGCGCGAACCAGGGAAATTTTTGCCAGGTTATAGCTGTAAAGACTCGAGATGTATTGTTCGTGCGCGCTGGCAACCGTTTCTTGCGACTGCACCACTTCGACGCTGTCGGTTACGCCGGCGCTGAAACGATCGCCGGATTGAACCAGCGTCTGTTCCGCCAAGTCAATATTGCTGCGTGCCACGTTAACGCGGTCGGCTGACGACTGCAGGTTCAGCAGCGCCGCACGCACATCCGACTCCACTTGAGCACGCAGACTTTCCAGCTGCTCACGACTCTGCTCAAGCTTCGCGTCGGCCTCCTGAACCTTGCCGCGAACACTGCCGCCCGTAAAAATGGGGATCGAAAGCGTGCCGCGCACGTCGTACACCTCGGTCGCATTCGAGGGATTGATGCCCCCTGCGCCGTAATCTGCGCCCACCGAAAGCGACGGCAGATATCCGGCGGCGGCCGCCTTCCGCGACAGTTCCGCTGCCCGCACGTCGGCCAGCGCAGACCGGTAATCCGAGCGCGACTCGTAAGCGCGCTTTAAAGCCTCTTCGACGCTTATTGCTTCGAACGGCTGGTATGGCGACTTGTCCGTCAGCTCGAATGCCTGCGCCGGAGCGAATCCGATCACCCGCGCCAGGCTCAGTTTCTGGATGGCAAAGTCGTTCTTTGCCTGGATCAGCTGTTGCTGCCGGGTCTGAAGTTCGACCTTAGTACGGAGCGCGTCGATATCTGCCGCCGTGCCCGCAGTCACCTGGTCGCTGGCTTGATCGTAGAGGCTCTGCGCGGTCTTGACCTGAGCCTCTGCTGTTTCGATGCGAGCCTCGTTGGCAATCGCCTGCAAGTAGGTGTAGCCCACGGCCAGCACTACCAGATCGTGAGCATCCTGCAGCGTGTAGTCAGCGGCTTTGACATTCTGGTTTGCCGCGCGGGTGGCGTTAATGGACTGCCAGTCGAACAAAGCTTGCCTGACTGCCGCGCGCGCATCGAAATAGGAGTACGGACCAACCGAGGGCGAGAGATGAAAGAGGTTGGCCAGACCCGCAAAGCCCAACTGATCAATATTGAGCTTTGATTCCGCCAGATAAGGCGCGGCGGTCACCTGCGGCAACAGGGCGCTCAACTGCTCCCAGCGCTGCCCGCGTGCGAAACGAGTGCCGGCACGCGAAAGGAGCAATCCAAGATTCTGTCTCAGGCCCCGGTCGATGGCGTCCTGCAGGGAAAGCTGCATTACTCCCGGAACAACCTTCGTCGGCACGCTGCTCGCGAATGTGCTGGCTTCGCTGGTTCCCGGAATCGCTTGGCCCGGAGCGCTCGTCGGCGGGCTTGAAGTGGTTTGCGTACCACCGGGCACTGCCGCACAAATCAGAACGCCTGACAGCAAAAAACGCAGCGGTGTTCGTAAAGGATCCACAGGAGAACTCCTTGCCTGGAACTTCTGTGGGTCGCTATCGTAGTTGGCAAACCAAGCGCCATCAACCCCCTAGCAGCCGCTTGCGATACCATGCCCTTCTGCGGCGGATTACCGAGCTGAAGGGTTGCGGAGTGTCGACCTTCAACCTGGTGATCGCCCAAAATTCGGCTTGCCCGGCGAAGGCGCGATTTTCGTATTCGAGAGGCTATTCCCTCTCGGCATCCGCCTCCATTTGGGCAGTCGGATATATCTATCTGCTTTGCGTTCTTTTTGCATCTCTCGGTGCGGAGAGCTTTTTTCGTAACCGGTACGAGCACAGAGTTTCAGAAAACGGGTTCGCCCATGTGCGTCTTCCTCCTGAACCCGAATTGTTGCCAGTTGCTATGGCGCCCCTGCTACCGGCAGAAATATCTGGAACCGGGTATCGCCCGGCTTTGAGCTGACTTGAATGCTGCCGCGGTGTTTCTTCACAATCCGTTGAACTGTGTCCAGGCCGAGTCCCGTGCCCTCGCCAACTCCCTTGGTGGTAAAAAACGGCTCAAATATATGGGGCTGGACATCGGGTGGAATCCCCGGGCCATCGTCGCCGATCTCCACCACTACACAAGAGTCATCGCGATAGACGCGGACGCGAAGCTTGCCTTGGCCGTGCATGGCGTCGATGGCATTATCGATGATATTTGTCCAAACCTGATTGAGCTCACTTCCGAAGGAATCCACCAGAAGAGGAACCGGCTCGTACTTGCGCTCGACTTCCACGCCCCGCTTAAGCTTGTGATTCAGGATCGTCAGTGTGGTTTCCAGGCTTTTTATGACGTCAACGTTCTGCACCGGAGCCTGATCCATGAACGTGTATTGCTTGATCGCTTGCACGAGGTCGGAGATGCGGGCCGTGCTGTTCTGGATCTCATTGAGCAGCCCGGCGACTTCCAGCGACGCAGAGATCCTGCACAAGGCGGCGCGCGCAGCGTCCGGATCGAGCAAGGAAAACAGCGATTCCAGCAGTTCTGGCCTGGCGCTTTTGCGGGCGAGGTTGGCGGTCAACTGCCATAAATCGTTCTGTCCGTGGCTGCGCAGTACCGCATCGAGTTGATCTTCAAGTGCGCTAACGGTCAGCACGTCAGGCGGAGGTTCATTGCTTTGGGTAAGCGAATTCTCCAGCTTCTCGATTTCTGATTTCTGAGCGGGAGTGAGATCTCGGGCGCCCAGATCCTGGCTCGCATCCTTGAGCTGTCTCAGCGTGGCGCGCAACTGGCTGCCAGCACGTTTCACAGCAGAAGCAGGATTGTTCAATTCGTGGGCCAACCCGGCGGCAAGCTTGCCGAGCGCGGCAAGCCGGTCACGCTGCTGCTCGATTCTCGTGGCTTCGCGGACGCGGTCCGACATCACCGCCACCAATCGACTGGTCAACTCCGGCATTCGTTGCACCAGAGCGGGAAACGACGTCGCAGGGAAGCGCAAGATGCGGCTGCTGGTAAGCGCGCGCGCCGTCAACGGAAACTGTTTCATGCGGGAAAACGGCAGCGCTCCGGTCACATCCCCCGGCTTGTACGCAATTGTCACCAAGCCACCGATCAGTTCGCCTCTGAGCTGAAGTTGCCCATCCAGGACCACAAACATCGCGTCCGCAGGGGCACCCTGGTGAACCAGAACATCGTCGGGCTTAAGCGCAAGTTCCTGTGACTGGCTGACGAACCAGGTGATCTGATCGTCCGGCAAATCCGCGAATACCGGAAGGCGAACAAGTTCCGATGCTTCCACCATGTTGCCGCTATACCTTGCTCAAATATTGATGAATGAACTGCACCGCCACCGAACCTTCGCCGACCCCGGAAGCCACGCGTTTCACAGAGCCATGGCGCACATCACCCACCGCAAAAATCCCCGGAACATTGGTCTCAAGAAGGAATGGATCACGGTCGAGCGTCCATCGCTTTGGGCGGTCGCCGTCCCAGAGAAGATCCGGCCCGGTGAGAATGAATCCGCGATCGTCGCGTTCGACCACGTCCCCAAGCCAATCGGTGCGCGGCATGGCGCCGATGAAAATAAACATGGCATTGGCCGGCACGCGTTGGATCTTGTTCGTGTCCGCGCAGAGGACTGAGATCTCTTGCAGATGGTTGTCGCCATGCACCTCGGCCACGCTGGCGTGCGTCCACAGCTGAATCTTCGGTGTGCGCTGGATTTGATCGATGAGATATTGCGACATGGTCGAAGAAAGCGAATCTCCGCGCACCAGCAGGACAACGCGGCAGGCGTAGTTGGCGAAATTCATGGCCGCCTGACCGGCGGAGTTCGCCCCACCCACCACATATACGGTTTCGCCTTTACAGGAGAGTGCTTCGGTTGCGCCGCCGCCGTAATAAACCCCCGCGCCCTGAAGACGGTCGATGCCGGGAGCCTGCAGCCGCCGCCACTGCACACCGGTTGCGACCATCAGAGCGTGACAGGAGATCTCGCTACCGTCTGCCAGCTTGACGATTCGATATGGTCCCTCGATGCGAACCGCGACTGCTTCCTGAGGAGACAGAATCTCCACTCCGAAGCGCTGCGCTTGCACAACTGCGCGTCTGGCCAAATCACCGCCGCTGAGCCCGGCGGGAAAACCAAGATAATTTTCGATGCGTGAACTCATGCCCGCCTGGCCGCCGGGCGCTTCACGTTCGACGATTACGGTGTGCAAGCCCTCAGAAGCTCCGTAGACCGCGGCCGCGAGTCCGGCTGGTCCGCCGCCGATGATCGCCAGGTCATAAAAATCGGTTTGCGCACGCGTCCGCAGCCCGACTTTTTGCGCCACATCGGCAGGCGCACTCTCCAGAAGCTTGGTGCCATCCGGGAAAAGCACGATTGGAAGACTGGCTGCCTGTGGTCCGAGGGCTTCCAGCAGGCGCTTGGTTTCCGGGTCGTTGGCGGATAGCTCAACATCAATCCACTGATAGGGAACGTGATTGCGGGCGAGGAAATCGCGCAACTGGTAGGAGCGCGGCGACCAGCGCGTCCCCAACACCCGGATGCCCTCGAATGCCGGCCGATACGAGGCCTGCCAATCATCCAGCAAGTCGTCCAGTTGCGGATACAGGTGCTCCTCAGGCGGGTCCCAGGGTTTCAGGAAAAAATAATTGATGCCGACTTCGTTGATCGCACTGATCGCGGCACTCGTGTCGGCATACGCGGTCAGCAAAGCGCGCCGGGCTTCGGGAAAAACCTCGCGCGCTTCCTGAAGAAAGTGCACACCATCCATTTTCGGCATGCGCTGGTCTGCGAGCAGCAGTGCGACATTGTCGCTGCGCAGCTTCAACTGGTTTAGAAGATCAAGTGCGGCCTGGGGAGAATCGCTGGCCAGCACACGATATTGGGCGCCGTAGTGCGAGCGCAGATCGCGCTCAATGGCTCGCAGAACGTCTGCGTCATCATCGACGCTGAGTAGTATGGGCTTGGCCACAATCCACTTTCAAGCGCGAAAAAGGACACATCCCGTAAGATGTGATTGCTTAGATGCTTCAAATCGAGTTCGGTCGCAGCCTGTCCGCACACGGCGATTCAAAATCCTTTCATTTTCGCTCAGGGCCACTTCGCCTCCCGAAGGGTTCGCGCCGTGCTTTTTTGGCGCTAGCCTGGGAATGGACAAGACCGAACTGCGAATCCTTTGCTCGGGACGCCGGGTGGCTTCCTGCCCCAAGCTTCGCTCGGGACTGCCCTTTGCCCTCCGAAGAAACACAGGACACTGTGGGTACCTTCGCAGCGGTCGCAGCAATTGATGCCGCTATTACCGCATGGCGAAGGCGTTTTCCGAATAGGGCATTCGGGAGGGAGTGCAGGTCAAGAGCATTGTGAGGGCTCTGGCAGAATCACAACGGACCGGTTGCGAATGTCGCGCGGGCGCCGATCAAACCCCAAGCAAGTGCACTACCGAGTCGGGAGCGCGCTCTCGAGTGCTGCCCTGGTCGGCGATGCCGCCACGGCGCAGCACGTAGAAGCGGTCGGCGATCGACCACACGAAATCAAGGAATTGCTCGACCAGCAGGATGGAAATCTTCAGCTCTTTCTGAATGGTCTTGATGGCGTCATCGATCTGCTGCACGATAGAGGGCTGAATCCCCTCCGTAGGCTCATCCAGCACCAGCAACTTCGGCCGTGTCACCAGGGCGCGGGCGATCGCCAGTTGTTGTTGCTCCCCACCGCTGAGGACCCCACCCTTGCGGGTTAGCAATCGCCGGAGCACGGGGAACAAGTCATAGATGTGATCTGGAATCGAGCGGGAGGCAGACTTCTCCCGGTGGGAAAGCGCCGCCAGTCCCATGCGCAGATTTTCTTCCACGGTGAGATGCGGGAAGATGCCGCGGCCCTGGGGCACATATCCGACGCCGCGGCGCGCCCTCTCACAGGGAGAGAGCAATGTGATGTCCTCCCCGTCGAAGATGATCCTGCCGCCGGATTCCGGGTGCAAGCCGACAATGGTGCGCAGCAGCGTGGTCTTGCCGGCGCCGTTCCTCCCCAGCAGAGTAACGCTTTCGCCGGGACCTACGTTTAAGCCAATGTCATAAAGCACGCGGCTCATGCCGTAGGCGGCGGAGAGCGCTTCAAGCTTGAGCATGGCTCTCTCCCCCGGCGGGTTTGGCGGATTCGCGCTCTCGTCCGAGATAGATGGCAGCTACTTCGGGATCGTTGCGAATCTCCTCCAGCGTTCCCGCGCGCAATACGCGACCCATATGCAGCACGGTAATCGGCGCCTCCAACTGTGCGACAAAGGCCATGTCATGGTCGATTACCAGCAGGCTGTGCCACTCTGTAAGGCGACGGATGAGTTCTGCGGTTTGCTCCGCCTCGGCGTGCGACATTCCCGCAGCCGGTTCATCGAGCAGCAGCAGCTCGGCGTCGGAGGCAACCACCATGCCGATCTCCAGCCACTGCTTCTGGCCGTGTGAAAGTTCCCGGGCGGGCGCGTAACGCTTCTCGGTCAGCCCGATCAGGACGAGAACTTCCTCGATCTCCTTGCGCACCGCCGGCGACCAGCCGCTATTAAACGAAGCCCACCACTCGCGGTTGCGGCGCGCTGCCAGCGCCAGATTTTCCTCGACGCTCAAGCTCTCGAGGATGCCTGGCGCCTGGAACTTGCGGCAAATGCCTTTGCGCACGATGCGGTATTCGGAGACGCGCGTGATGTCCTGGCCTTTGAAGATCACGCGTCCGGCTACCGGCCGCACTCGTCCGATGATGGCATCGAGCAGCGTGGATTTGCCCGCGCCATTCGGGCCAATGAGCACCCGAACCTGTTTCGGCAGAATGTCCAGGCTCATGCCGTTCAGGGCGCGAAAACCTTCGAAGCTGACGGTAAGATCCTGCACGCGCAGCAGCGGCTCAGTCATTCTGCGCCTCGCAGCCCAGGCTTTGCGCGTGCACGCTGGCCTTCCTCACGGCTTTGTCCTGTTTTTTCTTCTGCGGAGAGCGCAGCTTTGACAGCACTGAACGCAGCCGCGGAAGAAAATCCTTGATGCTGCTGAGCCCTTGCGGCAGGACCATCACTACCATGACGAACAGCAAGCCCATCACGAACAGCCACAGTTCGGGCATGGCGCTGCTGACCCAATCCTTGCCGAAGTTCACCACCAGTGTTCCTACGATCGCGCCCAGCAGGCTTTTGCGGCCGCCGACCGCAACCCACACCACCATCTCGATCGAGGGAACCACGCCGATCATCGCCGGAGAAATCACGCCCACGTGCAGGGTAAAGAGCGCGCCGGCAATTCCCGCCAATGCGCCGCCCAGGGCAAAGACCGCGACTTTGTATGGCGCCGGGTTGTAGCCCAGGAAGCGCAAGCGGTTCTCGCCGTCGCGAATGGCAACCAGGATTCTCCCGAAGTCGGTGCTCACCAGCCAGCGTCCCAGCGCAAACACCAGCGCCAGAAGAGCCAGCGTGATCCAATACAGCCCGCGTTGCGCTGCAGGATCATTTAACTGAACGCCAAGCAGAGTGCTGTAATCGGTGAGACCGTTGAAGCCGCCGGTGTAAGGCTGCTGGCTGATCAGCAGAGTTGCGAAGGCCAGCGCCAGCGCCTGCGTGATCAGGGCAAAGTACACTCCGCCGACGCGGCGATGGAAGACCAGCCAGGAAAATCCCGCTGCTGCCACGGTTGGCACCAGCACCGCCGCAGCCAGCGCAAACCCGGCGTGATGAAACAGGTCCCACCACCACGGCAGGTGGTCCATGCCGGTCCACACCATGAAATCCGGCAGCTCGCCTGGGCCAAGCGCTACCAGCTTGAGATGAAGCGCGAGAGCGTAGCCGCCCAGTCCGAAGAAGACCCCCTGGCCGAGACTGAGAATGCCTCCCCATCCCCAGACGAGGGCCAAGCCCAGAGCAAGAATGGAGAGCGCCAAGAACCGCCCTAGAAGAGACAGGTGGTAGGAGGAAAGCAAGTAGGGTGCAGTGCCGAGAAGCAGCAGCAGAACTGCGTAGCCGAGACCCTTAGCGATCCGCAACTCACCCCTCCTCGAGTGCCCGGCTCTGCCGCAAAACGATCCCTCGCGGTCGGAACTGGATGAAGATCACCACCACCACCAGCAAGAGCACGTCGGCGAGGCTGACGCTGGTGAAAATTTGCACCGAGGAAGAGAACAGCCCGACCAGCACGGCTGCGAGGATGGTGCCGAGCAGGCTGCCCAGCCCACCCACGATCACCACCAGGAATGCATAGACGATATAGCTTTGTCCTACGGTCGGCGTCACGGGCGCGATCAAGGCAAGCGCCGATCCGGCCAGACCTGCAATACCGGTTCCCAGGGCAAATACCAGCAAATCGACCCAGCGCGTGTTCACGCCGTGCGCCTCCGCCATTTCGCGGTCCTGATGCACCGCGCGCAGCCAAAGGCCCCACGAGGTGCGGGCGATGAACAGCCCCATTGCCGCCAGCACAAAAACCGCCAAGGCAATGATGAACAGGCGAACGTAAGGCAGACTCACTCCGGCCAGTATTCCTTTTTCGAACACGAACGAACCTTCCAGCCAATGTGGAGCCGTAACCTCGACCCCAATGGGGCCGAACACGCTGCGCGCGCCCTGCTGCAGAATCAGGCTGATTCCCCAGGTGGCCAAAAGAGTATCGAGGGGCCTGCCGTACAAGTGGCGGACAATCGCCAGCTCCAGCAGACCCCCGAGAAGCGCCGCGCCGAGAAAAGCCGCTGCCAGCGCGCACACGAACGCCATCGGCCCATGCACGACCCGCAAGACGAGATAAGAGATGTAGCCGCCCACCATCAACATCTCGCCGTGGGCCATGTTGATGACCCGCATGACGCCAAAGCTGAGCGCGAGCCCGAGCGCCGCCAGCAACAAAATGGAAGCCAGACTGATGCCGTTAAACAGCTGGCCCGCGATTACCGCGGAGTCTCCCATACCCTCCTTTCATCGATCGAACCACAAAAAATGCCGGGCTTATTGCAGCACACAACTCTTTCCCGGAAAGCTCAAGGGATCATATGGCTCGGGAAGCAGCGGTTCCTTCGATTGCCACAAGATATGGAACTCCCCATCGGGCTGCAACTGGCCCACGTAAGCGGTCTGGTACAGGCTCTGGTTCTTGGCAAACTTGATCTTGCCCATGCAGGAATCCGCCCAATCGAGTTGCGCCGCTGCCTTGCGCACCGCAGCGGGATCGAGCGTGCCCGCTTTCTTCACCGCCGCGGCCCAGCTAATGACATCGATGTAGCCGTGCGCCATCGGATCGTCGAGAGCGGAGTCCTGCCCGAATTTTGCGCGATAGGCCTTCACGAACTGCTTATTGGCACTCGCGCTCAGGCTCTCAAAATAATTCCAAGCCGCGTAGCTGCCCGCCACCAGCGATGGTCCCATCGCCTTCGCCTCCTGCTCGGCAATGCTGAATGACATCACCGGCAGTTTTGAGGGAGGCAGGCCTGCTGCTGACATTTGTTTGAAGAAGGAAACATTGCTGTCGCCGTTTAGAGTGTTGAAGATGATGTCCGGCTTGGCCAGCTTGATCTTGGTAATCACGGAACTGAAGTCAGTGCCTCCCAGAGGGACATATTCTTCGCCCGTCATCACCAGACCGCGGTGCGCGATGTGCTTCTTCAGAATCAGGTTCGCGGTCCGCGGAAACACGTAGTCGGAGCCCAGCAGGAAAATGCGCTTGTAGCCCTTCTCATAGGCCCAATCGAGCGCCGGCAGGATCTGCTGATTGGGCTGTGCGCCCGAGTACATGATGTTGGGCGAGCATTCGTTTCCCTCAAACTGCACCGGGTACCACAGCAGCGAGTGGAAACGTTCGAAGACCGGCAGCATCGCCTTGCGGCTGGCCGAAGTCCATCCGCCGAATACGGTCACCACCTTTTGCTCCTGGATCAGCTTCTGCGCTTTCTGTGCGAAGATGGCGGGATCGGAGGCTCCGTCCTCCACGACCGGTTCAATCCTCTTGCCGAGCACGCCCCCGGAGGCGTTGATCTGCTCGATTGCCAGCAGGGTGGCATTCTTGACCGTCACTTCGCTGATGGCCATGGTTCCGGTGAGTGAGTGCAGCACGCCCACCTTGATGGTTTCCTCGGCGGCCCAGCCGGAGCGGATCGGCAGGACGAATATCGCCACCGTCAGCACCGCCAGCCCGCAAACTGCGAATCTTGCGCGCTTGTTGAAGAAGAATCGATTCACGCTGTAGTCCTCCCTTGCAAGATGATTACTTTCGTTAAAACATGAGTTGCGACTGGATCCACAAACGGCTCGCCCCATAGGTAGCCGCGTCGAAGTTGTTGCCGTGCAGATAGGAATACGCCGCCTGGACCTTGGCGTTGTGCCCGTGGAAGTAATAGTTCAGGCCAAGGGAATCCTCCTGCACGCGGTGATAAGGAAAACTCGGTCCCGCGAACCAGGTATTGGAGAAGCCCGAGGGCCCGAAGTGAAAAGCGCCCCAGTTCACGCCGGAAATCCTCTCCGCCAGTTCCAGCCGACCGGGGATCAGGTAGTAACCGGCCTGCTCTCCATAGCCGTATGAGTTGTCCGGGAGCCCGCCGCCGAAAGGGCGAGTCTTGCGGTAGTAGCCGGTAGTCTGCAGAGTGAAGAATCGGTAGCGGAAGCCGATGGTGCTGGTGGCGTTCACCGTGCTATCGCCGGCGGCGACGTTTTCAAAGCTTGAGGGCGATGCCACCGGGTTATAGGCCGCTGATCCCCAGAACGAGAGTTGCGGTTTGCTTGCCCCCGCGCGATTGGGATTGGTCTCGACATACCCATAAGGCGCCATGATGTCGTATTGAAAGTGACCGATATACGCCAGCTTGCTGTTGAAGTTGTCCTGCCCGCCGGCATCCAGGCCGCGCACACTGTTCGCCAGCATGAACGCGTAGGAAAGCTTCCCCGCCTGCCCCGAGGCTTCCGCGCCGATGGCGCGCGGCAGAGCGAATGCATATTCCGCCGTGGACAGGTCGGCGAACAGGTAGTTGCCCGGGTTGTCATAGTACTCGTAGGAATAAGGTGTCCAGGACCGCCCTGCTTGAATGCTCAGGTACTTGGAAAAACTCTTGGAGACGAACCAGTCGAGCATGCTGACCGAATTGCTGTCGGTCGCGGTGATGCCCTGAAACTGGAAGAAGTAGCTGACGCTGGGATCGAAGGCTGTCCCCGAAACCGCCAAACGACCGAGGTAAACATCGAGGTTGTTGACCCAGCCTGAGCCGGGCGCAAATTGCAGGTTGCTGTTGTGCGGCTCGAAGCCGGTATAACGCAGTTGTGCGAGGCCATTGAACTTTACTGAGAACTTGTTGTCGTCGGTGCGAACGAAGAAGCCGCCGTCGTAGCCGGTCTCCACCATCTTCCGGGATGGAGCGTCGGAAGGCGGCACTGAGGTGGTGGCGCTTACGGTCATCAACGACGCCATGCGGTCCAGCCGCTGCTCGATCGCTTCGACACGATCGCGCTCCTCGTCAATCTGCTCCTGCAGGCTGACGGCGTCCGGCGCTCCCGATTGTCCGGTTTCGTCAGCATGCTCGCGCTTCGAGAGCTCATCCAGCCTGCGCTGAAGCGCATGGATTCCCTCCAGTGCCAGGTGAAGCTCCTGCTTCAGTTGATCGACCTCGTCACGGCTTGGCTCCGAAGATTGCGCTGAAGGCGTTTTATCCTCAGCCCGAAGCCCGGGGACAACGAGCCACGTGACGACCAACACCAGACCCATCGTGGTCCAAACACAACTCCGCCTGCGCTCGAGTACTTGCATCAACGCGCCACTCTCCTCTCTGTTTTTTCGTGCGTCGGAGCAGGAATTTCAAACTAACGGGGAGCGCATAAAGAAAGCGCAGAGCTCCCCCAAAAAGCCATAAAGTTCGCTTCAATTTTCATGTTTGCGTGCGGCTCGCCTCGGCATCATCACCCGGTCACAAGAGCAAAGGGCTCCTTGCTGCCAGCCTGCGCGACAGTAGTGACTCGCACGTGAAGTGTCCAATGCAAAGTTTGGTTCGAGGAGATCGGATTCTTTTGCAGAAAGTTTCCTTATCCAGGCGATAAAGAAACTTTCTTGCTGCCATGCCGCATCCACCAGTACTTCCCAGCGATCAGCGTCAGGAGAAGCCTGAAAGCGCGTGCTTCTGCAGAATCGCCATGAATGCAGCTTATACAATCTAATTGGTGAGCCCAGGAACTGGCCGACGCGGACCAGGCGCAACCCTGGCCATCGCCCGATCTTTCCCAAGCGCGAAGAAATCCTGATGCGACTATCGCGATTTCGCCAGGCTTTTCCGGGGGAGGACATGTATGACCGAAATGCTGCTGCGGTTGCTCGAATTCGATATATGGGCGAACCAGCAGACCTTGCGTTCGTTGGAGGCAATGAAGAATCCGCCCGAGCGTGCCGTGGCACTGATCGCTCACATCGCCGCTGCGCAGAGGGTTTGGCTTGAACGCGCGCGCTCGCTGCCGCAATCGGTAGAGGTGTGGCCGCAGTGGTCGCTGCCGCAGACCGCGAAGGAATTGCCCGCGGTTCTCGGCCAGTGGACACGCCTGATCGCAACCGACGACCTGTCGCGGGAGTTCGCTTACACCAACACCAAGGGCCAGCAGTTTCAGAATAAGCTGGCCGACGTGGCGCTGCACGTCGCTTTTCACGGCGTCTACCATCGCGGACAAATAGCCGCGCTCGTGCGGCAGCACGGCGGCGAGCCCGCCTATACCGACTTCATCCAGGCCGTGAGGGCGGGAGCAGTTAAGTAGATTTGAGCACGTCACATAAGTGATTGGTCGCCGACCGCCGCGCCATAGGAAGCAAGGATTCTTGCGGCTTCGGCGGAGAAAAATGGGCCGATCGGCAACTACGGCGTGACTCCGAGCGCGGCATATAACTCGTCCGACTGGTAGACAACGCCGTCCTTGACCACGAGCGCGGTTTTCCTGATGTCGCTGATGTTGGCCGCCGGATCGCCGTTGACCAGCGCCAGGTCGGCGAGTTTGCCGGGCGCGATCGAGCCGAGGTCCCGGTCGAGGTGCATGATGCGCGCAGCGCCGAGCGTGGCGTCCTGAAGGGCCTTGTTGGCCGGGATGCCGGCCTGGACGTCCAGCTCTAGTTCGCGGTGAAGCGCAAAACCGGCCAGCGTGTCCGTGCCATCCTCGATCGGGACGCCTGCGCGATACATGAGCCCGATCAGTTTCAACATTTTGTCGAACGATTCGTGATAGCGCTCTTCCATTCCGGGTGGCGGCGTCAGCCCGCTGCTCAGCAGCGAACGTCGCACACGCGGCGGCAAGCGACGGACTACCGGCTCGTACGTGCGTGGAACCTTCCCTGTAGGACCGGCGAACATTTCCTCGAATGCGCTCAGGGTAGGATCGAGCGTGGTGTGATGCTCCTGCAGCAGCTTCACGAACGCCTGCACCTGGGCTGAGTTCAAATCGAGATCGGCGCCGCGCTTGGCGACTTCGGTAAGGCGGGTTCGCGTGTTCGTGTCTTTCACGTCAGGCATGAAGTTGAGCATAAGAAAGTTGGCGTGCTGGATCTCGTCATAGCCCATCTCCACACACTGCGCGGCCGTCATCTCCGCCGGAATATGTCCGCTCACGCGCAGGCCGTGCTTGTGCGCTTCGTCGATGATCGCCGGCACCAGCTCCGGCTTCACCGAGCTGTAGATTTTGATCTGCACATAGCCGAGCCGCGCGTAGTTATCCACGGCCGCGCGCGCTTCCTGTTCGGTGGAGACCAGCACCTTGGTCGGCCCCTGGTAGGGCCCGCGTCCATCGATAAGTCCCGCCAGGATGATGCGCGTACCGATCTCCTTGCCTTCCTCGATGCGCTTGCGTCGCGCCAGCAGTGAATCAATGTCGTTTCCCAAATCGCGCACCGTGGTGACGCCCCCCGCCAGGTTGAGCAGCCCATCGTCCTCGCCTACGTGCGCGTGCATGTCCCAGAGACCGGGAAGCAGCGTTTTGCCGGCGCCTTCAACCACCATCGCACCCGGCGGCGTTGCGACTTCGGAAGCCGGACCGATCGCGCGGATGCGGTTGCCAACCACGACCACGCTGCGGTCTCTTAAGATTTCTGCCGTTTGCGCGTCGAAAACATTGACGTGGGTGAACGCGATTCCGTTTGGCGCGGCGTGACCTAGCTTGGCGGCGAGCTCCGCAGATCTGGAGTTGGCGGCCTGGTCCTGGGTAGTTTGCAAGGACTTTGCGCCAGCCTGCCAAGCCTCAGGGATCACCGTTCCCCACGGATGCATCAACGCGAAAAACTGCTTGTGATCGTTCAGCCAGACATACGTTGGCGAGAAGTCCAAACCAGTAACTGCATATAAGGTGACATGTTTCTTCAGATCGCCGGCCTCAAGCGTGAGGTCAGCAACCCGCTCTGTTTTGGCTTCGCCCTCCGGAAGCAGAGCGACCTTGCCGCGATTGCGCAGCGCTGCTTGCGCGAGAATTCCTAGCTCCGCCGGCGCGCCGTCAATCGCCACATAGATAGCAGGACCAGTCAACGCCTTCGTGCCCTCCTCGTGACTGTTCTTCCAACTGGCAATGCCCGAGCTGAAGCTGTAACTCTCGTGCACCGCCGACTTGTAGTAGTCGTTTCCCTCGACGCGCTCGCTGATCGGAATGCCGTTCGCATCCAGCTTGATGATGCTGGTGGTTTTCGGGCCTCGCCCGCGGTCGTTGTATTGGTAAAAGATGTGGAGGCTGCCGTCGGCTGCCGTCCAGATCGCTTGTTGTCCAACAACATTCCCCATGATCATTGCCGTATAGCGCTCGGCGTTGCCGGGAATATCCGCCGGCAAAGCAGGCACATTGCTGGGCGCGGCTGGCGGATTCTGCCCCCAGCAACCCAGAGCAAACGAAAAGATCAGCGCGGCCGCGAAGACAGAGTGCGGGCGGATGAATGTTTCACGATGCATGGCAGTTCCCTGTTCTATGCTGTGCCCCAGATGTCGCCCAGCACGCGTTGAAAATTCGCGCCCAAAACTTTCTCGATGGTTGAGGAAGGCTGGCCGCGCCGCGCCAGCTCCGTCGCGATGATCTCCATGTGGTCCGGGCCATTCACGTCGGGCACGTAAGGATAGCGATCCTCACCGGGCGCGCTCACGCCCATCCGCTTGCGGCGCGCAATGTCCGCCTCGAACGAAGCCTTCTGAGCCGGCGTCAGCACCACGCGCTCAATCACGTTGTCGGAGCCGATCCCTACATGATCGACGCCGCAGACATTGATGGCATGCAGCAGGTGTGCGAGCACATGCTCGCGCGTCGGCACGGTGGGAGAAGCTACAAGATAAGGCATAAGATATACGCCGAAGTAGCCGCCGCGATTGGCCAGCGACTTGAGAATTTCGTCCGGTTTGTTGCGTGGGTGCGCATAAACGGCGGCGCATCCCGAATGCGTGATCAGCACCGGCTTCGACGAAACGTCAATTGCCTCCGCCGTCGTGCGATAACCGCTGTGGCTCAGGTCGACGGCAACACCGAGCTCATTCATCTTCTTCACGGCTGCAACTCCGGCGGTGCTCAACCCGGCGTCACCGGGCTCGAGACAGCCGTCGCCGAAGATGCCGCGGGTGTTGTAGGTGATCTGCATGATGCGCACGCCCAAGTTGCGAAACGTAGCGATGCGCTCGGGATCGTGCTCGAGGAATGCCGTGTACTGGAAGCCGGGGATGAGGCCGAGCTGCTTTTGCTGCTTGGCGCGGGCGATATCTGCGTGCTTGCGAACGACGGTAAAGGTTTCGGGATATTTTTCCGCCAGCGCTTCCATCTCACCCAGGTTGTTCACCGTGCCCTCGAAATCGCGTTCGGAAATCGTGCGGTTGATGGCGGTAATTCCCGATTGCCGAATCGCCGCCAGCGACTCCGGGCTGGGAGGCTTCTCTGTGTCGATCAGCGGACCGCAGAGAGAATCGATTACCACCGCTCTCTTATACAGTTCGGCGATTTCGGCGGAAGCGCCTGCCGGCGGACTTGCGAATGCACGAGGAACAAACAGCGCTGCAGCAGACAGCTTGAGAGCAAAGAGGTGAAACTCGCGGCGATTCAGGGGGCCGGCCCTCCACGCAAGAATAAGAAGCGGCGGGATTATAAAACATGCCAGCAACGCGTTCCCGCGATCCACCGTGCGTGCCAGCTGGTGGGCATCAGCTTGTGCCAGCTTAGGCGCGGATATGAGCAGCATCCCGAATGGCGGGCAGCGGCCAGGAGAGTGAAAATGATACGGGCAGCAAACCCGGAGTCCTGACTTTGCTGGCGGACGTCAAGATCGAACCGAGTGTCGTGCGTTCCGAGCAGATAATTTATGGAGCGCCCTCGCCAGGGCGATAAGCCGACTGTGCAAACACATATCGCCATCCGCTCGGCGTGCGACGATACACATCGCTGAACCAAAGTTTGTGCTCAAACGGTTCGCCGCCCTCCGTGCCTTTCTCCCAAAGTTTGGCGGTGACAATAGCCGTGTCGCCCCACAGGCGCACCGTTTTGTCGATGTCTTCCTGATGTTCATAGGTTCTGCGAGCGCTCTTTGCTTCATTCAACAAGTCTGCTTTGCTATAAGTTTTTCCAGAACTGGTAACGAGAACAAAATCATCGTCTAGAATCTGGTCCATCATAGCTGCGTCATTCTGCTTCACGGCTTCCTGATATCGTGTGTCCAGCGCAGCGACTGCTTCTCTGTCTTTATCCTGACCATCCGGCGTGCGCGCAGTTTTGCTCTCTGTTTGCTGCGCTCGGCGAAACATGATGTCAAACCACGGTGCCCAGGTTTTGCCGCCGTCGGCAGATTTCACGGCAACTTCGTGAACCTCTCCGTTTACCGGCTTCCATGTTCCCCGAACGATCTCCGTCTTTGCGTTCCGTCCGCTCAACACCATTTCGCCATTTTCAAACTTGCCTTCGATCTCGAGCAGCGTTCCTCGGCTGGTCACCCAGGTTTGATGCCAGACGTCCCTGCTGGCGTCGTAGATCGTGAAACTCTGGCCTTCGTGTCCGTCGTTGGCTACATAGTCCTCGCGGAGCACGCAGCGATCGAGTATGGAATCAATCCGCGCATGCGCCACCTTTGCCGGTGTGCCGACTTCGAATACCTCCCAGTCTCCGATCCAGAAGTCGAATTGACGGTAGGCCGGAGCTGCGCAAGGTGGCGGAGGCTCATCGTCGGCGAAAAGCGCGTGACCACTCAGCAAAACGAAAAGCGAGCACAACAGAGTATTAACAAGAATGCGTTTGGCCAGCGCTCGACGCTCGGCTTGTCTTTTCATGGGTTAGGCTCCAGCACATCTGTCACCTTTGCACTTTCAGGAACATATCTAAATGGATCGCAACCATGTAGACGTTTGCGGACGTCATTATCGGTGTGCCGGTCTTGCGGATGATGGCTGTTGCCGCTAGCCATTCAGTAGCGTTTTCTTCCTCTGTCCGCAACGGCGCCGGAGTAGCTTCCTGGCACCGGCTGACCGACGCCGTATGCCGCGTCTCCCATTCCTCAATCATGGAGACGCGGCTGGGAGGAGAGTTGCCGCAGTTCGGTCCAGTTTCTGCCGACTAGTGACCGCTCGGGGACCTCCATTCGGTGCAAAAAAAAGTGTCATGTTCTCCTACGGTCCCGCCGGAGCGATTCCCGGCGCCCTCGTGCAGCTTTCCGGCGTGTACGACCTCGACGCTGACTCTCTGGATTTTCATGGCACGCTGCACATGCAGGCGAAAATCTCCGAGACGACGACGGGGTGCAAGGATGCTTGCGCAAAACGTACTATCTTCGCCCACGCTGAGAGCCCTACGCCTCACCGTGAACCTTGCGCGTTCTGTTCGTTGTATAGATCTGTCAACTTCCCCATCCTCGCCTTTACCAATTTCATTGCCCCATCTACCAGCGCGGGATCGTCCAGATCAATCGCCAAGTATTTTTTCAACAATTCGCGAGGCGGCGCGTCAAATCCGTTCCTCAACAAGGCAATATAGTTGTGCCGAAATCCTCCTGGGTCCTTCTGCAGCATTTCGAAATACTTCAGCCCAAGTACACCGGCGTAGACGTAATTGAGATCGTAAAACGGGTCCTCGTACATCAGCGGAACCAGCATCCATTGGTGCCGCAGTTCAGTTACAGAATCGCCATAAAGCGAATACCTCGTGTAAATGGATTTCGTGATCTGGTCAAGGAAATCAGCACTAAGAAGCTTGCCTCGTTGGGCTTCGGTGTAGATGCGTTGCTCCAGTTCTGCTTCCGCCCCCGCCACAAAAGCCACCGTCCCTTTGCCTTGGAGAAACTGTTCCAGATACCAGGCCTTGAGTTCTGGGTCCTTCGCTTCCGCCGACAAGTAGTCCGCAAGCAAGAGCTCGTTCAGTACGGCGAATGATTCGAACAGGAAATGTGGCCCCTCAGCATATGCGGGAATGACGCCCGCCTTTGTCATCAGCTCCCGATGAACGGCATGGCCGCCTTCATGGGCAATGACACGCATGTCATTGTAGGAACCTGTAAAGTCGCCCGCAAAGAAGACACTGGTAAAGCCAGAAAAGCCCTCGGAGAAGCCAGTACGCTTTCGATCCGCCCCGTGAGCAACGTCAGCGCGTCCGTTCGCGGGATCCAGCAGGGCATTCATTTCGTGGACGTACTCATCACCTAGCGGCGCCAACGCACGAGCCAGAATCGCTCGCATCTCCTCGAAGGTGAACTGAGGTTCCGAGGCAATCGTGACCGCATCCAAATCCCACAAATTGGCGTGCTTCAAGCCGAGCGCACGCCCTACGTGCTCGGAACGCACTCGCTCATAGTTCTTGTAGATGTCGGCATGCTCAGCCACGGTAGAGAGCATCTGATCTACCTCTCGCTGGGACAAGAAACTGCGCCAGTAGAATTGCTCCGGCGCACTCTCGAAGTGGTGCAGGGTAGCGAGTCGATTGTTGGCGGTCGCAAGGCGGGAGAGCGCGAATGCATACAGGGGCGCCACGCGCTCAAAACCCGCGTAACGTTTGGTAAATGATTCTTGTCTGACCCTCGCGTCGAGACTACTGGCCAGTTTGCGTCGGTCGCGTTGCGGATCGAATGTCTGACCGTTCACGATCACTGGCTCGAACTTTGTTTGCGTCTGCAGTTCGTCATACAGGGCTGCTTGCCAGTCTGTTAGCTCCGGGCTCAAGCCTCGCAGCAACTCCTCTTCTCTGAGCGGTAAGGTGTGTTCGCCGGCGCGCCGG
>Ga0335078_10003159_pt1 | contig 24600 bp, 19 predicted proteins | sample Lox_Sample_32_FD_206711 | JGI IMG/M metagenome (GOLD analysis project Ga0335078, IMG submission 206711) | Soil microbial communities from Loxahatchee National Wildlife Refuge, Florida, United States - Lox_Sample_3.2 | ecosystem: Environmental > Terrestrial > Soil > Wetlands | place: USA... | reverse complement strand
TGCAGGACGTTCACTTCATCTTCATTTTTCTTTCACACAACTACGGAGGAAGACGAGCCGGTTTTCTATGCGACAATAACGGCTCGAATTTATGGCAGAGAATATCCCGAAGCAGGACTGCGGCTCGTCAGACCCTCCGCTACTGTGTGTGGTTCTCATCACGCCCGATTCTCTCGACACGCTCTCCACAACGTTGCAGCACCTGCAGGCGCAGACTATTGCTGGGCGCCTGGAGATTATGATCGTCGCACCATCCTCTTGTGTGATGGGGCTCCCGCGTGAAATAGCACAGACCTTCGCGCGTGTGGAGATTGTCGGGCTAAGAGAAATATCTTCGCTTGGCTGCGCCTACGCCGCCGGCATCGAACGTGCCACAGCTCCCCTTGTTGCTTTCGGTGAAGACCATTCATTTCCTCATTTCGATTGGGCGGAACGTCTGGTACGCGCGCATCGCGAGCCCTGGGCTGGCGTCGGTCCTTTAATTCGCAATGCCAATCCCGAAAGTGTCATAGCAGTGGCTGATTTTCTGATCGCTTATGGCCCCTGGTCTGAACCTGCGCAATCCGCGGAAGTGGAACATCTGCCGGGACACAATTGCTGCTACAAACGCTCTCTGCTTCTGGAATACGGCTCTTCCCTCGCGGATATGCTCGAAGCTGAAAGCGTTTTGCACTGGGACCTTCGACGGAGTGGACACAGGCTGTATCTCGAATCGGCTGCCAGAACATCTCACGTGAATTTCAGCAACTTCTGGTCCTGGCTGGCGGCACAATATTATTGGGGACGCATCTTCGGTGCATTCCGCGCCGGCAATGAAAACTGGAGCCCGGCTCGACGAGCCTGGTTTGCGGTCGCGGGACCACTGATTCCTCTCGTCCGCCTGTGCCGGATCATGCAACGGTACAGCCAACCAGCAGCACAGAAAACAAATTTGGTTCCTTTCCTTTTTCCTGCCTTGTGCGTGGGCCTGGCCTTTGACGGGTTCGGGCAGATGATTGGCTACAGCTTGGGCGTGGGTTCGGCCCTGCGCAAAGGATTCGCTTTCGAGTTTCATCGCGAACGGCACTTGTGCCGGAATGATCGGCACAATCCACGCAATCAGAGGGATTCAGTACTTGCGGGAGTGACTGGCGTTGAAACTGTCCGGGGGGCATGTACCGATAGGGCCAGCGCGGTGGGAGATCAAAACGTGGCTTAAAGAATCAGACTCCTCAAGGAAGCAATGAGATAACTTGTCGTTCCCATCAACGTCCTCCGGGTTCGCCGCGTGGTGTGAAGGAAGACAGGCTGTTGGCAGAGCTCAGAGAGCAAGTTCATGCGCGAGCTTCGAATTCGTAACCGGATTGGGGTGAACCAAAGCGGCCTCGCGAAAGCCCCTTCTATCACGCGACGGCACAATATGCGACCCAATGCGCCCTTTTTCTCGATCGTGGTGCCCACCTATAACCGGCCTTTCCAGCTGATGAATTGCCTGGGTGCGCTCGCGGAACTTGACTATCCCCGGGCATGCTTCGAAGTGATTGTGGTGGATGACGGCAGCACTCTGTCTCTGCACGAAATAGAGGAAGCGTTTTCGGCAAAATTATCGCTGGTGTTTGTCAGGCAGGCCAATGCGGGTCCGGCCGCTGCCCGCAATACGGGCGCGCGCCATGCGAAAGGGCAGTACATCGCCATGACCGATGATGATTGCGCGCCGGCCAGCGACTGGCTTACCTGTTTGGCGCGGCAACTGGAGAAAGATCCAACCCAACTTTATGGCGGGAGAATTCTCAACGGGCTTCCCGGCAATCGCTATGCCGTCGTGAGTCAGACCATTTTGGAGGAGGCGTACGCCTGGCATCGGACCGCGGAGGGTTTTCCCCGGTTTTTTGCCACAAACAACGTTGCTGTGTCGGCGGACTCGTTCCACAAGATCGGCGGTTTCCACGAAACGTTTCGCAATGCTGGCGCCGAGGATCGCGAATTTTGTGATCGCTGGCTCCACAACAGACATCCGATGGCGTATGTTCCGGATGCGATCGTCTATCACCGGCACGATTTGAATCTTCGAAAACTGCTGCGTCAGCAGTTCAACTACGGCTGCGGGGCATTCAACTTTTACCGGCTGCAGTCGGAGCGCGGGTGGGGCCGTTTCCAATTCCACAAGAGCTTTTATCAGGGTCTTTTTCTTCGTTCCCTCAACGGACGAGGCGGAGACCGCGCGCTGTTGCTTGCATTGCTCTCATGTGCCCAGTTGGCCGTCGCAGGTGGCTATTTTTGGCAGAAGCTTACTCGAAACCAGTGAATCGTATCGGGATCGGAATTATCGGTTGTGGCAAGGTGGTTACGGCAATCCATCTTAGTGCGCTTCGTCGCACGGGAGTCGCTCGAGTCGTGGCGGTAGCTGATCCGATCGAGGAACGGTGCAGAAGGGTGGCCGGGTTGGTAGCCTGCGCCGCGTCCGACTGGCGGCAAATTCTGCAGAATGATGCGGTCCAGGCAGTCCTGATCTGCAGCCCTTCGGCTCACCATGCCGAATGCGCGATTCACGCCCTGGGGCACGGAAAACATATCTATGTAGAGAAGCCGTTGGCTTCAACTCTTGCTGATGCGGAGGCGGTCTTACAAGCATGGCAGGGAAGTAATTTGGTCGCCACGGTCGGATTCAACTACCGCCATCATCCTCTGTTCATGAAAGTGCGAGATTTGGTCACCTCCGGAAAGCTTGGCAGATTGACCGGCGCGCAATCAGTCTTCACGTCTGGCGGGCAGTGGATTCACGAGTGGAAAAGAAAACGGGCCTCGGCAGGCGGGGTTCTGCTGGACCTCGCCGGCCACCACATTGATCTAGTCCATTTCGTGTTGGGTCAGAGAGTTTGCGCGGTTTCGGCGCGAGTTGCTTCCCGCTACTCCGAACAGGACACAGCGTGGCTGCGAATGACGCTGCAAGATGGCACGGTGGTGCAATCCTTCTTTTCTCTTTATGGAACAGATGCAAACCGCTTCGATATTTACGGAGAGTCGGGACGAGCAAGCCTTGATTATCTCCGCAAGACGCTGCAAATTGTTCATCCCCCCCAGAGCAGCCGGATCAGGCGCGCCCTGAAGACAGTGGGCAACGAACTGTCCCGTGTGCGCGGCGTTTTTCCAGCAAGTGATTCGTCTTATGCGGCAGCCTTTTCGCAGTTCATAAGTGCCGTCGCTAACGGCGGCGGAAGAGTCACTCCGGATCTGGCAGATGGCTTGCTGGTTTCCAAGGTGATTGACGCCGCAGAGCGATCAGCAGCCACCGGCCGGGACATTCCGGTTTTGCTGTGACCTCAGTGAGTTGTTGACGCAGTTCGAAGTGTGTCGCTGGTTCCTTTCGAAGATGTCTTTCGCCGGTCTAATATCGCGCTCCGCCCTCGGCCACTGCCGCCGAAAGTCAGGGAGCCTCACTGAGGGCCCAGCGCCGACGGACGCAGACATGCGCTCCCGCCTTAACCGGAAGGAAGCTTTGAAGCGGCCACCCTCCTGGTACCTGGACACACTTGTCGCGGAGCAGAAGCGGCGTGCGAATCTGCAGTTGTTGCAGGGTTACAGCGACGGTTGTGCCCCGCCCGTCTTTTTGAAGACAGACACGTTTGAGGAAGCTTATGGAGAAGACGCGCTTTTTCCGAGCCTCGGGTTAAACGGTTACCTCAAGCTGGGAGTGGATATTTCGATTCCCACCACCCAGGCAGCGGCGGCGAGATTACAAAACTCCGGGGCGATTTTCCTGGCAGCAGACGTCCGCCAGCTTCCCTTTCGCTCTGGATCAGTGGGGCTGGTGCTCTCCAATTCCACGCTCGATCATTTCCCAACGAGGAACGAGTTACATCTGGCGCTGGCCGAAATAGCACGCGTGTTGCACTCGCAGGGAAGGCTCGTCCTTACGCTGGATAATCCATGGAATCCTCTTTACTGGATGCTTCGCGCAATGAGCCGGCTCCGTGCAACTCCATTTTCTCTGGGACGCACTCTCTCTGCGCCCGCGTTGGTGCAGGCGCTGAAAGACTGCGGCCTTGAGGTCGAGTCCACGGGAACGCTTCTGCACAATCCTCGCGTTCTCTCCACGATTCTGTTTCTGGCGCTTCGCCGCTGCCTGGGCCGGCGCGCCGACGCGCCGGTCCGCGCCCTGCTTCGTTTCTTTGCGTTGGGGGAAAAGCTGCCCACCCGCTGGCTCACCGCATGTTTCATCACGGCTTGTGCGCGCAAAACAATTGCCGGAAGTGAGAACCCATGAACTTGGCAAAAGATGTTCGCCGCTTCACTAACGAAGTTCGCCGTTACAGCCGCCTGGCCCTTGGCCTTTCCAGGCTTGCCCGCGTCCCAAGAGTTACGGAGCCGCTCGAAACACTGCGGCGCGACCTGGAGAATCGCGAGCCCGCTTTCCTTGACTTGGCCGCGCGCGCCATCTACGCCAAACCCGAGAATCCATTCCACCGCATGCTCAAACTGGCGCAGTGTGAATATGCGGACCTGGAGCGCGCACTGCGATGCGATGGGCTGGACAAAACATTGCAGCAGCTCTTGCGCGCCGGTGTTTACCTGACTCACGACGAGCTCAAGGGAAAGCAACCCATCATCCGCTCCGGAGAAGTCATCCCCGCAAACGAGCACAGCTATGACAATCCTACGCTCTCTCCCGGAGTGGAACTGCGCAGCAGCGGCAGCCGCAGCGGTGGAGGCACGCAGAGCCAGCACAGCGTGGCCGCCGAGCTTCACCTGGAGCAATACAATTTGCTGCTGGCGCATGAATTGGGCACTTACGACCGGGGATTGGTCGCGATGCTTCCCATTCTTCCCTCTCCCGGCGGCTTGCTCAGCGCCATCCGCGGCCCGCTCTCGGGCTGGCATACGGCAAAATGGTTTGCCGTTGGAGGCCATCTTCAGGATTCCGGCCACTACCGGGCCCTGACTGCGGCGATGGTCGTGGTTGCCCGCCTCAGCGGGTCCCGTTGCAAGTTTCCCACTTATCTTCCCCAAAACGATTTCTCCCCCGTCGCCGAATACCTGGCCCGGGAAAAAGCCGCCGGCAGAAGCTGCGTCGTGGGCGGCTTCGTGAGCCCTGCCGTGCGCATCGCGGCCATCGCCGCCGAGCGCGGGCTCGACATCAGCGGCACCATTTTCTCGGTCGCGGGCGAAGCTCTTACTCCGGCCAAGCGCGCCGTCATCGAGGCCACCAGCTGCGAAGTTTATCCCTTCTATATCATCACGGAAGTGGGGATCATCGGATATGCATGCAGCCGGATGAAAACCGGCAATTGTGTGCACGTGACCGAGGACTCCGTCGCCGTCATTGCCCGCAAGCGTCCGGCGCCGTTTTCCGAGACGGAAGTGAACTCGCTCATGTTCACGACCCTCGCCCCCTTCGCGTCACGCGCCCTGATCAACTCCGAAATGGACGACAGCGGGATCATCGAGGACATCAATTGCGACTGCGTTTTTGGCCAGATCGGGTTCCGCCGCCAAATCCGGGACATCGCCAGTTACGGAAAGCTCACCGGACAAGGTATGACTCTGATCGGAACTGACGTGGTGCAGGTTCTCGAGGAGGCTCTGCCGCGGCGCCTGGGCGGAGGGCCAGGTGACTATCAATTAGTCGAGGAAGAAGGTGAAGGGCAGACCAATGTGACCTTGCGTGTGAGTCCCCGCGTAGCCAACCTGAATCCCGAGAAAGTTCGGGCCTGCTTCCTGGAAGAGCTGAAGCGGCATTACGGAGGCGCCCTTGCGGCCCGCACCTGGAGCCACGCCGAGGGAGTCAAAGTCACCATCGCCGAACCGTTTACCACCTCGACGGGCAAGGTTCTGTCTCTACATCTTCTGGGCAATCAGAAACCCGCCCGACGTGTCGCGTGAAACCCGCGTCGGTGGCGGCTTTTCGGAGGGATGCGCAACCCTGGCATTGCCGTGAAAGCAGTGGCCAAGAAACCAAATGGCGCCGATTGATTCGCCATCCGCCGTCGAATATCGAGGGACGAACGAAAATCGGCGCCCATTGTCAACAACGCGAAACTTCAGTGCCAGTCGTGGTCACTGTGCCACTGTTGCGCGTGGCCGTCCCACCAGGCATGAAATTCGTTCCAGCAGCGCTCCCGTTCTTCGTTAAGGTCGCGCCGCCGCGCATCCGCTTCGGGGCTGTGCTCGCCGTGATGGCGAACCGCGTCATCCAGACGGGCCTCAGCTTTCTCGATCCGATGGCGGCATTTGTCTCGAGCATCCGCGTGCGCCGGCGGCGCTGCTACAACCAGAAGCGTAAAGTTCAACAGCAGCGCTACGATCGCGGCCCCACAGAGTTTGCGGAAATTCCATTCTGTCTTCAAGGGGATCTCCTTCGAACATGAGATTTAGGCAGGGAGATAAGATAGCACCACTTTGGTAAAGGTTGCCGCCGGCACACCGTTGAGAGATTAATAGCTGCCTTGGATTGATAGCTCGGCGTTCTGCTGCTCACTCTGCCGGCGCTTTGCGGTTGTCTCGAGTCTGGTGCGCGTTCTCGACTCTCGGGGCGGGGTTTTCCTATGTGATTGACAAGCCGAGACGCATTTTGCAATAGTTTTCAAAGCGGTTAGACGAAAACGCTGGGGGAGAGTACACTCCTTCCTGAACGCGTAGCAGGCCCCTTGTGCGGGAGAGAAGATGAGCCAGGGTGATTCTGTCCTCCATTCCCAAAAGCTCAGCGCCGGGCAATCGGGGGAACTCTTGCGCCTTTCCCGCGAAAAAGCTGACTGGGAATGGATGAGCTTGTTTGTTCGGCGTTTGCTCCCGAATGAAATCTATCGAGCGCAGACCGAGGGCGAAGAAGCCGCTTTCGTGTTGCTCGGCGGCACATGCCAGGCCGACTGGGGCGTCGGCCCTCACGCAATCGGCAAGAGGAAGGATGTTTTCGATGGCTTCCCTTATTCGCTGTATCTGCCTGCCGGCCACAACGTTTCATTCACGGCCGACACTCTCTGTGAGATCGCCGAATGCCGCGTGCCCTCCACCGCACAGTTACAGCCGCGTTTGATCACACCTGCGGAGGTTGCCAGCAGCCTGCGCGGCGGTGGGAACGCTTCGCGTCAGATTGTGGACATTATGCCGCCGGCTTTTCCCGCCGACCGCATCATAGTCATCGAGGTGTACACGCCGGGCGGCAACTGGTCCAGCTACCCACCCCACAAGCACGATGTACACAACCCGCCCGCCGAGGTTGACCTGGACGAAATCTACTACTACCGGATCCGCCAACCGGAGGGATTTGCCTTTCAGCATCTTTATTCGCACGACAATCTCGCCGGACGCACGATTCAGGCGCGTGATGGCGACGCGGTCCTTGTGCGTAACGGCTTCCATCCCGTGGTTGCGGGCCCGGGATACGACGTTTACTATCTGAATTTCCTGGCCGGGTCTTCCCGTGCTCTTGCCGTCACCGAGGACTCGCAGCATACCTGGATCCGATCCACTTGGAAGGAAACCGACCCTCGGCTGCCCCTGGTCAAGAGCTGATCGTCAGGGTTTGGCGTGACAGGAATCTAATCGCTTAGATAATTCGCAGCATTTCCAGTATTCTTCGTGGCGGCCGGCGCACTTGGCGCAGACCGCCCTGTCGCAGGAGTGGGATTCATGAAAACTCGCCTGACAGCCGCCCAGGCCATTGTGTCGTTTCTCAAGAATCAATATACCGAGCGCGACGGCCAGCAATACCGCCTGTTTGAAGGGTGCCTCGGCATCTTTGGGCATGGTAACGTTGCCGGCCTCGGACAAGCCCTCGAGCAAGATCCGGGGTTGCGCTACTACCTGTTTCGCAACGAGCAGGCCATGGTGCATAGCGCAACCGCCTTCGCCAAGGCGAGCAATCGGTTGCGGACTCTGGCGTGCACCACCTCAATCGGGCCCGGCGCCACGAATATGGTGACCGGGGCCGCGCTCGCCACCATCAACCGGCTGCCGGTACTTCTTTTGCCAGGGGATATTTTCGCGCGGCGGATTGTTGCGCCGGTGCTTCAGCAACTGGAATCGTCGTCAACCCAGGATATTTCCGTCAATGACTGCTTCAAGCCCGTCGCCCGCTACTGGGACCGCATTGAGCGTCCCGAACAAATTCTGACGGCGCTTCCGGCCGCCATGCGCGTGCTCACTTCGCCGGCCGAAACCGGCGCGGTTGTGCTTTCCCTGCCCCAGGACGTGCAACCGGAAGCCTTCGATTATCCAAAAGGATTTTTTGCGAAAAGAGTCTGGGAAATCGCTCGCCCGCGTTGCGACAGCCGTCTCCTGAGTCGGACCACGGAATGGATCCGCTCCGCCCGCAAACCCTTGATCATTGCCGGCGGCGGCGTGCTTTACTCTGAAGCCAGCGACGCGCTGGCAGAGTTCGCATCGCAGACCGGCATCCCCGTCGCAGAGACACAAGCCGGCAAAGGCTCGCTGCGGTACGATCACCTGCAGGCGCTAGGCGCCATGGGCGTCACCGGAACACCCGGCGCAAACATCATCGCCCGCGAAGCCGATCTCATCATCGGCATTGGAACGCGTTACTCTGATTTCACCACCTCATCCCAGACCGCCTTTCAAAATCCCTCAGTGCGCTTCGTCAATGTCAACGTCGGCGAATTCGACGCGGGCAAACAATCGGCCTTGCCGCTGGTCGGGGACGCGCTCGTCACGCTCAAGGAACTGAGTTGCGCGTTGCAGGGATTTAAGGTTGACTCAACCTACACGGCCCGTTTGAATTCATTCCGCGAAGCCTGGGAGCGGGAAGTGGACCGGCTCCACAATCTCAATGTCGGACCCCCCATCAGCCAGGGCGAAGTGATTGGCGTGGTCAACGAAGTTTCCGCCCCTCGCGACGTGGTGGTCTGCGCCGCTGGCAGCCTTCCCGGCGATCTGCACAAAATGTGGCGAACGCGAGACCCCAAGGGTTATCACCTCGAGTATGGCTACTCCTGCATGGGTTACGAGATCAGCGGCGGCCTGGGCGTCAAAATGGCTGACCCCGACCGCGACGTGTACGTCATGGTCGGTGACGGCTCTTATTTAATGATGGCGCAGGAAATTGTGACCTCACTGCAGGAAGGCTGCAAACTCAATATTGTGGTGCTTGATAATCACGGTTTCTCCAGCATCGGCGGGCTTACTCGAGCCTGCGGCAATAAAGGCATGGGAACGGAATACCGCTATCGCAGCAATGGCAAGCTGGAAGGCGATCTCATTCCGGTGGATTTTGTGGCCAACGCGAAGAGCCTGGGAGCCGAAGCCGTGCGGGCCACTACGCGCGAGGATCTGAAAGAGGCGTTGCTCGCGGCGAAGAAGTCTCCGAAGACCTCAGTCGTGGTCATTGAAACCGCCTACGGCGAGCGCGTCCCGGGATACGAATCGTGGTGGGACGTGCCAATCGCGGAAGTGTCTGAGGTCGAGTCAGTGCAGGCAGCTCGCGCAAAATACGTCGAAGCCGGAAAGAAGCAACGCGTCTTCTGAGCGGCACAAACGGAGAACCCAGAGTTGCAAATGGTGGACGCAGAAACGGCCGCCCCCCGCCTCAAACGGGTGCTCGGACTTTGGGACCTGGTCTATTACGGCATCATTCTGATCTCTCCCATCGCCGCCGTGCCCATGTTCGGCGAGGCGCAGGTCCTCTCCAAAGGGCACGCGGTCACCACGCTGTTGGCCGCGATGATTGCCATGACCGCCACCGCCGTGAGTTTCGGGCGCATGGCCACGGTTTACCCCTCTGCCGGATCGGTGTACACCTATGCCAGCCGCGGCTTCAACGCTCACATCGGTTTCGTGCTCGGCTGGGCGATGTTTCTCGAGTATCTTTTTCAGCCCCTGCAAAACAGCCTGTATGCGGCCTTGACGATTCAGCGGCTCCTGCCCCATGTGCCATTCGCGCTGTTGTCCGCCGCCGCCGTCGGATTCATGACCGTATTATGCTGGCTGGGCATTCGTACCACCGCGCGGACCAATCAGATACTGCTGGCCTTCATGTCGCTGATCATGGCGGCTTTTTTGTTCGAGGCCTTTTCCTACATCTGGATTCACCAGCACTGGCATGGCCTGCTCTCGCTTCGACCCGCGTATGATCCGCGGACCTTCAGCGTGCGGGCCATTGCTGCCGGCACCGCGCTCGCTGCGACCACCTACATCGGCTTTGACGGTGTCAGCATTCTTGCCGAGGAAGTTCACAATCCGCGCCGCAATGTTTTGCTCGCCACCGTGCTGGTCTGCGTCTTTACCGGGCTTTTCGCCGGACTGCAGGTATATCTGGCGCAGCGCGTCTGGCCGGACTATCGCACCCTGGCCAATCCCGAAACCGCTTTCATGGATGTGGCGCAGGTGGTTGGCGGCTATCGTCTCTTTGCTGCGTTCGGCTTGGTGCTGCTGGTGTCCAGTCTCGCTTGCGGGCTTGCCGGACATCTGGGCGCGGTTCGCTTGCTCTACGGCATGGGTCGCGACAATCTACTCCCGCGAAAGATCTTCGGCCATCTCGATCCGCGGAGCGGCAGTCCAATTTATAACGTGGCGATCGTGGGAGTCATTGCCTATATCGGCACTTTGACGCTCGCTTGGGAACGCGCCGTAGAAGTTCTGAATTTCGGAGCGCTGCTGGCGTTTATGGCGGTCAATGTCGCCGCGCTGCGCCATTTCGGATTCAGTCGTGACGCTGCAAGCCCGCGCAATTTGTTGCTCGACATCATTGTCCCAGCGTTGGGATTCCTGTTCTGCCTTGTGATTTTCCTGGGCTTGCAGCAATCCACTTTGGTAATCGGCGCAGCCTGGTGCGCGATTGGCGGAATCTACGTCATATCGAAAACCAGGGGCTTGAATACCGAAGCCGCTGAAATTGATTTCAGCGAATCATAGCCGCAGAAAGCGGGCAAGAATTTACGCGCTGTCCAGCAACGCCTTTCCGGATGCACTTTCACTCGGCGCGGCCCGCGCAACATGCAGCGCCAGGCCGCACGATTCTCGAATGCGCAGCTCCGGCTGCAGTTTGCGAACTACCGCTTTCTTCTTGCTCCCTCCAATCCGCTCAATCAGCAGTTCGGCGGCTTCGCTGCCCAACTGGTGCTTCGGCAACTCTACTGTCGTTAATCTGGGATGGAAAACTCCCAGCCAGGGATAATCGTCGAAACTCACCAACCCGAAATCTTCCGGGCACCTAAGGCCCATCTCTTCGGCAGCCTTCAACAAACCGACAGTCATGAGGTGATTGGCAACATAAATTCCATCTGGTTGATGCGATAGCAGAGCATGACCCGCGCGAAAACCTGATTCGATCCGGTAGTCTCCTTCCACGACAAGGTTCTGCGCGAACGGCAGGCCTTGCGCTTTGAGCGCGTCGTGAAATCCCTCCCAGCGCGCGATTGCATTGCTCACTTTGAGAGGCCCGCTCACCAGCCCTATGCGGCGCCGCCCCGCGCGCGCCAGATGGCAAACCGCGTTATAAGCGCCCTGGTAATCGTCGGAAATTACCGCGTCCCTGGTGAGCTTCGGATATGTTCGCATCACGAGCACGAATGGGATGTTCACTTCCTTGATCATCTGCCGCAGCGCAGGCCGGAAGTCCCCGGCAGCTTTGGTCAGCAGAATTCCATCCACCCGCTTCGAGAGCAGCAGCTCAATTTCGTTGTCTTCTTTGTCCAGCGTGTCATCACTGTTACAAAGCAGTAGATTGTATCCGTGCCGTTGGGCCGCGTCTTCTGCCCCGCGCACCACTTCTGGGAAAAAGGGATTTGCAATGTCCGGCACAATCATGCCAATTGTGTGGGTGCGCTGCTTGGCCAGGCTGCGGGCGATCAGGTTGGGACGATAGTTGAGCTTGCGAATCGCCTGCTCCACCCGCTCGCGCAGTTTCTTGCCCACGTGGCTCTTGTTGTTCACCACGGCAGAAACCGTGAACACTGAGACCTTGGACTCGCGGGCTACGTCATAAATGCTGGCGGCCTTCGCCGGCTTTTCATTTTGTCGAGCGGGTGACATTTCTGTTGTTATCGGGCGGTCGAGCTCCTAGCTTTCGCGGTCGGCCCGGCTCAGGCGTTGATTGCGAATCGCTTTGTGGTCCAGGCTTCGCAGTTCCTCGATGTTCTCCAGCACCTTGTGAATCGCATCCGCAATCGCATCTACGTCCTGGCGGCCGCCCAAGAATAGTTGATGCATAAACCAGACCGCCTCATGATAAGCGGCGCGTTCCGATTCCGGACAGGAATACATGTTCCGCAGATCCAGAGGCTTTTCGCGGCCCCAGCTCAGCGCCGGAAAATCCTCCTCCCTGACGGGAAACAGCGAGCTCTTATACACCGGTTCGTAAAACAATCCATCACACGGAATCCCTTCGAGCTGAAGCGCCGCTACGAACGCCGCCCGCGGAATGCCCGTCCGTTCCTCGCCCAGATACTTGAGCACGTAGCCATACGGCGCCAGCCGCGTGATGCGCGGCTCAGGTTTCAGCAAGCCAATATCAGCAGTGTTCTGCAATCGGTTTTCGAAATATTGCATATTGGCCGCGCGCGTTTCGCCTTGCTCGGGTAGCCGCTCGAGCTGCGCGCACAGCACCGCCGCCTGGAATTCGCCCAGGCGGTAGTTGAAGCCGACGATCCGGTGATGGAACTGGTCGGTCACGCTGGCGCGCCCGGCATTGATGTAACTTTGCACCAGCTCCATATATTCCAGATTATTCGTGATGACCGCCCCGCCTTCGCCGGAAGTAATCAACTTACTGGACTGGAAACTGAACGCCCCCAGGTCGCCCATCGAGCCGGCGCCCTTGCCTTTCCACATTCCTCCGTGCGCGTGGGCACAATCTTCAATCACCTTCAGTTTGTGTCTGGCGGCCACGCGCAGAATTTCGTCCATGTCAGCGAAGCGCATGCCTAAATGCACAGGGAGAATTGCCTTGGTCCTGGGCGTGATTGCCCTTTCAATGAGCCTGGCATCGAGGCAATAGGTCTCCGGATCAAGATCCACAAACACCGGGATCGCATTCAGCAGAAGCACCGGGCCGACCGTGCCTTCCCACGTGTACGCCGGCGCGATGACCTCATCACCCGGCTGAATCCCGATCGCCTTCAACGCCGCCTGGATGGCCACCGTTCCCGTGCTGACGCATTGCGCATATTTGGCGGTGTGGACCTCGGCAAATTTTCTAGCGAACGCCAGCGAATATTTTCCTGGGAAGGGCTGGCCGCCCCAGAGCGAGCTAGTCAATACGTCTTCCAGCGCGCGCACCTCTTCCTTGCTTCCGAGAGGCCACTGAGTGAAAGGTGTTTTTCGTAGCGGCTCACCGCCGGTGATTGCTAACTTGCCCACGAGTTACCCTCCACAGGAATTCGCGCATCCGCAAAAGATCTGGTGATCCGATCACACATTCACGCGACATCAGGATTCGGAACCAGAAAATCGCGTACCAGCCCGTCAAGATCATGACATGCGCCAATGAATTGACGCAGTGTACGCCGGGTTGGGCCGAAGCTGTCGAAATCATTCACGCTGAGCCCGTCTTCTGTGTTTGCGCGCCGGAAATCGGCAAATTTGTTCGACAGTTCTTTCACAATCAGCGGGTCTATTTCATGACCGATCCGATTTCGCACCGGGACGTCGCTGGCATTGAAACGCAGCTGCCACGAATATGGCGGCGAGATCACAACCTCGCCCCCGATGAACTCACTCCAGTGCATGTGGTTGCGGAAGGCTGCCGATAAGAGCCGGATGCGATAACCGCGCTCGCGAAAAATCTGGTAGGTCTTCTTGAATACCGCAACGCCGGCCCACTCCAGGTACCCGGGATCAATCGCAATGTTGTCTTTTTCGATCAGCACCTTCAGCCAATCGTCGAGCCGGCCAACCATGATGGTGCAAACCGGCCCCATCGCAGCGATGTCTTTCCCCTCGCGCTCGCGCCGTTTCAGTCCCCGCTCCACTGCCTCGGCGACGGCAATACATTGGGGCAACGAAAAGCACACGGTCGCATTGATGCTGATGCCGCGATAGGTCGCTTCCTCCATCGCCGGAATTCCCGCCCGGGTTGCCGGAATCTTCACGATCATGTTGGGAGCCAGCCCGCTGAACTCAACCGCCTGCTCCAGGATCGCCTTGCTGTCGCGAAACAGGCGCGGATCAGTCTGGATCGAGAGCCGGCCATTTTTTCCGCCCTGCCGGTCGAAAATCGGTTTCAGCAGCGCCGCGCCCTTGAGTGAAATTTCTCGCACGATCTGCCAGGCGATTTCTTCCTCGCCTGCGGAACTCCGTTCTTCGATCAAGGCGCGAATCCGGTCCTTCCACAAATTCATTTCTTTCTTCAACACGCCGAGCACGATCACCGGATTGCAAGTCGCTCCCACCGCGCCGTGCTCAATCGAATAGGTCAGCTCCGGAATCGAAGCAGAGTCGTTCCACAGACAGGTGGGCGTGGTCTGGGTCATCTCATGCAGTGGGCTCTTGTAAGTAACACTGACCGGATTCATGTGGCGCCTCCTGCCAACAGCCTCAGCCCGTCACGGCGTGACTTTGCACGGTTTCCCCTGCAGATAAGACTGTTCCGCGGCAACTGCAATCGCCAGCGCCTTCAAACCGTCGTCGCCGGAAACTCGAGGCGGCTGCTCGCACAGCATGTTGTGGACGAAATCCTTCACTTCGGCGGCGTAAGCATCGGCAAAGCGCGAAAGAAAATGGTCCGCCAGAATCTCTGTGCCGCCGTTCACGCTCAGGAAAGTTGCTGGTGTTTTCTGCAACGATCCGACAAAGATAGACCCCTTGGAGCCGACAACCTCCGTACGAACGTCATAGGCGTAGAGCGCCTGTACGTACGACTCCACGTTGCCAATCGCGCCGCCTGCATACTTGAGATTGACCACGCCTGCGACTACGTCGCCGTACTGCGCAACCTCCGGCCGAATCGCTACGGTTGTGTAAGCGTGCGCTTCTGTGACTTCATCGCGCATCAGCCAGCGCGCCAGATCGAAGTCGTGGATGGTGTTGTTGTAAAACAGCATGCCGTTGACGCCGGACTGGTAGCCCGCAATGGGAGGAACGTCTTTGTCGCGTCCCACCGACTTAAAGACCACGGGCTCGCCGATTTCGCCGGCTTCCACGCGCTTCATGGCCGCCTCATAGGCAGGGTCATAGTGGCGCATAAAGCCGATCTGCAGGCGAACACCTGCCCTGGCGACCGCGTTGAGAGCGTCATGAGCGTCCGCAAGAGTCGTGGCGATCGGCTTCTCGCACAAAATATCTTTGCCTGCTGCAGCCGCGGCTTGAATCGCCTTCGCGTGAAACTTATCGGGCGTGGCAATCAGTACCGCCTGGAGATCTTTGTGGGCCAACATTTCTTCCAGGCTAGGGAAGGAATGTTCAATTTCCAGCTCGGAAGCGGCTTGTGCGGCGCGATCGGAGGCAACGTCTGCCACCGCGACCAGTTGCGCCTCGGGAACCAGCCGGCGCAGGTTCTCGGCGTGACGGCGGCCCATTTCGCCTACGCCAAGCACTCCGATTTTGAGTTTCGGCCGCAATGTCGGACCGTTCACAACTTCTTACCGCTTTGACGAGCTATGCACGTCCACCCGATGCCAGCCCATTCGACCAAAATGCGACCCCAGAATTCGTCATTGTAGCAGGAATTGCACAACTCGAATAGGAGTCCAACATGCGTTATATCTTAGACTTCCAGGCATTCCAATAATGGGTCAGCTTCTCCATCCGGGACCGCAATGCCCAAGAAAGAGATCCATTGCTCATCAACGAATTAGAGGTTGCCCTCGCTCAAATCGAGAGCATCATCTAACCGATTAGATACGGCGGCTCTGGCGAACGGCCAGTCCCGTTTGCGCCATGCCAGCAACAAATATGCTGCAAACCCAAGGGCGATCGTGCCGAAGGCGTATCCCATAAACTGCCATCCGCCCGGCTGCAGGGCCGGGGTGACAAAAACGCCCAGCCATCCCACCAGCGCGAAGATCGCCGGCAGCGGATAAAGCCACATGCGAAACGGGCGCGGCGCCTCCGGACGCACGCGCCGGTAAATCAGCAGCCCGATAATTTGCGCCACAAACATGGAAAGAATCCGCGCCAGCATGAGCGCGGTAATGATCTGCACCAGATCGAAAAAGCAGGAGACAATCACCAGCAGCCCAACTAGCAACAGCGAGCGGTGAGGGAAATTTTTGGTGGGATGCAGGCCGCCAAACCAGCGGAAAAAAGCCCCGTCGAGCGCGGCGGCGTAGGGAATGCGCGAGTACCCCAGCAGCATGGCATAGGTGGCGGCGAAGGCCGTCACCTCGACCATCACCGTCATCAGCGCCGAGGCCCAGTGGCCGCCCACTCTTTCCATATACACCGAGCCGATTGCATTGAACGCTTGCGAGCCCGGTTTCACCATCTCGCGCCACGGCACAACGCCGGTGAAGCTGACGGAGATCAGGAAATCAATCACCGCGACGATCAGGATGGAAAAAATCACTCCGAACGGAATCACCCGCTCTGGCCGCTTCACCTCGTCTCCCAGATAGCAAATCTGGTAATAGCCGAGAAAGTTGAACATCACCAACATCGTGCCATTGCCCAGCCCGAGCATGAAAGGCAGGCCGATGTGCCAGGCGCCGGGGGGAAAGTCGAAGAGCAGTTTGGGATTGAGGTGGATCATGCCGGTGACGATGACCCACGCTGCGGTCAACAGCATGCCGATCCAAAGCACGAGCATGAGGCGCGCGATGTCCTGAATTTTCCGGTACAGCGCCAGCACGGCAACCGCGGTGATCGCGGCCGCCAGCAGCTTCACTCCCCATTGATAACTCATCAGCCGGGGCCACAGATAGCCCGTGTACTCGGCCATGCCGATGCTGCTGGTCGCAATCTCAAGCGTGCCGCTGAACAGGAATTGCCAGACAAAAATCCAGGCCATCATGTGGCCCCAGGTTTTGCGTCCAAGGCACTCGCGCAAAAAAATGTAGGAACCACCCGAGGCAGGAATGGCGGCGCCCAGCTCGGCAAAGACCAGTCCATCGGCAATGGCGAGCAGCGCCCCCACGCCCCACGCGATCAGAGACTGCGGGCCGCCGAGCGTGGCAACAATCGCGGGCACGGTAATGAACGGACCCGTGCCCACCATATTCGACATGTTGATGGAAACAGCATTGAGCAGCCCAAGCCTCCGCAGCAGATGCGGTCCCTGACCGGCAGTCGCGTTGGTGCTGCTCTGAACACTCACCTAATGGCATCCCAGTCGCGAACGAAGGACTCGACTTCCCACATTACCGCACCGGCGCGGCCAGGTCGCGAACCACTCCATGCAAGTAGCGCAGGCTGGCGGCGACGCTTTCGGCGGGCGGAACAACGGTCGCGCCGAATTTTACGTCCTGCTCGATCACCATCCAGCCGGAGTAGCCGTTCTTATCGAGCAGGCGGAACAATCCGGGAAAATCAATCGCCCCCTGCCCAATGATGGTGAACACTTTTTCCTCGATCGCCTGCTCGAAATTCAGCTTTTTTTGCCGCGCCTCTTCCAGCACTTTTTTGTCCACGTCTTTAATGTGCAGAAAGCGCAGAACGCCCGCAAATTTCGCGGCTTCGGCCACGGTATCGCCGCCGCCATATTCGCAGTGGCCTGTATCCAGACACAAGCCGATTCCCGTGTGCGCGGTAACATCGAAAAAGCGCTCGCACTCCTCCGGCGTCTCGACGTAGGTCGCGACGTGGGGATGAAACACTAGGTCGAGGCCGAAATCCGCCGAAACTTTCGCCGCCTGCTCCACCACTTTCGCTACATTCTTCCATTGCCCCGGCGTCAGCCCGGCGCTGCCGTCCTTCGGCACGCGGCCTGAAATGCGATTGCGCTCGTCGGACTGCGCGTCAGCCAGCACCAGAAACGGCGCCTTCAGCGTGGACAACAAATTGCCCACCTTCCGGATGTGTTCGACCGCAATGCCGGCCGAAGCCGGGTCGCTGAGCACGACTGGAACGAACGACCCCAGCAGCTTCAGCTTTCGCTTCTCGAACTGCGGCTTCAGAGTGGCAGGGTCGGTGGGGAAGAACCCATACGGGCCGAGTTCGCTGCCGGTGTAGCCGGCCTCGACCATCTCGTCCAGCATTTTTTCGTAGGACTGGTTCCACGAAGGCCCGGGATAATCGAGCACGCCCCAGCTATCGGGCGCGCAGGCAAAATGAAAACGGGACGCAATATCTGACATGAAAGCCCCTCAATTGGAGTTCTGACAAAACGGTTCTCCCTAATCGCTGCAACAACTCATGACCATGGATCAATCACTACTTTCATCGAATCGGACGCCATGGACTGCTTCATCGCAGCCTCAACCTGCCGCAAACCAAAACGATGTGTGACAAACTCTCCCAACGGATAATGCCGCATGTAGCGTGCCATCTGGCGCAGGCTGGGCCCGTAGGCCGCCGGCTCTTCGCCGCCCACCCCCAGAATGCGAACGTTCTTCGCGCACAGGTGCCGGTGAGGGCTGATCGAAATCTCGCCCATATCGGAAAAATTACCGGCCTCAATCAGCAGGCCGGAGACGCGCAGCAGTTCCAGGCCCTCGCGCACCGCGCCGGGCACACCCGCGCATTCGATCACCACGTCCGCGCCGCGCCCGCCGGTCAGTTCTCGAATCAGAGCCAGGCGCTCCTTCTCCGTGGTTTGCGCGGCATTGATCACACTGTCTGCACCGAATCGCAGCGCGAAATCCAGGCGATAGTCCGAGAGGTCTACCGCGACGATCGTCCCGGCGCCCAGCATCCGCGCTTTCATGATGAAGCACATACCCAGCGGGCCGGTGCCTAGAACGACTACGGAATCGTCGAAGCGGAACGACTCGCTGGGGAACGCCGAGATCTGCTTGGCGCGGTCCAGGCCCACGGTCACCGCCATGATTTCGGTGAGCACGGCAACTTCAGAGGGCAGCTCGTCCGGCACTTTCACCACGAAGCTGCCGGGCACAACATACAGGTATTGCGACCATCCTCCAAACAGGTGCGGCGGATTCCCAGAGCTGATGTTATTGCCATAATCCACCGTATTTTCGCAGCAGTAATAGGGAAAGTCGTGCCGGCAGTAATAGCAGGCGCCGCAGCTGACGTTCGGTCCCACAATCACGCGGTCGCCCACCCGCAACGGAAGACCTTCAAAGTCCGTGTATTTTCCATCGCCGCCGATCGCCGCTATGGTTCCGATATTTTCGTGTCCCTGAATGATCGGAAACGGCACCGCGCGCGGCGTTCCCGAGCCACCGTACTGCCCCACAAATCCCTGATACGTGTGTTTGTCTGTCCCGCAGATTCCCGAGACTTCCATCTTCACCAGGACGCAGCCCGGCGCCGGCTCTGGAAGCGGGTATTTGCGGATCTCATAACGACCCGGTTCCACCAGCGTTGCCGCGAGCACACCCTGAGCTGCCATGAATGGACTCTCTCGGATTCTCGCCAGACAAAAATCCGGGGGACGTAGAGGTCCCCCGTTTAGCTCATTGGAACAGGTTTCCCCTAAAAGTTCAGCTTCAGGGAAAGCTGCCCGATGCGTGGCTGGGCCGCCGCGGTCACCTGGCCGAACGGTCCCGACAGGATGCCGCTGGTCGTGGTGAATTGCGTGTGGTTGAAGATGTTGAACCACTCCGCCCGGAACTGAAGATCCATGCGCTCGGAAAGGTGCGTGTCCTTCACCAGCGCCATATCCCAGTTATTAATGCCGGGGCCGTGGAAGAACCGGCGTCTGGCATCGCCTTCCTGTCCTTCCGCGGAAGAAGCAAAGGTGGAGGGATCGAAATAATAGTGTTGCGGGCTCGCGCGGGGATCGAGGATTTTCAGCGGCGCTACCCGGTCGGGAGTGTCAACCGGCAGAATGATGGGGCCGCCGAATGCCGTACCCAGAAGAGATTGGTCATCGGTCTCAACCAGGGTCACCGGAAGTCCAGTCGAGAATCGGGTGATTCCGCTAAGCATCCAGCCGCTGGTCAGGCGGTTGGTCGGCGCGCCCAGCTTGTCAATCGGGAGGCCGTAATTGTAGCTCACGACGAAATTGTTGGTCGAATCAAAGGCCGAAAGGCCGCGGCTCAGGCGGGGATTGATGGGATTGAACTGCTCACCATAGCCGGAGGAGTCATCCAGCGACTTGCTATAGGTGTACCCCAGCAGCACCTGCACTCGGCCTGAAGTGTGCCGGTACTCAACCTGCGCCGAGTTATAGGACGACGTGCCCGCGGTGATGAAATACGAATCGTTACCAAAAGGAACGATGGGACCGAGCGTGGGGTCCACCACGCCGCTGAAGGGTGAGCGTGTGCCCAGAACTAACGAACCGTCGGGCCGCGTGTAAATGTTGTTCTCACCGCCCGGACCGCAGGTCGGTGTCATGGGCGCCACTTCACTGGGCTGACTCAGACTTAGGCAAAGCGCGGGATTGCCCGGATTCGCCGAACGCGAGGAAAGCAGCCGGTGCCCCTGCGTTCCTACGTAGCTGACCGTCAACAAATCTTTGCCCGAGAGTTGCCGCTGCAGCGAGAGTTCGTAATTTTCGGCGTAGGGCAGGCGGTTGCCGTTGTAAAACGCCGGCGAGCTGCCAATGGTACCAAAGGCGGTGAAGAATTCCGCCTCCGTGTCATAAGGAGAGCCGCTGCCGGGGTCGCTGGCAGAAAAGTGTTTGGGAGGAGGAGCGACGGGAAATAGATTCTTGATTGACTGCCCGGTTGCGCGGGTAGTAAAGGGCGCCGCGAAGGTGGATTCATTCTGTCCCGTGTAATTCCCAAAGGGCGCATCGCCAATTTCGTTGAAATCCGTCGCTCCCTCAAGGGCCGCGTAGGACAAGGTGTAACCGAGGCGGATGCTCGAGGTCCCCGGCTTGCCTAGAATTCTGCCGAGCGCTCCCTCGTGATCGCCGAACGAATAGGCGAGCCCGAAACGGGGCGCGAAGTTGTTCCAGCGTGTGGGGGCCAGCGTGCGCGGTACGCCGGGATCGCCGGGGAAGACCCAACCCTTGGGAGAACCCGGAAACACGACCGATTGCTCGCCCGGAATAAGAGTTTGAATCTCGTTGTACTTCTCCCACCAGGGCGAGCTTACGTCATAGCGCAGACCGACATTCAAAGTCAGGTTCGGGCGTGCACGCCAGCTGTCCTCGCCGTAGATTCCGAAGTAGAAGCTGCGCCCATAGGAAGGATAAGACTGCCCCTGTACGTAGGAAGCGGGTGCGCCCAGGAGGAAGTCAACGACGTCGCTTCCGGTTTCGCTCTGCTGGCCGCTGAATGCCGTACCGAAGAAGAAGTTGCCGTTGGCCACGTTGGAAAGGTTTTCTTCCAGTTGGTTGAAGTGGAACTGGCCGCCAAACTTTACCGTGTGCGTTCCAATCACTTTGCTGACGTTGTCGCTGGCCTGGTAAATATTGTCAATCAACTGGTTGGGGCGGCTGGGTACGCCAATCACAAAGTTGTTGAAGTCAGTCTCCGGTACGCCTTGCACCCTTGGCGTCCCGACAAAAATTCCGGGCTGGCCGCCGGTGCCGGGAGCAAAGCCCAGATCAGCCAGGGTCGTGTTGGTTCCGCCCAGCGGCTGATTGAAAGTTGTATCCAGCCGGAAATAGCCCAGGCGGAATTCGTTCACGCTGCCGGAGCCCAATGTCTTGGTCGAACCGAGGTTGATGTTGTGGGTCTGGCCTTTGCCATCCACGCTGAATCCCGGATAGAGCGGCGCGTTGCCGGACCAGTAGGGATCAACGCGGTCATATTTATCGAAGTAGTAATAGGCAGTCAGAAGCCCGGCGAAACCGGAATTGGCGTCCACGCGTCCGCTAAATTTGTTGTCGCGAAGATTGATCGCGCCCGAACTGGTTGAAAAAATTCCCGTCCCATCCGAGCCGATCGTTCCCGGCGCGGCCGGCTGAATGTAGGGCAGAAGCTTCTGGGAAATTGGATTGAAGGCGCTCGGCGAAAGCTGCGCATTGGGAAGAACGCACTGCGATGTGGTGGTACAACCCGGGAAGTAGTACGGTTCACCCGCGGACACGGGCTGCCCGAGCTGCTGGGTCAGTTGAGCCGCCCACGCTGCGCCATTCACTGTAGTCGGCGTAGCCACACCGTTGATAATGGGATCAAACTGCGCCGCGATTCCCGAGAAGTCGCCGGACTCGGTTGCCGCGCTGGGGGCTCCCGCAATAGTTTGCGGCACTGCCTGAATCACCCGATTTCCCTGGTAATCGGCGAAAAAGAAAATCTTGTCCTTTACGATCGGACCACCGAATGTCCCGCCAAACTGGTTCTGGTGATAGGCGCCGCGGCCGTTTACATCAAAGTAGTTCTTGGCATCAAAATCCGTGTTCCGCAAAAACTCAAACACATTGCCGTGCCAGCGGTTGGTGCCGGACTTGGTCACAACGTTGATCTGCGCGCCGGAATAGTTGCCGTATTCCGCATCCACGTTGTTGGTGAGGATTCGAAATTCGGCGATCGAATCGAGGTTAGGAATTGCTCCCGCCCCCGAGTACCCCATCTCCTGCACGAGAACTCCGTTGAGAATGAAACCATTGGCCGATTCGCGCATGCCGTTGACGGACTGCGCTCCTGAATTCAGATCTCCCGAAACCGGCGGCAGGGCAAAACCCGCCGAGATAAATGAACCCGCATAGGCTCCCGACATTCCGGATGCGGTCGCAGCGACGCCCGGCTGAAGGGCCAGCAGGTCAGTGTAGCTTCGCGTCGCCAGAGGAACGTCGGTCATCTCTTTTCCTTCAATGACCTCGCCCATCTGCGAACTGACGCTCTCCACGTGCAGCGCATCGGCGGCGACTTCTACTTTCTCGTTTGCCTGGCCGATCTGCAGCATAGCGTCAACCGTGAGCGCCGAGTTGACATCCAGCACGACGTCGGTCTGGCGGTAGGCCTTGAATCCCTTCTGTGTGATGTCAATCGTGTAATGCCCGAGCGGCAACTCCTGGAAAGAATAGAAACCTTGCCCGTTGGTGGTTTGGGTCTGGGCGATGCCGGTGCCGTTGTTGGTGGCGGTCACGGTTGCGCCGACGATGGCGGCTCCGGTCGAGTCTTTCACCGTTCCCGAAATGCTCGCGGTTACGCTCGCGAAAACCTGCCCGCATGCAAGCACAAGCAGAATCAAAATGCCCAGACGGTAGCGCCATTCTTTCGCGTGCATATCTCCTCCACAGCGGGCGTATCGGGTGCCTCGTACGCCGTCACCCTGTTCGGACTGTTCTGTTCACGCGATCCGGAAGCGACCGCGCTGCGCACCTGGTGTTAAGGGATTCAAGCAATCTAACCGCTTATTCTGTTCCCCGGCTTATAGTGTAGCCGCCGGTTCTTTGTCAAGCTGTTTCAGGAATGCGCAAGTGCATGTTGCGCTGCCAATCACTACAGAACGATTCGTGAGATTTCGCCGTAGATTTAAGCATTAAAATAACTTAGCGTGGTTATCGCAGCCAGGCTTCCGATCGCGAAGCCGGTTCCGCTGCCTGGGAATTGAAAATTTGTATCTTCCCTATCAATCAAGTTTTTCCCTGTCAAACCGCTATGAAAGGCGAGCGAATGGCTTCATTGCTTCGAAGAGTGAGCTGGCTACAAGACACTAAAGCGGCAGCGGCTGCTGTGCCTCGGTTGAGGAACAGGATACGGCCCTATCGAGCACATGCTTGCCAATTGCACATCCCCGCAGCGACAATCATGCTGGGTGCGTGCATCTCCTTCAAAATCCAGCGCAGCAGGCCGGCAGACGTTCCAAGCCGGCGCGATGGTATTGGTTACGCTGGGGAGTCCGCGGGAAAAGTTTTGGGGCGCGCTGCTCAGCCTGGGCACTGAAGGCGTCAGCCTAAGCGGAGTCGAGCTGGTTTCTTTTGATGACCTCGTTGCTCTGGTCAAACAAGGCGATCCGTTCACCCCCAACGTGGTTTTCTTTCCCATGCACCGCGTCGAAAGGATGGAGCTCGATTTGCCCTCCGGCGAAATCCCCTCTCTTTCTCAGCGCTTCGCCGAGAAGACCGGCCGCGAGGCGGCACTCGTGCTCATGCCGGGGAAGGCTGATGTCTCTCGAGGACGTTCATGAAGTACTCGCAGATTCTCACTTTCCCGAACCAGCTCACCCTGCTGCGTATGATGTTTTCCCCATTCATCGTGATCAAACTGCTGGAAGGCCACTATGGCTGGGCGCTGACACTTTTCATATTGGCCGGCTACAGCGATGGCCTGGATGGTTTGCTGGCACGCACCCTGAAACAACAGACGTTGCTTGGGCAATATCTCGACCCGATCGCCGATAAGCTTCTGCTCAGCAGCGTGTTTCTGGTCCTTTCCATCCTGCGCAAAATTCCCTGGAAGTTCACCGTGCTGGTTTTCAGCCGCGACGCTTCTATTTTGACAGCCAGTGCCGTGCTCTACGCCATTGCGGGGCTGCGCGACTTTCGGCCCAGCATCTTCGGCAAGGCCAACACACTGGCCCAGCTCGCGGCGGTATTCTTCGTGATGCTATTCGAGTTGTATCACCTGCGCTGGATCTGGATTGCGCGCATCACTTTTCTGCGTTTCACCTTCGCGTTTACCATCATTTCCGCCGTGCACTATGTTTTCCTCGTCGGCCAGCGTCTGCGCCACCACGGGAACTCGCAGACTTCACCGGCGGTCACGAGCTAGAACA
>Ga0335078_10003158_pt1 | contig 24601 bp, 22 predicted proteins | sample Lox_Sample_32_FD_206711 | JGI IMG/M metagenome (GOLD analysis project Ga0335078, IMG submission 206711) | Soil microbial communities from Loxahatchee National Wildlife Refuge, Florida, United States - Lox_Sample_3.2 | ecosystem: Environmental > Terrestrial > Soil > Wetlands | place: USA... | reverse complement strand
CTGGCGGCGGGCTGACGCACTCCCGGCGCATGCGGGCCGGGGACGCCGCGGCGTCCCCGGCCCGCATGCCCGGCGGCTAGCGGCTCAGGCGCGGCGGATAGCGCTCAGGCTCGCCGGCTAGAGGCTGGCCACGTCCGCCTGCTTGGCCCGGACCGCCTCCGCGGCCGCGCGCAGGCTGGCCAGCTCGCTCCCGCTCAGGTCCCGCTCGACGACCCGCCTGATGCCGGTCGCGCCAAGCTCCGCCTCGACACCGAGGTAAACGCCAGAGATTCCGTACTGGCCGTCCACCCAGCAGCAGACCGGCATCACCGCGCCGGCGTCCTCGGCCACCGCCCTCGTCATCCGGGCCGCGGCGGCGGACGGGGCGTAGTACGCAGAGCCGGTCTTGAGCAGCGCGACGATCTCGCCGCCGCCGTTGCGGGTCCGCTCCACCAGGCTGTCGATCTCGTCGGCGGGCAGCAGGTCGGCCAGCGGCCTGCCGTTCACCGTGCAGGCCGACGGGACCGGCACCATGGTGTCGCCGTGCGAGCCCAGGGTCAGGGTCCGGACCGCGCCCACCGGGACGTTGAGCTTCTCGGCGACGAAGTAGCTGAACCTGGCCGTGTCGAGCATGCCCGCCTGGCCGATGACCCGGTGCGACGGGAAGCCCGAGACCTTCGCGGCGAGTGCCGTCATCTCGTCCAGCGGGTTCGACACGACGATCAGCACGGCATCGGGCGCGTGCTTGACGACCTGCTCGGTCACGCTCCGGACGATCTTGGCGTTGACGCCGATCAGGTCCATCCGGCTCATGCCCGGCTTGCGTGGCAGGCCTGCCGTGATGACGACGATGTCCGAGCCGCCGATCGCCTCGTAGCCCTCGCCATCGGGGCCTGTCGTCTGACCTGTGACCTTGGTCTCGAACCCCTCGACGGGCCGCGACTGGCTCATGTCCAGCGCCAGTCCCTCGGGCTTGCCCTCGACGATGTCGGTGAGCACGACCTCGTCGAAGATGTCGTACTCGGCGAGCCGCTGCGCAGTAGTCGAGCCGTAGAACCCGGCACCGACGACCGTTACCTTCCCTTTGCGGGCCATTCCCGTGATCTCCTTCGCAAGCCTCTTCGGATGTGCGGTAGTTATGCGGCGCTGACGCAGGCCGTCAGGCTGCGGACATCGCCGCGCGCAGGTTTTGGGCCAGCGCGGCGAGGAACTCCTCGGTGGTCAGGAACGGCGTGTCCGTGCCGACGAGCAGCGCCAGGTCCTTGGTCATCTTGCCGCTTTCCACGGTCTCGATGCAGACGCGCTCCAGCGTGTCCGCGAACTTGGTGACCTCGGGGGTGGCGTCAAGCTTGCCGCGGTGCGCGAGGCCACGGGTCCAGGCGAAGATCGACGCGATCGGGTTGGTGGAGGTGGGCTTGCCCTGCTGGTGCTGCCGGTAGTGCCGGGTCACCGTGCCGTGCGCCGCCTCGGCCTCCACCGTCTTGCCGTCGGGGGTCATGAGCACGCTGGTCATCAGCCCGAGCGAGCCGTAGCCCTGCGCCACGATGTCGGACTCGACGTCACCGTCGTAGTTCTTGCACGCCCAGACGATGCCGCCCTTGCCCTTGATGACCTGGGCGACCATGTCGTCGATCAGCCGGTGCTCGTACCAGATCCCGGCCGCCTCGAACTCGGCCTTGAACTCGGCCTCGAAGATCTCCGCGAACAGGTCCTTGAACCGACCGTCGTAGGCCTTGAGGATCGTGTTCTTCGTGGACAGGTACAGCGGCAGCCGGCGGTCGAGCGCGAACCGCATCGTGGCGCGCGCGAAGTCGCGGATCGAGTCGTCGAAGTTGTACATGCCCATCGCGACGCCGCCGCCGGTGAACCTTGCGACCTCCAGCTCGATCGGCTCGGCCCCCGCCTCCTCCGGCACGAAGGAGATCCGCACCTCGCCCGGCGATGGCACGACGAAGTCGGTGGCACGGTACTGGTCGCCGTGCGCGTGCCTGCCGATCACGATCGGCTCGGTCCAGCCAGGCACGAACTTGGGAATGCTCGAAACGACGATTGGCTCACGGAAGACGACGCCGCCGAGAATGTTGCGGATCGTGCCGTTGGGCGAGCGCCACATCTTCTTCAGCCCGAACTCGGCGACGCGGTCCTCGTCCGGCGTGATCGTGGCGCACTTGACGCCGACCCCGTGCCTCTTGATGGCGTTCGCGGCGTCGACCGTGACCTGGTCGTCGGTCGCGTCCCTGTGCTCAATCGAGAGGTCGTAGTACTCCAGGTCAATCTCGAGATACGGCAGGATCAGCTGGTCCTTGATGAACTGCCAGATGATCCGCGTCATCTCGTCCCCGTCGAGCTCGACGACGGGGTTTATCACCTTGATCTTCTTGATCTCAGACATGCTTGCTGCGTTCCCTTTCATCGCCGGGCGCCCTTGCCCGGGCGAGTCCTGACCGGGCGCTGATAAGCCCGGTGTCCGTGAGCCAGCCGGACGCCGGCCCGTCAGTCAGCCGGGGAGCTGCACGATCAGCCCCGCTATCAGCAGGCCAGCGCCGAGCGCGGTGAGCAGGGCGACGTCGACCAGCCGTCGCCGCGACCCGAGCAGCCCGGCCCTGCCTCCCGGCAGCGTCAGTCTCGTCAGGGATCCCGCCAGCAGCGCGCCCGCTATCACCAACGTACCGCTCCGGACCGCGTCCTTAGCTACCTGCATCAGCACCAGTCCCGCTGCCGTTCCGGCGAGCACCAGCGCATAGGGAAGCTGGGCCATGCGCTGATGATCCGCGTGCTCGGCGGCTGCCGCGCCGACCCGGCTCGCGGTCGCTCTGAAGCCCGGCCGGCGCCCGGCACCCGGCTGACGGGCACCCGCCCGGCCAGTCCCCGCGCGACGGCGGCCGGCCGCCCGGCGCTCGAGTTTGGCGCGCTCGCGTGCACGCCGCGCGGCGGCCTTGGCCGAGTGCTTCATCGCGCCTCGATCGGGACCCAGCCGCGCCCGCTCTCGCCGATGTACTCGCTGTCCGGCCTGATCAGCCTGTTGTCCGCGTGCTGCTCGATGACGTGCGCGGTCCAGCCGGCCATCCGGCTCGCGGAGAAGACCGGGGTGAACAGGTCGGTGGGGATGCCGAGGTAGTGGTAGACGGTAGCGGCGTAGAAGTCCACGTTCGGGAACAGGCCCTTCTCCGTGAACACCACCTCCTCCATCCGCATGGACATCCGGTAGTAGGTGTCGTCGCCCGAGGCCCCGGCGAGCTCCGCCGACATCCGGCGCAGGTGCGCGGCACGCGGATCCTCGACCTTGTACACCCGGTGGCCGAATCCCATGATCTTCTCGCCGGCGGCCAGCCGGGCCGTTACCTGGCCGGTCACCGCCGCCAGCGGATCGCCGCCCGCCGACCTGATCGCCTCGAGCCCGAGCATGACCTGCTCGTTCGCCCCGCCGTGCAGCGGGCCCTTGAGCGTGCCGAGAGCGGCCACGACGGCAGAGTGCATGTCCGACAGAGTCGCGGCGCAGACCCTGGCCGCGAACGTGGACGCGTTCATCGTGTGGTCGGCGTGCAGGACCAGGCAGGTGTCCAGGATCTCCGCGGCCCGCGGGTCCGGCTTGCTGCCCGTCAGCTGCAGGAGGAAGTTGGCGGCGATGCCAAGGCCCGGGTCGGGCGGCGTCAGCGACAGCCCGCTGCGGGCGGCGTGCACGGCGGCGATGAGGACCGGCTGCTGCGCGGTGAGCCGCGCGGCCTTGCGCAGGTTGGCGTCGCCTTCGTTGCTTTCCGCGTCCGGGTCGTCGGCGCTGGCGAGGGAGACCAGGCTGCGCAGCGCCGCCATCGGCGGCTGCCGGCGCGCGATCTCGGGCAGGTCGCTGGTCACGAGCGCGCCGAGCTGGCGCCCGGCGGCGAGGTCGGCCTCGTAGCCGGCCAGCGCGGCCCGGCCGGGCGCGGTGCCGCGCTGAAGCAGGTACGCGATCTCCTCGAACGTCGCGCTGCCCGCCAGCTCGCTGATGTCATAGCCGCGGTAGGAAAGGCGGCCGGCCCGGCCGTCGATGTCGCTCAGGGCGGTCGAGGCAGCCACGACATCGGCCAGGCCCCTGGCCGGCTTATCCGCCATCTGCCTTCCTCCCGTGCGCTGTTCGCTCGGCAGTGTACTTGTGTGACCCGGGTCCTCCCCACTGGCCCGGATCAGCAGGCGTAGCCGGGCAGTGGAGCGGGTAGCTCAGTGGTGACACCTCACTACCCCCGAGGACATGCCAGAGGAACGTCATGGAGAGCCCCCACCTGCGGATCGAGAGCACCAGCGAGGTCATCACCCTGCGCCAGGACGTGACGACGGTCGGGCGCGGCCAGGCCGTCGATGTGCACCTCGACCACCCGAGCGTGTCCAAGCTGCACGCCGAGATCGTGCGCCGCGGCGCTTATGCCTACGTGAGCGATCTCGGGTTATCGCGCAACGGCACCAGGGTCAACGGCCGGGTAGTCGCGCAGCGGCTGCTGGAGAACGGCGATGTGATCTCCTTCGGGTCGCAGCGCTGCCAGGTGGGCGGCCTGCCTACCGAATCCGTCCTGCATGAGGTCAGCCTGCGGCGGTCGGCCATCCCCGAGCTCACCAGGCGTGAAGTGGACGTCGTCGCGGCGCTGTGCCAGCCCGCGCTGTCCGAGGAGGCCTTCGTCGCCCCCGCCACCGCGCGCGAGATAGCAGCCGACCTGGTCGTGACCGAGGCAGCCGTCAAGCAGCACCTGCTGCGGCTCTACCAGAAGCTGCGGATCGCGGAGGGCCCGAACCGGCGGGTCCGGCTGGCGAACGAGGTGATGGCCCTCGGGCTCGTCCGGCCGCTGCCGGTGGAGCAGGCGCCGAGCCAGGACGAGGGCCAGGTGGCCGCCGCTGTGCGCCGGGTGGCGCACAACCGGGGCACGTCCCAGCTCGCGAGCTGACCGCCGGGGCCAGCCCTGGCCGCGATCAGAGCCGGTGCCCGACCCAGGCCATGAGCTGCCTGCCCGCGCGCGTGAGGCTTGCGGGCCACTGATGCAGGAACGTCTGGTGCAGCGTCGCGGTGTGGAGCTGCTGACTCAGGTGACTGGCCGGCCAGTAGCCAGGTGTCAGCGCGGCGGCCGCGATCACCGCCACCCCGGCGAGCGCGGCAACGCCGGCGAAGCCGGCCGCTGCCCCGAACGCGGAGGTGGTGACCCGGCCGTAGAAGCGGCTGAGCGGACGGCGGCACGATGCCGAGCCGGGTCCTAGGCAGTAGCAGGCGACGAGAGCCCCGGCGGCCCAGGCCCCGGCCTTCGGCAGCGACGCGGTCCCGGACGCGAGCACCCCCACCGCCGCCGCCCCGGCCGCGCAGAGCAGGGCGAGCGGCGACAGCAGGACGAACCGCACCACCGAGCGGAACACGGCCCACGGGAAGTAAGCGGCTGCCGCGGCCGCGCTGATGCCGCGCCGGCCGCGCCGCATCGTGATCACGTCGGCCGAGCGCAGCAAGATCAGCAAGATCAGCACCGCCGCGGTACCAGCCACCGGCAGCAGCACGCTGACTGCTATCAGCCCCGCCACCGTGGCCAGCACGAGCGGGACCCGCGCCGACTGCCGGCCGGCCCCGGCGGGCCGGCCCGCGGCTCCCGGCGGGAACTGTCCCGGCATTCCGGCGGGCTGCGGACCCGGATAGCCGCCCGGCGCGTACCTGACGGGCGGCAGGAGGTCGGCGAAGTCGTCACGGCCGCGGGCCTGAAACGGCCTGGTGCCCGGCCAGGCCAGGGCGGGCGGCCCCGCTCCGGCCGGCAGGCCGCCTGGCGGCGCCATCGCCGGCGGTAGCCGGGCCGCTGCGGCCCCGTTCGCGGCCGCCCCGTTCGCGGCCGCCCCGGCCGGGCTCGCGCCGTTAGCGCTGCCCCCCGCGACACCCGCAGCCGCGCCGCCGGCACCCGCGCCGTTAGCGCTGCCCCCCGCGACACCCGCAGCCGCGCCGCCGGCACCCGCGCCGTTAACACCGCCGCCGGCCAGGCCCCCGGCCCCGCCGTTAGCGCTGCCCCCCGCGACACCCGCAGCCGCGCCGCCCGCTCCGGCGGCACCCACACCGCTAGCACCGCCCCCGGCGAGGCCCGCAGCCGCGCCGCCGGCAGCCGCGCCGGCAATGCTGGCCGCCGCGGCCGGGCCCCCTGCACCTGCGCCGGCCACCCCCGCGCCGCCCTGCCCCGCCAGCTCGGCCGACCTCGTCGGCCACTGCGACCAGGCAAGGTCTGGGAGCGTGCCCGGAGCGTGCCCGGCCACCGCGGCCGGTGGCTGCCCGTTGCCCGCCACGACGAGCTCCGCCGCGCTGAGCCTGGCAACCGTCTCGGCCAGCTCCGCCGCGGACGGCCGGCGGGACGGGTCACGGGCGAGCGCGGCCAGCACCAGCGGGACGAGCGGCGCCGGCATCCCGGTCAGATCGGGCTGACCGTGCACGATCCGGTAGAAGATCGCCTCGAAGGTGCCGGACCCGAACGGCGGCCTGCCGGTCGCGGCGTATGCCACCGTGGCGCCCCAGGAGTGCATGTCCGCCGCCGGGCCGCTCGGGCGGCCCTCGATCACCTCGGGCGCGAGGTAACCCGGCGTACCCATGAACATGCCGGTCATGGTGAGCCTGGTCGAGTCCGCGGCCTGGGCGATGCCGAAGTCGATCACCACGGGCTCGCCGTCGACCAGCATCACGTTGCCGGGCTTGAGGTCCCTGTGCACCACCCCGGCCGCGTGCACCGCCCTGAGCGCCGCGGTCAGGCCGCCGGCGAGGCTGAGCAGGGCAGCGCCGCGCAGCGCGCCGGTCGCCGCCACGATCTCTTCGAGCGTCTTGCCGGGGACGTACTGGGTGACGATATAGGGCGGGTTGCCACTCAGGTCCGCGCCCAGGACCTCCGCCACGTACGGGCTGCTGACCCGGCGCATGGTCTGGACCTCGTGCGCCAGCCGGCGCCTGGCGGTCTCGTCGGCCGCCACGCCCTGCCTGAGGACCTTGATCGCGACCTGCCGCTGCGCGGCATCGCTGGCCAGGTAGACCACGCCCATGCCGCCCTCGCCCAGCTGCTCCCGCAAGCAGTACTGGCCGAGTCGCTCATCCCCAGCGTGGGCGCTCATATCCACAAAGCCTACGGTGCCCGGCGGCCGATAGCTCCGCGACATTCCCGGATGGCAGCTACGCCCCGGCGATGCGGCCTAACCGCCAGTGACCAGCTTGCGCAGAGCCGCGGCCGTCAGGGCATTCTGTTCCGCGTGCCCGACCAGGGCCCTCGCGAGCTCCCCGGCCCACTGGTCGATCGGGACCTGCTGCCGGGAGAGCACGATCCCGCGCACCTCACGGCAGATCTCCGCGACCGGCAGGCCACGCTGGACCCCGAGCGTCATTACCCGGTCTCCCAGCCGCACGGTTATCTTGCGCACCGTGCCCGGCCTGCCCCGCATGCGGTCAGACATCGACTGGTCCCTGTCCACGGTGACACAGCCCGGCGGCAGCGAGTCGCCAAGTGAGTCGGTGAGAACCCGTGCGTAGATCGCGATGTCGCTGCTGTCCGCGCGGAGAGCGGCGGCCACCATGTCCAGCGACGGGTTCTCGGCTGGCTCCATCGTCATCGCTGCCGCTCCCTTGTCGTCATCCGCGGCTCCCGGTCAGTGTCCGGAGAAGCTGGCCCTGCCCGGACCATTCTCCAGGAAACTCCGCATCCCGGCCCGTGCGTCCTCGGTCGCGAACAGGCCGGCGAAGTTCAGCCGCTCGATCTCCAGCCCGGTGTCGAGGTCGGCCTCCAGGCCTCGGTCGATGGCCTCCTTGGCCGCCCGCAGCGCGACCGCCGGTCCCGCGGCGTACCGGGCCGCCATCTCGCGCGCGGTCTCGTATACCTCGTCGTCGGCGACGACCCTGTCGGCGAGCCCGATCCGCAGCGCCTCCGCCGCGTCGACGAACCGGCCGGTGTAGATCATGTCCTTTGCCTTTGCCGGGCCGACCAGGCGCGGCAGCCGCTGAGTGCCGCCGGCGCCCGGAATGATGCCCAGCAGTATCTCCGGCTGGCCGACCTTCGCGTTCTGGCCGAGCACGCGGAAATCGGCGCACAGCGCGAGCTCGAGTCCGCCGCCGAGCGCATAGCCGGTGACCGCGGCGATGACCGGCTTCCCGATCCGCGCTAGGTCGCGGAAGGTGTCCTGCAGCCGCCGGGATCCGGCCGCCGCCATCTCGGTGAAGCCGAGCCCGGACATCTCCCTGACGTCGGCACCCGCCGCGAAGACCTTCGGGCCGCCGTAGAGCACGACGGCCCGGACCGCCGGATCGGCGGAGACCTGCCGCGCGGCCGCGCCGAGCTCGTCCTGGACGGCGGCGCTGAGCGCATTCATCGGCGGCCGGTCCAGCCGGATGGTGGCGACCGCCTGGTCGATCTCTACCTGTACCAGCTCGCCCACAATGCACCTCCCCGTGCCGAGCCACGATCCTAGTAGGGCCCATGGACGAGGCCCTGGCCGTGGCCGGCCGGGGAGGCGCATCGGTGACCGCGCCAGCCCAGCGCGGCGCCCGTCGAGGCGCGCTGGACCGGACGGCGGGCTGGCCGGGCCGGCTATCGCGGGTAGCCCGCGATGCCAGCCGAGTAGGTCTGCGGGCGCGTCTCACCATGACATGTGTGCTGGCACGCCGGTGACATGCACGGGACGCCCTTGCACGGATTGCCGGCCGCAGACCCGGTGCACATCCCGAGCAGGCACGCGGGCGAGAGCGCGTAGTCGAGCTCCACCGAGTGCCCCTCGGCAGCCTGCCCGGCGAGCACCAGGTTCGCCGCCTGCGCCAGCGCCCTGGTAGCCGGCAGCAGTCGCGCCGCGAGTGCGTCCCTGGACACCCGGCTCAGGCTCCGCCCCGCCCTCGTCGCGTCGGACCGCAAGAACGCGGCGAGCGCGTCCAGGCACGCCTGATCCTCGCTCGTGCGCGAGTGCTGCCCGCGGCGCCGCCGGTCCCTGACCGGATCAGCGCCTTCAAGCGAGAGCATCACACCCATTTGCTGCCCCCTCCCCTATGCCAGCAAATGGCACGCTGACTCTGGCCCCCAGCCTACTGCGAAGAATTGCGAAGGGTCAAGAACTTCGCGCGAAGTTCGACCTCCTCGACCTTGCCCGGACGCAAGTCCTCTAGCTGGCACAATTACCACCACTAATGCTGTTGATGGGCTAGACAGCGTGCGAAGTTCATGCGAAGGTTGCAGCCATGACCGAACGCCCAGAGCCGCCCCCCTGGGGGACGCTGATCACGGCAGCACTCGCCCGGCAGGGGCTGTCCGCACGCGAGGCGGCGCGCCGAGCCGGCCTGAGCGAAGGCCGCTGGCGGCAGATCACCAGCGGATACCAGGTAGTGAGCCCCGGCGTCTACGCCCAGGTGCGCGGGCCGGCCGCGACCGTGGCCCGGATGGCGGCAGTAGCCGGCGTGACCGCCGCGCAGTTGCGCGCCGTGCAGCGCGCGGACGCTGCCGAGGTTCTGGCCAGCCAGCGAGACCACAAGCCCGATCCGGGCGCGGACCTGATCGAGCGCGTCCGGGCCATGGACACCGACGAGGCCAGGGAGCTGCTCGCCACGATCGCGCAGCAGCTCGGGATCAGCCTGCAGGCGCCCGGCGCCGACGACGAGCGCCGGTACGGGACGTGACCGGGTGCCCGGCGACAGCGGTCCCGATCTCGACCGCATCCGCGAGCTTGCCGCCGAGCTGGCGGCGGCGAGCCCGGGTCCGGCAGGCGAGCTCGCCGTCGAGCTCGCGGCGGCGATCGCCAGCCTGTCCGGCAGGATCGACTCGCTCTGGCGGCTCATCTCGACGATCGTGGAGTCGGCCGGCCTGAGCATCCCGGTCCCCAGCGGCCCGCCGTCCGAGTTCGTCCAGGCCGTGGCGGGCGCGCGCAGGTCAGGCCGTCGCGGCGTGCGACTGAGCATCGACGGCAGGGAATGGGTCGCGGCACTCAGCCAGGACGCCCCCGCCCCGGATGCTGCCTCCTGGCCTGCTATCGAGCGCATCGCCCGCGAGTCCTCCGATCAGGATGAGATGTAGCCGCCGGCCCTGCGGAACGCGGCGACGAGCCCGTTGCTGCCCTCGATTCGCCAGTCCTGCTTGTACTGTCCGTTGTCCTGGGACTTGTCGAACCAGATCAGCCCGAGCAGCCTGTTCGCCCGCAGCCCGGCGAAGAGGTTGCCGATGTCGCTCGCCTGGTCCCCGGTGCCGGGCCCGACGGCGGTCTCGGAGATGATGATCGGCTTGCCGAAGCCGCGCACCTCGGTCAGCACCATGCCGAAGACCCGGCCGAACGTGTCGCCGGGCGCGGTGTAATAGCCGTCCACTCCGATCCAGGTGACGTACGCGTCGCCGGGCCACCAGGCTCCGGCCATCGCGGCGTCGTGGCCCTGCGAGTTGACGGTCCAGAGCCAGATGACGTTGTCGGCACCCTGCTGGCGGAACACGTCCACGATGTGCCGCCACGCGGCGATCCAGACGGCCGGCGAGACCGACCCGGCCCCCCACGGGTACCAGGACCCGTTCGGCTCGTGCCCGAAGCCGATGATCACCGCATGGCCGAAGGCGCGGACCTGGCTGGCGTAAGAGTCGAGATAGCCGTCGTACCTGCCGTCGGCGATGTCTTCCAGATCGACGCCGAACGGCTCGATCTGCACCGCAGGCGTGACCGCGTCGTCGTACGCCCGCCAGGCGAAGCCGGACTTGAACTGCTCGGACCACGAGCTGTAGTAGAGCGCTATGTTGGGAGTCGCGCCCACATCGGCCGCGAACTGCGTCACGCCGCCGAAGGAGCCAGGAACACCGTCGGCGTAGACCCCTAGATAGTGCAGTGGCCTGGCGGGCAGCGTCGCGTGCGCGGCCGGAGGCCTGCCGCCGGCAGTCGCCGCGGCGGGGCGCGGCCGGGACCCATGGCCGGCGGTCCCGGCTCCGCTGCCCGGACTCGGGCTCGCGGTCGCCGCCACGACCGTCACCACTGCGACGGTGCCCGCCGCGGCTGTCGCGGCAACGGCCAGGCCGTTGACGTGATCACCCGCAACCGACACCGCCTGCTGGATCGTCTGGGTCGCCGACGCCGCTGCGTCATATGCCCTGCGGCAGACCTGCCTGACGGCTTCCAGCGAAATCGCCGGGTACAGGGCGAGCCGGGGGAACCGGCGCACCGACGCCATCACCTCGCACATCGCTCGCCTGCGGCTCACCTGGTCGAGCGAGGCCCTGACGATGACCGTCCGGCCGTCGGCCGACGCCAGCGCGTCGATCCCCGGCGGCAGGTCGTCGGTCTGCACGATCCGGGTCAGCCCCGCGGCGCCGGCGCTGCCCCCGGCGCGCCGCGCGGGCCTGCCCTCGGGCGCGGGCGGCGGGCTCGTCATGTGGTTCTCCGTCCGGGGAAGATCAGGCGCCCGACGATGAGGAGATTGAGCACGCCGAGCACCGCCACCACGGCGAAGCGGGTCGATCCGGTCTGCGCGATCCGCCAGGCGGCGAGCGCGACCCAGAGCACGGCGAGGCCGCCGTTCCACAACGTGACGCCGTACCAGAATCTGCGGGTGGCGTCCCCGGGCTGGCGCGTCGGCGTCCACGACATCACCCGCCGCCGGGCGAAGTCCCACAGCGCCAGGATCTGAGCCCAGCCGACAGCCAGCGAGAGCGGCCAGATCCGCGGGCTGTACCGGGAGTTGTGCCACAGCGGGTACAGGACGGCGCAGACGAGTACAACGGGGATCAGGAACACGGCATTGCGCAGCCGGATGGCCCCCGGCAGATACGCGAGCAGCACGACCGGCACCAGCGGCAGCAGCAGCGTGCGCAGCGCCGTCATCAGATTCCACAGCCAGCCGGCCAGATACGGCAGGCGCGCCATCCTGAGCATCGGCACCCGCCACATGTGCCGGGTCCAGATCAGTGACGTCGCCCCGCAGCACCAGCGGTACTGCTGGCGCATGAAGGCGTCGAGGGTCGCCGGGCAGATGCCGGCCGCGAGCGGCACGGGCAGGTAGGCAAGCCGGTAGCCGCTGAACCTCGCGTCGAGCCCCGAGTGGGAGTCCTCGGCGTACGGAATCAGCGTGAAGCCGCCGGTGGGAGCGAGCGCCGACCGCCGGTAGACGGCATTGGAGCCGACGCACAGCGCGGATCCGAACCGGTCCCTGCCCACCTGGACCGCGCGGTAGAAGATCTCGAGTGTCGGCCCCGCCGCGCGCTCAACCCAGGTCTGGCCCGGGCTGACCCGGAAGAACTGCGGCGTCTGCACGATCCCGATCATGGGGTCCTCGAGGTAGGGCAGCGTTTCCGCGAGGAAATCCGGGCGCGGCCGGAAGTCGGCGTCGAAGACGGCAAGGAACGGGGCGGACGTCCGGCCGAAGGCATAGTTGAGATTCCCTGCCTTCTTGTGCTGCCGGCTGCTCGGCCGGCGCAGGTAGCAGAACCCGAACGACTCGCTCATCGCAGCGGCCTGGTCGGACGGCCCGTCATCGAGGACGTACGCGCGGGCGACACCCGGATAGGCGTGCACGAGCTCGAAGATGCCGGTCCAGGTGTTCCTGAGCACCTCGGCGGGCTCACCGCAGATCGGCAGGTAGATGTCCACGTCGGGCCATGCCTGCGGACGCCACGCCTTGACCCGCAGCACGTGGCCGACGTAATCGAAGCCGCGCCCGCCGAAGTTGACCGGGATGCTGATCAGCTGGTACGCGGCATACACGATGGTGTACCAGCAGAAGAAGACGGCCAGGATGGGATGACTGAGCTCCATCCACAGCTGGGAGACGATTATGCACAGGGCACTCACCGCGAGCGCCGTGGCCAGGAACGGCAGGGCACGCCAGCAGTAGCTCGCCTTCTCGTGATCGTCGGGCGGCTCGGGCACGACCATGCCGGGGCGGCGATGGTGCTTGCCCCTCGCGGTCAGGGCCGGTGCCGTCACTGGACTTTCCTGGTGTAGATGAGGAACGACCTGGTGCCGCTGTAGGCGAGGGACTTCGCGATCACGTACCTGCCGGAGGTGGTCAGGTCGCGCCAGATCTGATCGTCGGTCGCCTGGTTGTCGACGAACTCCAGCAGCACCACAGCGAAGTACTCGTGCCGGATCGCGTCGGCGTATCCGGCCAGGCCGTGCACGGGCTGCCGGTCTGCCGGTCCGCGGAAGCTGATGTACCAGGTGCCGATGACCGGGCCCCGGCCGGCCTTGCTGCCGAGATAGAAATGCAGCAGGTCGCCGTCGTCATCGGCAAGTACCGGACCCGGATGCGCGGCGATGACCTGCTCCATCCTCGCCATCAGCTGGGCGGTGTCGGGCCACGCGTGGTACTGGCGGGCGGCCACCGGGATGGCGGGCAGCGCGGCGAGGCCGACCACTATCACTCCGGCCCTGAAGGCCGCGGCGGCCTTCGCCGCCGGGACAGCGCGCGACAGCGACGCGAGCGCGTAGCCGGCCAGCGGGCAGCCGAACCATGCGCCGTAGGTGTCGTGCTTGAACAGCGACGTATAGGTGTGCAGGTGCGCCTGCTCGGCCGGAGCGAGCGCCACGGCGATGAACAGCACGGCGGCCAGCAGCGCGAACGCGAGGCCCGGCCGCGTGGCGACGACCACGACGACGCCGATCGCGGCCAGCAGCGCGATGGTCCAGAGCCAGGTGCCGCTCAGCTCGAGCACCCTTGCCGCCGGGTAACCGCCCGGCTGCCTGGCCAGCGTCGTGATGCTGATTCCCCGCAGGTAGGAGGCGCCGCCGGCCAGCAGCGCGGCCGACAGCAGGACGCAGAGCGTCCCGGTCAGCATTGCCGCCGCCCGCGCGCCGGCGCCGCGCCCGCGGGCCTGCCACGCGGCCAGCGCGGCGATGCCGATCACGACGGGGTCGAACAGGCCCGAGGCGTACTTGGTGACGTTGGCCACGGCCAGCGCCGCCGCCGCCGCGACGACCAGCCGGGCGGCCTCGGGCCCGGTGCGGGGCGCCGCGATCACCGTCAGCCAGACGGCGAGCGCCAGCAGGGACAGCGCCATCGCGTCGTAGGTCGCCAGCGCGCCGAGGAACTGGGCGCCCGCGAGCCCGGCGAAGAGCGCGGCGGCGAAGAACGCGCAGCGCCGGTCGAACAGCCGGCGGGTGACGCCGTGCACCATGCCGGTAGCGGCGAGCATCATCGAGAGTGAGAGCAGGCGCGCGCCCGCGAGCCCGGCCACGCTCGCGGCCATGGCGCCTAACGGCGGATAGGCCAGTGGCGAGCCGGAGAAGTAGCCGCTGAATCCCGGCACCGGGCTGCCGTGAACGAGGTGGGCCAGCTCCAGGCGGCCCGCCCATAAGTACAGCGCTTCGTCGGAGAAGGCGGTATTGCTCCAGATGAGCCGGAGCGTCAGCGCCGTCTGGACGGTCAGGACTAAGGCGAGCGGCCAGCCACGGCCGGTGCCAAGACCCGACCAGGCGGCAGGGATCCGGGCGGGCCGACCGACCGGGTTCGCGACCTCGGCCGGCTCGATCGCAGGCGGGGCGCCGCGGCGAGGCGCGGCGAGCTCCGGCGCTTGCGGCGGCGACATCGCCAGGGCCGGCCGGCGACGGGCACGCACGTCCGCCGGCTCCGTGCCCGGCTCCAGATAAACCCGCCCTGTCAACAGCGGGCCCGCCGATCGTTACCTAACGATGGCGGGCGCCGCGGTGCGATGAGCTGAACCTGCCCCAGGGCCACCACTGGGGCAGGTCGTGGCTCGGTCACTCGCCTGAGGCGCGTGGCAGTGAGACTCCCTGCCAGCCGTTGAGGAAGCCGCGAACCTCGCTCTCGCTGTACCGGCGGTGACCACCAGGCGTGCGGATCGATGACAGCTTGCCGCCACGGGCCCAGCGGGTAACGGTCTTCGGGTCAACTCGAAGCATCGCGGCCACCTCGGCCGGGGTGAGCAGACGGTTGTCGGGCTTGATCTGGGTTCTCACGAGGGGGTCCTCTCGCATCGAAGGTAATTGCGTTGTAACAGAACGTAACGATCAGGGAGCGTTACTGACCGACAACGTTCTATCACAGGATGTCACATCGACCTTGGTTTTGCTGGCGTTCTTGTGCTCACGGGGAGAATTTCTATTGGCTGCCTGATCGTGTCTATCGGTACCAAGACGCCAGCCGCGGGTTGCCGGTTTACCTGCTAGTTCGCCGCGTAATCGGGTCATGTGGCGCTTATCGCGCGGTTACCGGATGGTACAGGCTCGATAACCCACGGTGAACTGCAGGAACGGCCGGGAGAATGGCCGGTGGGTGACACCCGAATTGGCGGTCAGCGCAAGTCGCCGTTGATCATCCCGCTCGGCGCTCCCGGAACGGTGACGAGGCCCAGCTCGGCCGGCCCGGCGAGCAGCGGATGATGCGGCAGGACCCGGACCGTGTAGCCGAACGGACCGGGCTGGCCGAGCTCGGCGGCGCCGGAATACCGCGCCACGCCGTCGGCGACCGCGCCGTCGAGCGCGAGCTCGGCCTCCTCCGGGTCGAGGATCTCGTCCGAGTCCCCCGCCCGCCCGTACACGACCTCGACCGTCACGTCATCTGGGCTGAGCTCGCCCAGCCCGATGCTCGCCCGGACGGTGAGCGTGCCACCCGGGCTGAGATCGCCGTCATCCGCCTCGACATGCTCGACCCTGACCGCGGGCCATGCACGCGTCACCCGCTGCTTCCAGGCAGCGAGCTCCCGCGCCCCGGTGTAGTCGGCACCGGATCCCGCCAGCACCCTCGATGCCCGTGCGGCCGGCGCGTAGAGCTCGGTGACGTACTGGCGGACCATGCGGCTCGCCAGGGCCCTGGGGCCGAGCGTGCGCACGGTGTGCGCGACCATGTCCAGCCAGCGCTCCGGCAGCCCGTCGCGGCCTGCCTGGTAAAACATCGGCGCGACCGACTGGCCGAGCAGGTCGTAGAGCGCCGCGGCCTCCAGCTCGTCCCGGCGCACCGGATCCGGCACGCTGTCCGCCGACGGGATCGCCCAGCCGTTGCGGCCGTCGAACCACTCGTCCCACCAGCCATCGAGCACGGAAAGGTTCAGCGCCCCGTTCAGCGCGGCCTTCATGCCCGACGTCCCGCAGGCCTCCAGCGGCCGCAGCGGGTTGTTCAGCCACACGTCGCAGCCCTGCACGAGCGTGCGAGCCAGCGCCATGTCGTAGTCGGGCAGGAACACGATCCGGTGCCGCACCTGCGGGCCGTCGGAGAACCGGACGAGCTGCTGGATCAGGTGCTTGCCGCCGTCGTCGGCCGGATGCGCCTTGCCGGCCACGATGATCTGGATCGGTCGCTCGGGATCGAGGAGCAGCGCGGTCAGCCGGGCCGGATCGTGCATCATCATCGTGAGCCGCTTGTACGACGGCACCCGCCGGGCGAACCCGATCGTGAGCACGTTCTCGTCCAGGACGCTGTCGGTCCACATCAGCTCGGCGTCCGAGGCGCCGCGCTGCCGCCAGGACGCGCGGAGCCTGCGCCGCGCCTGGTCGATCAGCCTGGCCCGCAGGACCCGCCGCACCTCCCATAGCCGCCGCGTGTCGGCCGCCACCCGCTGCCAGAACTCCGGCTCCTCGCCGGGGTCAGCACCCGAGCACTCCGGCCCGCTCAGGCCGAAGATCTCGGCCGCTACCCACGTCGGCGCGTGCACGCCGTTGGTGACCGAGGTAATGGGCACGTCGGCCTCGTCGAAGCCGGGCCAGAGGCCCGTGAACATCGACCGGCTCACCCGGCCGTGCAGTTCGCTGACGCCGTTCACCCGCTGGGCGAGCCGCATGCCCATGACGGCCATGTTGAACACGCCGGGGTCGCCGCCAGGGTAGTTCTCTGCGCCCAGCACCAGGATCCGGTCGGCGGGCAGGCCCGTGTCGTTGGTGTCGCCGACGTTCGCCGCGACGAGGTCGAGCGGGAAGCGGTCGATCCCGGCCGGGACCGGCGTGTGCGTGGTGAACACGGTACCCGCGCGGCAGGCCTCGAGCGCGACGTCGAAGCTCATGCCCTGCTGCACGTACTCGCGGATCCGCTCCAGGCCGAGGAACCCGGCGTGACCCTCGTTGGTGTGGAAGACCTCCGGCGAGGGGTGACCGGTGAGCGCGCAGTAGGCACGGACGGCCCGGACCCCGCCGACGCCCAGCAGCAGTTCCTGGCGCAGCCGGTGGTCGGTGCCGCCGCCGTAGAGCCGGTCGGTCACCTCGCGCAGGCTAGGGTCGTTCTCCTCCACGTAGGAGTCGAGCAGCAGCAACGGCACCCGCCCAACCTCGGCCACCCACACCTGGGCGGTCAGCGTCACGTCGTCGGCAAGGCCGACGCTGACCCGCACCGGCGAGCCGGCGTCGTCGCGCAGCAGCGTCAGCGGAAGCCCGTTCGGATCCGACGCAGGGTAGCGCTCGGCCTGCCACCCCTCGATGGACAGCGACTGGGTGAAGTACCCGTGCCGGTAGAGCAGGCCGACGCCGATCAGCGGCACGCCCAGGTCGCTGGCGGCCTTGAGGTGGTCGCCGGCCAGGATGCCCAGGCCGCCCGAGTACTGCGGCAGCGCCGCGGTGATGCCGTACTCGGGCGAGAAGTACGCGATGGCGGCCGGCAGGCTCGCCCGGGAGGACGACTCCCCCGGACCCCCCGCGGACGCGGGCTCGGACTCCGACTGGTACCAGCGCGGCTGCGTCAGGTAGGCACGCAGGTCGGCGGTCGTCTCACCGAGGCGGCGCAGGAACTCCCCGTCGGCTGCCAGCCTGGTCAGCCGGCCCTGCGGCAGCTGGCCGAGCAGCGCGACCGGGTCCTGCTCGGCCAGCTCGCGGTTGTCCGGGTCGATGGCCGCGAACAAGTCCCTGGTACCGGCGTGCCAGGACCACCGCAGGTTCAGCATCAGCGAACGCAGCGGGTCCAGTGGTTCGGGCAGGACCGGATGGATGGTGAACCGGCGGATAGCTTTCACGCACCGTGACCTTAACGTGTGACCGAGCCAGGCAAGGCCGTCGACTCCCCCATTGGCTGGGTGCATGCCCGCCACGGACCCGATTCATGCAGCACCAGGGCCGCGGCGGCCGCCCTTCTCCGCAACCCGCCCCCCGGACATGCTTGCCGGCCGGGCGGATGGGTAGCTTTCATCCGTGATCGGACGGATCCCGATACTCGACGTGCAGCCGGTCCTGCCACCGGAAAGCGTGCCCGCCAGAGCAGTCGCCGGCGAGACCTGCCAGGTCACCGCCACTGTGTTCCGCGAGGGGCACGAGATGCTGGGCGCCGCCGTGGTGCTCACCGACCCCGGCGGGCAGCAGGCCGACCTGGCCCGGATGGGCGAGCTTGCGCCGGGAACCGACCGGTACGGAGCCGCGGTGACCCCGGATCGCGAGGGCCGCTGGCAGTTCCGGATCGAGGCGTGGGGCGACCCGATCGCCAGGTGGCAGCATGACGCCGCCATCAAGGTGCCCATCGGCCAGGACGTCGAGCTCATGCTCGCCGAGGGCGCACAGCTGATGGACCGCGCGGCCGGGCGCGTCCCGGCGCCCAAGACGCTGCCGCCAGAGACCGCGAAGCTGGCGCGCGCCGCCCGCAGGGCACTGACGGCCGCGGCGCGCCAGCTGGCCGACGAGGACCTGCTGCCGCTGGACCGGCTGGCCGCCGGCACCAGCGATCAGGTCGCCGCCGCCCTTGCCGCCTACCCCCTGCGCGACCTGCTGACGGCGACCGAGGAGTTCCCGCTCATCGTGCACCGGCCGCGCGCGCTCTACGGCGCCTGGTACGAGTTCTTCCCGCGGTCCGAGGGTGCCGAGGTCGATCCGACCCACCGGCGCAAGGCCAGGTCAGGCACCCTGCAGACGGCCGCGCGGCGGCTGACCGCGATCGCGGACATGGGCTTCGACGTCGTCTACCTGCCCCCGGTCCACCCGATCGGCACGACCGCCCGTAAGGGCCAGAACAATGTGCTCCAGGCGGCCCCGGGCGATCCGGGCTCGCCGTGGGCCATCGGCGGGCCCGAGGGCGGGCACGATGCCATCCATCCCGACCTGGGCACGATGGACGACTTCGACGCGTTCGTCGCGCGGGCGGGCACGCTGGGCCTGGAGGTCGCCATGGACCTCGCCCTGCAGGCATCGCCGGATCATCCGTGGGTGAGCAAGCACCCGGAGTGGTTCACCACCAGGGTCGACGGGAGCATCGCGTATGCCGAGAACCCGCCGAAGAAATACCAGGACATCTACCCGCTGAACTTCGACAACGACCCCGAGGGAATCTACGCGGAGGTCAGCCGGCTCGTCCGGCACTGGATGGAGCACGGGGTACGGATCTTCCGGGTGGACAACCCGCACACCAAGCCGCTGCCGTTCTGGCAGCGGCTGCTCGCCGACGTCGCCCGCACCGACCCGGACGTGATCTTCCTGGCCGAGGCGTTCACCCGCCCGGCGATGATGCACGCCCTCGCCAGGATCGGGTTCCACCAGTCCTACACGTACTTCACCTGGCGCAATACCGCCGCCGAGCTCACCGAGTACCTGCAGGAGCTGGCCGGGCCTGCCGCCCCGTACATGCGGCCGAACTTCTTCGTCAACACCCCGGACATCCTGTGCGGGTACCTGCAGTACGCGGCGCCGGCCGCGTTCAGGGTGCGGGCCGTGCTGGCCGCCATGATGGCGCCCTCCTGGGGGGTCTACTCCGGGTACGAGCTCTGCGAGAACATCCCGCTGGTGCCGGGCAGCGAGGAGTACCTCGACTCGGAGAAGTATCAGTACCGGCCGAGGGACTGGGCGCGGGCGGACGAGCTGGACATCACGATCGCGCCGTTCCTCACCCGCCTCAACGAGATCCGGCGCGCGCACCCGGCCCTGCACTGGCTGCGGAACCTGCGCTTCCACTACAGCGACCAGCCCGAGATCCTGTGTTTCTCCAAGCGCACGAGCGCCCGGCAGGACGGCCATCCCGACACGGTGCTGGTGATCGTGAACCTGGATCCGAATCAGCCGCGGGAGGCGACTGTCTGGCTTGACGGCGACGCGCTGGGCGCGGATCTGGGCGCCGGCATCACGGTCACCGACGAGCTTTCCGGGCAGCGCTATCGGTGGGGACACGCCAATTATGTGCGTCTGGATCCGGCGGTCGGGCCGGCGCACATCTTCGCTGTGCGCTAAGTGAGCTGCCCGGGTGCATTCTTGTTAAGTAGCCAGAGATCCAGCAGGTGGAAGCGCAGCGGGGAGCAGGTGTGAACCAGCCGATCCATCCGGCCCGGCAGATCGAGGCCCCTGCGCCGGTGCAGGAGTTCAAGTCTCCCGCCACCGAGCCGGTGCCCGACTCCTTCTCGTTCGAGACGCCGCGAGATCCGCACTGGTACAAGCGCGCGGTCTTCTACGAGGTGCTGATCCGCGGCTTCCACGACTCGAACGGGGACGGCACCGGCGACATCAAGGGCCTCATATCGCGGCTGGATTACCTGCAGTGGCTGGGCATCGACTGCATCTGGCTGCTGCCCATCTACAAGTCGCCGCTGCGCGACGGCGGTTACGACATCGCCGATTTCATGGCGATACTCCCGGAATTCGGGACGATCGGCGACTTCGTCGAGCTCGTCGAGGAGGCGCACGAGCGGGGCATCCGGGTCATCGCGGACCTCGTCATGAATCACACAAGTGACCAGCATCCGTGGTTCCAGGCATCGCGCAGCGAGCCGGACGGGCCGTTCGGCGACTTCTACGTCTGGTCCGACGCCGACGACCGGTACCAGGACGCGCGCGTCATCTTCGTGGACACCGAGCAGTCCAACTGGACCTTCGACCAGGTGCGCGGGCAGTACTACTGGCACCGGTTCTTCTCGCATCAGCCGGACCTCAACTACGAGAACCCGAACGTTCAGGACGCGATGCTCGAGGTGCTGCGGTTCTGGCTGGACCTCGGCATCGACGGCTTCCGGCTGGACGCCGTGCCGTACCTCTACGAGCGCGAGGGCACCAACTGCGAGAACCTCAAGGAGACGCACGAGTACCTGAGGCGGGTCCGGGCGGAGATCGACCGGCTCTATCCCGACCGCGTCCTGCTGGCCGAGGCCAACCAGTGGCCAGGCGACGTGGTCGAGTACTTCGGCGACCCGGTCGTCGGCGGCGACGAGTGTCACATGGCGTTCCACTTCCCGCTGATGCCCCGCATCTTCATGGCGGTGCGGCGTGAGCAGCGCTACCCGATCTCGGAGATCATGGCGCAGACGCCGCAGATCCCTTCCGGCTGCCAGTGGGGCATCTTCCTGCGCAATCACGACGAGCTGACGCTCGAGATGGTCACCGACGACGAGCGCGACTACATGTACGCCGAGTACGCGCGGGACCCGCGGATGAAGGCCAACATCGGCATCAGGCGCCGGCTCGCGCCGCTGCTGGACAACGAGAAGGACCAGCTGGAGCTGTTCACCGCCCTGCTGCTGTCGCTGCCGGGCTCGCCGGTGATCTACTACGGCGACGAGATCGGGATGGGCGACAACATCTGGCTCGGTGACCGTGACGGCGTGCGCACGCCGATGCAGTGGACTCCCGACCGGAACGCCGGCTTCTCCAGCTGCGACCCGGCCCGCCTGTACCTGCCGATCATCATGGACCCGATCTACGGCTACCAGGCGCTGAACGTCGAGGCGCAGGAGCGCAGCCCCGGCTCGCTGCTGAACTGGACCCGGCGGATGATCGACATCCGCAAGCGGCACCCGGTCTTCGCGCTCGGCAGCTACGAGGAGCTGAATTCGTCCAACCCGAGTGTCCTCGCGTTCGTCCGCATCCACCGCGACGGCGACGACGAGGCCGCGGGATCCGACGTCATGCTGTGCGTGAACAACCTGTCGCGCTTCCCGCAGCCGGTCGAGCTCGACCTGGGCAGGTTCGCCGGGTGGTCCCCGGTGGAGTGCATGGGCGGGGTGTCGTTCCCGCCGATCGGTGAGCTGAACTACCTGCTGACCCTGCCGGGCCACGGCTTCTACTGGTTCACGCTCACGCCGCCTGACCATGGCTAGGCCGGCCCGATGCGCGCCCCGGCGATGACCTGGCTGCCAGCCGGCGCCGTCGTGACCGGCGCCGCCGCCCTCATGCTGGCCGGCTGTGGCGCGACCGCCCCCGGTACCGTATCCGCGCACGGAGCAGCGCCCGCGCACACGAGGAAGGTGCTCGTCGGCCCCGTCACGGCCGCCGGAACGCGGGCCAGCGGCTACCGCGTCACCCGCCGCGTGTCCGGCGCGTCCTGCAGCGCGGGCTCGGAGGCCATCGGCCAGGCATACCGGTGCTTTGCCGGGAACGGCGTCTACGACCCTTGCTGGGGGGTGAAGACGTCATCGCCCACCGTGCTCTGCGTGGCCGAGCCCTGGCTGCGCACGGCCGCCGAGCTGCGGGTGAAGGCCGCGCTCGGCCCGATCCCCGCCGAGGGCGGCGGTGGTGCCGGGGAGCCGTGGGGCGTGCAACTCGCGAGCGGCCAGCGCTGCGTGATCGCCCAGGGCGCGCACGGCGCCTTCCATGGCCAGGTGATCGACTACTACTGCTCGCCCGGCCTGTCGCTGCTGCGCGGACTCAACCTCAGGGCAGTGCCCTGGACGGCGCGCAGCGTGCTCGACCGGTCGGGCACGCTCGTAAGCGGACCCGCGGAGAAGATCAAGATCGCGTGGTACGGCCGGGCCGCGATCTTCCGCTGAGTCGTCGTCAGAGCTTGTAGCCGAGGTCCCGCAGCAGCGCCCGCCGAGCCGCGACGTCCGCATCGGCCTCGACGCCGACTGGGGGCGACCCGTCGATCACGCCCATGATGCCGCGGCCCGTCGCGTGCACGGCTACGACGACGGCGACCGGATTGGCCGTCGCGCAGAAGATCGTGCACACCTCCGGCACGAGCTTGAGCTGATTCAGCACGTTGACCGGGAACCCGTCCCGCAGCAGGACCACGAAGGAGTGCCCGGCCGCGATCCGGCTGGCGTTCTCGGTCGCGAGCGCCACCAGCTCGTCGTCATTGCCAGAGCGCCGGACAAGCCGGGCACCGGACGCCTCGCAGAACGCCAGGCCGAACCGCAGATGCGGGCTGGCGCCCGCCAGCGCCTCGTGCAGGTCCTCCACGGTCTTGATGAAGTGGGCCTGGCCGATGATGACATTCGCGTCGTCGGGCCGCTCGACGCCGACCAGCTCGAATGACAATGCCCCGGCGACCATGGCAACGCTCCGTCCGACTGGAACTCTCCGCGCGGGCACCCGATCCCGGCTACATGTGCAGGCGGGCGCGCTCGTGCGTGACACCCTCGATCTGACCGGCCGCCTCGCTGAGGAGCTGGTGCGCGAGATCGGACAGCGCCCTGGCGGCCGCGATCTCCTCGCCGATCTGGGTCACCTCCTGGTCGTCGGGACTACGGCGTGCCATCCCGTGACCAACTACCCCTATGTCCTGTTTGCCCAGCCGGGCCTCGGCGCGCGTTTCGCGCCCTTCCTCACGGAGTGAGATCTCGACTGGCCAGCTGCCCACTGCCACCATGGCTCGCTCACCCTCTCTCCACCCGCTAGCGGTTCAGGCTTCCTCACTAACCATCTTCCGCCCCACGACGCCGGGGTCGGAATGGCCTTAGGTCCCCGATCGCGAACGCCTGGTCGGGCCCGTGTCCGCGGCGGCCCCGGGCCGGCCCAGCCCCGCAAAGGATCATGGCGGCGCGGATTCATGATCCGCCCATTTGCGGGCATGCTGGGGAGGTGCGACCCGGATTCGCCGGGGCACATCTTCCCGTTTTGCCGGGAACGAGCTGGGCAGGACTGAATGTCGACCTGACTGCCAGGCGGGAGGTGCGAAGCACGGTGACCCAGCTGCTGACAGGCCACGCCCTGAGCGACATGCTGGCAGCCTGGCTGCCCCGGCAGCGCTGGTTTCCCGGCCACGGCGCCTCGGCCGGCGAGCTGGAGATCGTCTCCGACGAGGTGCTGCTCGACGGCGATCCGCAGCTGCGGCATCTCATCGTCGAGGCCGGCCAGGTCGGCATGCAGGCGCGGTTCCAGGTACTGCTCGGCTGCCGCAATCAGCTGCCGCCGACCCTGACGGCCCCCGCGCTGATCGGACAGCTGCCGGGCATGACCTGCTATGACGCGCTGCACGACCCCGAGCTCGCCGCGGTGCTGCTGCGCGGGATAACCGAGCAGCGCGCGGCGGGCCCGCTGCGCTTCGTGCGCGAGCCGGCCGCGCCGCTACCTGACCTGGCTGCGAGCGCCCCCGGCAGCAGGCTGCTGACCGCCGAGCAGAGCAACACGAGCCTGGTGTTCGGCGAGGCCGCGATTCTGAAGGTGCTGCGGCGGCTGTTTCCCGGCGCCAATCCCGACCTCGAGGTCGCCGACGCGCTCGCCCGGCTCGGCTCGGACCGCGTGGCAGCGCCCTTCGGCTGGATCGAGACCCGGCTCGACGGTGAGCCGGTGCTGCTCGCGGTGCTCTCGGAGTTCCTCGCGGGCGCCAGTGACGGCTGGTCGCTGGCCACCGGTACGCTGGCCCGGCTGTACGCACGGCACGGTGCCTACGGCCAGGAGTACCTGACCGCGCCGGTAGCGGCCGACGTCCAGGCGGCCGCGCCCGGCGCCTCGCCCGGCCCGGCCGCCGGCGCGCTGCCGTTCGCGGCCAGGGCGCGCGAGCTCGGCACCGCCACCGCGCAGATGCACGTGGACATGGCGACCGCCTTCGGCAGCCGCCCGATGACACCCGGTGAGCTGGCGGTGCTCGCGGCCA